>ERZ1026814.274-NODE-274-length-35291-cov-11.137840_pt1 | contig 35291 bp, 29 predicted proteins | sample MGYA00520871_ERZ1026814 | MGnify/ENA primary metagenome ERZ1026814 (study PRJEB33270, sample SAMEA104284478) | anaerobic digester metagenome | biome: Anaerobic digester microbiome; feature: mesophilic sludge digester; material: Anaerobic digester biomass | place... | reverse complement strand
GCCTTCGTTGACGGGCGAGCGCTGGTACGGGGCCGTGCCCACCGCTTTCCCGTCCTTCACCACGAGATTGAACGTACAACCCGTCCCACAGTAGGGGCAGGTCGTCTGTACATACTTCATGTCCATGAAAACACCTTTATACGACTGGCTGTTATTCCTGTCAAGAGATATAATTATCTAATCGTTCTTTTTCAATTTCGGGCATCATATTAACTTAATTTATGGGTTAACTTAAATAAGTTAACCTATCGAAATGCCATGCACTTCTGTTCACCATTTACGATGTGCATATCTTCATACCCGTCTCCCGGGAAATATCCAGAATGCCCCGGGGAAAGAAGGGGCCCGGTTATCCACACAGACCGTAATCTTCAAACAAATTCTCAATTTTTTTCATGATCTTCATCAGAACAGGTGTTTTTTCACCATCATTCTCCTCTTCCCCGCCATGGTCCCTCGGTGCATGCTCCTGACCGATCGCTGCGGTACGCTCTAGCCTTATTACTGCGCAAAGCAAAAGATAGCCACATGGATGTTGAGGAGTACGTCCGCCGTGGTATTCGCCAGGGAATCTTCGAAAAGGATCTCCGTGCAGCCCTTGCGAACCAGATCCGGGTCTTTAAACCGGAGGAGGATCAGGAGTATGCAGAACGGTTTGCACAGGCGGTCATCAACGAGGTAAAAAATTCCACCGGGATCGGCGGTGACTTTTTTTCATATCATCATTCAGGTGTGAGCATGGGGGAATTCGGGGTTGGTTCCCGAGGGAGCGGCGATTTCTTCGCCCATCGCCAGATAGCCCGTGTGATCGGAAGAACCCGGGCTGCGGTTGGCGTTGATGAGATGGATGACGGAGGGGTGGTAGAGGTTGCAGGAACCGCGGGTGGCAGGTACATCGTCTGTGCGGTCGATGGGATGCACTCGCGCCTCTCTGATTTCCCTTTCCTTGCCGGATTCCACGCGACACGGGCGACGCTCCGCGATGCCTACGTGATGGGCGCACGGCCGATCCTGCTCTTCTCTGATATCCATGTGGCAGATGACGGGGACGTTGCCAAGATTTTTGAGTACACCGCTGGCATAACCACCGTTGGAGAGATGATGGGAGTTCCCCTGGTATCCGGGTCAACGCTCCGGATTGGCGGCGACATGGTTCTCGGGGAACGGATGACCGGGTGCGTGGGAACGGTTGGCATCGCCCGGCACCTCACCCCAAGGAAGAGTGCAGCACCCGGGGATGTGATCCTCATGACCGAAGGCGCGGGAGGGGGAACGATCGCCACTGCCGCTATTTATTCGGGATTTCCGGAGGTCGTGGAGCGGACCATCAACCTGCAGTTCCTGAAAGCAGTGGAAGCTCTCCTAGGAAGTCCCGTGATCGGGGAGGTGCATGCCATGACCGATGTGACTAACGGTGGTCTCCGCGGCGATGCGCATGAACTTGCCCAGACCGCCGGCTGTCGTGTCGTTATCGTGGAAGATCGTGTCAGGGGTATTGCCGATGCGAAGGTCCAGGAGATGCTGGATGCCCTTGCGATCGATTATCTCGGGGTCTCGCTCGATTCGCTCCTGATTGTGGCACCTGGAGATGCAGTACCGGCGCTCAGAGAGGTTATCAGCGATGCCGGTGTACGCATCGAGGAGATCGGGCGTGTCGAGCAAGGGAGCCCCGGTGCATATCTCGTGAGTGACGGAAAAGAGCAGGATTTCTCTCCCCGGTTCCGGGAGTCTGCTTATACGCCGGTGAAGAAAGTGGCGGACCGGCATCCGGCTGATCTGGCAGGAATGAAAATGGCCGTGGAAAAAGCAGCAGACATGGCTATCGAGAAGAAGAGAAGGATTATCCGTTATCTCTCTTCCGTCAGCTGATCCACCTGCCCGCGGTCAGGAGAATACCTCCGCAATGATGCGGGCCAGCATGGCATTGAGCTGGAGGTATTCATTGTTGCCATGGGTGAGGGTATAATCGGTATCAGCAATCGCTATTGAGAGCCTGGGATCGTTATACTCCCTCCTGACCGCTGTGCGGAATTCATGGAGAACCTCCCTGGAGGTGAGGCCGTACTCGATCATCAGGGTCTCGAACCGGCGTACTGCCGAGATCATGTCACTCGTGGATACCGCGGTCAGGGCTGCCTGCGCAATCTGGCCTGTCTCGGTCTGGGAGCACCTGATGAGGTTGCCCAGGCATTCTTCACCAGTACTGACCTGGAGCAGCACCACCGCCTTTCTCATGTCACCGGCTGCAGCCTGCACGATCAGGTCGGTATCATCATCTGAAAGGGGGCTGGTATCGCCGAATTCCGATGCCAGGATGGCATGGAGGTGGTCTCCGACCACCCTGCTTTCCACCGGCACAAAAAAGAACGGGAGACACCGTGAACTGATCGCCGGTATGAGCGCCGATGGCCTGCTCGTGACAAAGATGAAGCGGCAGGTCCTCGAATACCGTTCCATGATTCTCCGGATCCCCTGCTGGGCTTCCCGGGTCATCGCAGATGCCCCTTCAAAGACGATGATACGGAAGTCAGAATCGAGGGGCCGGATCGATGCATACCATCTGACTATATTCTTGAAATTCGAGAGGAGACTCTGTTCTCTCTGGTAGAGGTGTCCGTACCGCTCGTCCCCTTCAAGGTACTTCTTCCCCTGCTCGAAGAGATCAGCGGTCTGGATGACCGTCATGTTCTCCGCCATCCTCTCACCATATAACTGGTATGCGAGGCATTCGACCGCAACGCTCTTTCCGGTGCCCGGTGGCCCGGTGAGGAGCAGGTGCGGGATATCCCCTGATCGTGCTGCTCTCTTCAGGTGAGAGACCACGTGATCCTGCCCCCGTATCTCTTCAAAACTCTTCGGGCGGTATTTTTCAATCCAGAGCATGGTCGAGCCTCAATTGAATCTCGCGGATGGCAGACCGGAGGAGTTCCCGGTTCTCATATCCTGTTGCACACAGTTGCACTTCTTCCCTTGTAAGGGCTCTGCAGAACCGGGTCACCTGCGGGATCGCCCTGGTTACCTCGTCGACAATGGTCAGGGTTGCCGTCATCGCCGTTCTCGAAAGCGGGTTGAGGTCGATCGTAATGACGGTCTTTCCCGCGTCGACCAGTGCCTGGCAGCGGTCACCGTCTTCAAGGGGAACCAGGACAACATCGGCGGAACCGATTCCCCCCGGCAGGCAGAGCGCCCGGGCATGAGAGAGCGGGAGGAGTCGTTCCGGGATGCCCTCCAGCACCGTGACTCCATGGCGTTCCAGGAGGGTTGTGATCTTCCTGATTCGCTCTTCAGTCCTGTGGAAGAGGTTCACCTCAACCGCAGCGTTCGAGGCCTGCTGAAGGAGCGCAATACTGCCGGCGGCAAGCGCTGCCGTGTTCCCGTTCACCGAGATGACCGGCCGTTCCGCACAGAGGAGGAGCGCTGCAGCGGCCCTCTCCGCCCGGAGGGCACTCTCCATGGTCTTTTCACCGATCAGGTAATCAAACGCTTCACCGCGGCCGTGAGCAGTGAGCCCTTCAAGCGAAAGGATACCCTCCGCTGCGCACCGGGCGAGATGCTCCCTCACTTTAAGCGAACGGTACCGGGGATGGTCCTTTGGGATCATGAGAACTCCTCCAGGATCTCGACGCCGCAGGGAGCAACATGGAGCTCCAGTATCTCACCATAGGACCCGAGAAGGTCAGCGGCACGCTCCCCCATCGCGAAAAGCCCGTTCCCGAGCATGGTCATGCTGGCCGGGATGTTCTCTCTGCTGCATTCCACGAGCAGATCACTGAGTTCCTGCGTGAGCAGTCCGCTCCCCCTGGCAAATCGGTACGAGAGCCGGAAGAACAGTTCAGGGGATCCGGGATACTCTTCAGGATAAGCGGCACTGATACGCGTAAGTGCATCCGGTGAGCCAAGGACCAGGGGAGAGGGGAGCGGTCCGAAATTGACAGCATACAGGGGCTCGTGCAGGTCATAAAACCTCCTGATCTCAGCACCTGTCCCCGGTCCCCTGCGGAAGTCGCGACCGCCCCCCTGGCATGCGGCGACGTCACCAAGCCCGGTCCGGTGAACGATCTCCGATTCATGGGCAAGTTCGGAGCAGGCTTTCTTTGTCATCCCGAGATGGAAGAGTTCATTGAGAGCAGAGACCGAGGCCATCAGTGCTGCTGCGGAAAGCCCAAATCCTGCCCCAATGGGTAGTGTGCATTCGGTCTCGATGTGCGCGAAAACACCGAGGCGGCCGGCAACATAGGCGAGAGGGGGAGCATCATGGATCAGCTCCCGGACAGCTCCTTCAGAGGAGAGACGCCGGACCGTAATGGAGGTGGTATCGGCGGGAGTAACCCGCACGGTCACCCCTTCCGTGATCACGATCCCGGCCCCGATACTCCCGGTCGTCTGGTATCCTGACCCGGTCACCGGCCTGAAATACCCGGAAATGTGGCCCGGGCAGGAAGCAGTGACCGATGCAGCAACAGGCTCTTGGGGACTCCTGCCTGATCTCCTCATCGTTCTCTTCCCGTTCGCAAATTTTTCCCCGTCAGCCCTGGGGGAGGAGCAGCGTCCCTATCCTCTCCCAGATCCGGGCAGCAAGCTCCCTCTTTGTTCCTCGTATCTGCTCCCTGCCGCCAGCGCCAGAGATGATTGCATCCGTGGTATCGGATCCCATACTCTCCGGGCCGTTTATCACGACAAGATCTGCACCCTTCGCAATCAGCGGGGCTGCTCCCTCCTCCCCCTCCTCTCCCACCTTGAAAGCAATGACCGAGGTATTGTATCTCCTGCAGACTTCATCGATCAGTTTCGGGAGCGGGTGGAGGGGGATCGAGAGTGTCTGGCCGCTCCGGAGTTTTCCTCGGTATGGTTCGGGGGCATAATCCGAGATTGCTGCGGCACTGAGGTAGATATCCGGGATCCGCTCAGCGCATATCCTGTGCACGGCATCGTGCATCTCCCCAGCAGTTTCGATGGTAATATTCCTGACACACGGGATCGTCCCTGCATGGACCACCGTGACCTCCGCGCCGAGGCGGAACGCCTGGAGGGCGAGTTCCCTCCCCATCCTCCCGGTTGAACGCGTGGTCAGAACGCGGATATCATCCACCGGTTCCCTGCATGGCCCGCTCGTAATCAGGACGTGTTTTCCTGCAAGGGGAGATCCCGGCAGTGCCCGGCAGCACCAGAGGACGATCTCATCGATATCCGCGATCTTGGCCTTTCCCTCCTCTCTCCTGGGGGGGATGACCGTGACCTTCCATGAGGAGAGACACCTGATACACTCGCTCACGCCAGGATGCCGGTACATGCTCTCGTGCATGGCAGGGGCGACCACGACCGGCAGCCCGGCACCGAGCGCCGTGCTTGCGAATGTGGTGACGGGGGTATCATCGATGCCCCGGGCAATCTTGCAGAGCGTGTTTGCCGTGCAGGGGGCGATGAGCAGCAGATCCGCACATCCCCCGTCCCCACAGAACGTGACGTGCTCCACATGCCCGGAGAGCGCAGTGATCGCATCATTCCCGGTGGCGTAGGTCAATGCATCCGGGTGGACAATCCGGGTCGCTGCCTCGGTCATGACAGCGGTGACACTGGCACCTTCGCGCCGCAAGGCATGGGCGAGGCGGACGGTCTCCACCGCTGCAATGCTCCCGGTCACCCCGAGGATGATCCGTTTTTTGGAAAGGCTTCCTGGTTCCATCATCCAGCCCTCAGGTCAAGCACATAATGCCATGTGTGCGGGGCAACCTTTTTTATTCTCCTGACCGTTCCTGCATCCCGGCAGGCATCGCGGTACTCCTCCGGGATGAAAGGAGGATTCCTGCCTGCGGTGTGCATATGGATCGTGCCACCGTTCCTGATATGATCAAACGCGGCATCGAGCATCAGGGAGGAGTCGAAATGACCCATGATGATCCGGTCATAGGTACCGGAGAGGAGTTCCCTGCAGTCCCCAAGCCCGGCAAAAATTCGGTTCTCCAGGTGGTTTTCATCGATATTTCTGAGAAGGTAGCGGTAGGCAACCGGATGTATCTCCATTGCATGGACGGTGGCACCGGCCATGCCCGCGGGAATGCTGAAATACCCGATCCCGGCGAACATATCGGCTACCCGTTCACCCGGGCGTATTAGCCTCATCATCCTCTGCTTCTCCGCCCGGTTCCCCGATGAGAACATCACCTGTGCAGGATCAAGCCAGAATACCATTCCCAGTTCATGGTGGCAGATCTCTCCGGTTGTTCCGGAAATGAGATGGACATCGGGGATTCGTTCCCTGCCCTGGTATGACCTTATCCAGAGGATGCCGGTCGGTTTCTTCCACGCTTCAATCTCCCGTATCTCGGCACTGGTGGGTTCTCTCCCGTGAAGGACGGCAATCGTCCCGATCATATAAAAGCCCCGTCCGTCGTACCGTGCTTTCGGGGCGAGTTCCCTGTCCGCAGGATATCCGTCCCTGACCGGCACATACGCGATCCCATTGCTGACAAAAGGCCTTCTCTCCCTCATCCGCCATTCTGCTTCTGCAATGCCTGGAAGATCGCGGGCGGGAACCTCTCTCACCCTCATCGTTCACCCACCACCAGGAGGTCATCCCCGTCATTCAGGATCCTGATCGTCTGCCCTGGTACATATTCTGCGTCCCGGCCGACGAAACACTCCCGCGGGATCCCTGTCTCCGGATCAAGGACACCGATGGTGTTTCCCTGTCTGAACGTGACCAGGTACTCCCGTGCATCCCTGGTCGATCCGATATACCGTTCGACCCGGTCCTCCCGTGCCGAGCGTTCGATGCCATTCGGGATCTCCCGGTATCTGATCTCCCTCCCCGAGGCATAGATCACTTCACCGGGTCTGCCATTCACCACGATGACATCTCCCTTCCCGTACCGTGGGAGACGGACCGAATACGTGATCCGGTACAGCCGCTTTCCTGCCCGTTCGCCCACCAGTTTTGGATGGGTGGAAAAGCGCCCTCCCAGTCGCTGGACGATGGCAGTGGCGATCGCCTGGCCGATATGCTGAGAACCGACGGTGATGTCAAGTCCGTCCTTTGTCTCGTCAGTGTCTGAAATGAACGAGAGACGTTCCCCTGAAGCATAGCACCCTTCCTCGATCTCCCTGGCTATCCGCTCCACGGTCCGGATCTCGTGGCGGTACGGTCTCCTCCCCGAGGCCCGCACCTGGACTATTCCCTCGTAGTAGCTCCCGGAGATCCGGCTGCACCGGTCACACTGCTCTTTCTGCCAGAGGATCTCAACCTGACACATGGCATGCACCGGTTCCCCAAACAGGGTTCCCTCGAGTACCACCTCGGCAAGGGAGCGGTTGATCGTCATCTCCTTTACGGAGATCTTCAGGACCGGCCGGGCAACCTCGGGTACGATCTGCACCGAGCGTTGTACCAGATCACGGGCAATCTCCTCCCGTTCTGCAACGGTATCGGTCCAGACACCTCCCTCCTTCCGCGATCCGCATGTCGGGCAAAGGATACAGACAACCCGTTTACCGCACGTGAACCAGGGGTTCTCATGGATCCTGCACCTGCCGCAGAGCTCACCGGTGGCTGATGGAGCCCCGCAGCGGGGGCAGATATTCTCCCTTATCTTCTTTTCAGAGCCTGATGATCTGGGCATGGGGTACTGATCCAATCCGGATAAATCCTGTCGCATCGATAAGTCCCATCTCGATGGCAAGGGCAACAGTCCGCTCTCCAAAGAGGTTGCAGTTCCCTGCACCCCTGAGGGCTGCTCTCACCTCATCCGGTGATGCAGGGCTCCTTCCGTAAAAATCCCCGGAGATATGGATCTCGAGGTCACCCTGCTGGATGCATGTGTCAAGAAGTTCCCTGTCGCAGACAGCGACGACTTCATCACCGGCCGGTGTCCGGTGAACTTTCAGGTACATCGATCAGTACTATGGGAGAGGCGAGTTCTTAAAAGGTGAGACGTGGCTGGTGGTTCAGAGGATGATCTCGACGCCATAGACCCTTTCAGGTGTTTCTTTGTGGATTCTGAAGGCGTCGTCCTCAGAGATGAGGCCTTCGTTGATCAGCTTTCTGGTGATCCTGGGAACCGATTTCGGACCGATCACCGCACCCGGCCGGGTGTTCTCATCCATGTAATCGGTCTCCATGGTAAACGGCCGGCGGAGACGGGCGAGTTGCGGGATATCAGGATGGGAGGCCAGGAGAGAGGGTGTCAGCGGGGTGTCCGGAGTTGCATAATGTTTCACCACCTTATGGGAGGGCAGACCGGCCTGTTCTGCCATCCCGACAACGTCGCTGCAGGGACCAGTCTCCGCATGGATCTGAACAGCACACTTCAGATCGGCGGCAAGGGTCAGCGCATGGGAGAGCACCTCGTTGGAGGCGGAGAACACCTCATCGGGGACCGGGTAATGGGGCCGCCCGCTCTTGAGCGCAACCGCTCTTCCCTCTCCGATATAAGAGGCCGCGATATCAATCCCTCTCTTCATGATTGCCACGGTCTCGGAGAGCGGCGTAGTGGCTGAAAGGCGTGTCATCTCAGCAGGATGTACCCCCAGAATGACAAAGACCGTGATACCGAGAGCCCTGATCTGGTCAGCAACCGCGATGGTCTTTTCGTAAACAAGAGAAAATTCATCACCGGTATGGGGGAGAACACCGAAGGACGAGGAGGGTTTCGTGACAAGGAAGAGGTGGGTTCCCCCGGCACGGAGAAAATCCTTCGCGGCTTCCAGTCCCCTCCCGTTGACAGGATCGATATGGATATGGTCGTCGGTGATTGGAAACTTATGGCTCTTCATGGCACGAGACGATCTCCATGAGCGGGTAGTCTCCTCTTCGCTGCAGCCTGGCATGGCAGCAGGAACTGCCTACCTTGGTGATGATGTCCACGGTCAGCATGGTGCCCCGGAGCTCGGAGTAGCCGAAGATGTTCTCCGCCATCTGCGACCGGTCAAGGGAGACATGGATATCCGCAACATAGGGCTGGAGGCTGACGCTCTCCTGAATTGCGGATTCAAGGAGTGATGCCGTGGAAGGTGAGACGGGTGTCCCAACCCACTGGTGGTACAGCGCCCCGAGTTTGATCGCTGCCTCAAATATTGCCTGATCATGCTCACTTGCCATGATCTGGTATAGACTTTTTCCGGGAAAAAAGGAGATGCTCAGATGAGCTTGATGATGCCGGGTTTCGGTTCCATCGCCTCGCCCTGGCGGAGGATCTTGGAGTAAATTTGTGGATAATTGTTTTGTTTATGGAATTGGGCTCTATCTTGCGATTATCTGCATCAAATGAGTTTATACTATTTGCGTACACATCAGTTATCTTATTGCCACTATTTTTCGATTCAGAGACCAAAATGAAGTCATCTCCAGATTGATAGATTGCCACTCCCTGCCCCAACAATTTTTTACCAAACCCATTCGGGAACTTTATATAAACATGACAATACCCATCCTTCGGGGCCATCTTCTTGAATTCAGTCGTCGCAATCAGTTCCATGATGAAATAATGGGATCGCGTCTATTTCATTCTATTCTTTCAAATCTCTCTATTTTATCGTTAAAAGGGATGTCATCGAAACGAGCTAATAGCATAAGAACACATATATAATTATGGTAGGATTAAAATCCCTACCTAGTCTGGAGATTCAGCCATGAGTAAAGATTATTTAAGCGCAGGAGAGGTAGCAGCCCTGTTCGACGTGTCGGATAAGACCGTCTATCATTGGGTAAAGGCAGGGTTGCTACGCGCCAAAAAGGCGAGCATCGGAAAAATTGTTATTACAGTCGACGATATCGAGGAGTTCGCAGTAAAACAGGGTATTGAGGTAATAAATAGGAGGGTTTTGGTATGAGCAGTAAGGTGAAAATATGCAACGTGAAGGTGTCAAACCGCGAGTCTCTTTCAGGGGCCAAGGTATTTCCACCATGCGAGCGCGAGAAGTGCTTCTTCTTTGACGAAGAGAGGGAAACCTGCGCTTTCTTCGAATTGACGACTAATGGCGTCATTATGCGTCTCGGGAAGGAAATTCAGACGCTGAAGAAGGAGCTACGGACGAGAAAAGCAGTCAGGGAGGCTGCGAATGTTTAACGACATCGTTGTGAGCATGGTCGTGACAGAACGAGATAACGAGAGCGTGATCATCAAAGAAACGGAGATCAGTGACCTAGGCGAAGAACGGGTCATATTTAAGCACCCTGAATATGAAATCCGTCGAGCGAAGAGGGAATTGCACCCGCAGAATCTTCTCGAAGGACTGGAGAATAGATGATCTGCCCCTTCAGCCAGTTGGACTGCAGACAGGATTGCGTTCTCTACCATCATGGCTACGAGACCTGTACATTATCCACCCACATGATGGACATGAGCGTGAAGATGGACGCAATTTCCGAAGAGGTAAAGCAGATCCGCCAGAAGGTGAAGCGGCTTTAATCAAATGTACCACAAGTTTGATCTTAGATTAAAACAAATAGATAAACAGTTGATGTGACTGCAAGCCCGCAATCAAACGATTGGCAGGCATCAACGACATAAAAGCGAGGTTTCGGGGCTACCTAATCTACCTCGTTTCCAATTTTCAGAGGCGCGGAAAAGGACAGGACCATCAAAAAAACGGTCAAGAAGCAGTAGTAGACTTGGCCGTTGGGATGTGAGTCGTGTCAACGACCAAGCAAAAAGAATGTACCTATAGTATATCAACGTCCTTAAGCTTAAATTTATCGGTCGAATACGATAATAAGCTGAAGGCCTTATTCTTTGAATCGGAGGGCAATATAGTGGATATCAGAGGAATTGGTCAGGGTAAAACCTACGACGCCAACGGATTGACAAACGAGCTCTTTAATAGGGGGCAATATGTCATACGGATTTTGCCTTTTTATGAGACAATCAACGAGGTAACACCAACTCTCGAAGATGCATTCGTCGCTTACGGAAGGACGTATATTGGAATGTGCAGCGTTCATGCGAAATATCAACATGCGCCCGCGCGAGGACTCTGTAAACTCTGTCGAGAGGATAAGACTCTTTGCAGGTATCAGGCCCAGGATGAATACTTGAAGAGTGGTAGAGCCCGCGTCGTCGTAGCAGTCCCACAGATGCTGCCTTACCTGTTATCGATTTACAGGAAATACAACCCAGTAATCATCATCGACGATTGCAAGATCGAGGACATCGCGTATCCCAAGATGGGACACGATCAAAAGTGGCTAATGACAATCTACGAGGATTTCAACGGTATGAGCGCCGCTGAAATCGAGGAGTGGATAGCAAGCCACAAGAAAAAGATAAAACACGATCTTGCAGCGGCAAGGAATCTTCTTATCGATAAGATGGCCAAAGGGCCAACAAATCTACTTCATTTGGGCAGCAGGGCGGATTTCCTTGCGTTCTGCGCGAATGCGGACATCAAGGTAAGGGAGCGCAAAGGACACTACACCTTCAGTTACTTCGATACGACGCTGCAATACTTCAGGTTTATTTACCAGACGGCGACGATGACAAAGATTCAGCGCAAGATCGTTTGGGAATTGAGTCCTTACGGCGTGAAGGAGTTGTCGAAGAAGGGAGAGCCTGTTCCCTGCTGGACATTGCACGCCATTAGCGACGCGAAGTATACACAGCGGGCATGCATGGGCTCCGATGACATCTCGAAAAACAGGATCCACAGGATATACCAAAAATCGATTCGCTATCTCGACTTCATCAAGAAGGAAACGGGGCGAGAATTTGTCGAGTTTTCGCAAGAGCGCGTGTATGAGGCTAGGCTATCGGGATTAATAGCAGATTTAGATCCTATTTGTCATTTAAAGCACTATGGAGACGTTTCCTGTGGCAGTAACGAATATACTAATTTTAAAGGAGTGGTGGTGGTAGGAACATTGGCTCCTAACGCTTCTTTTTTCGATAGCGGCCCTTACCTTGCTGGAAATCCGTTACCCACTTCAAATAACGATTTTTCAGTTTCCTACGAGGTAACGCAAGAGATCACCGATGGAATAAAAATTCAAGAGTTGGGTCGAGTATTCCGAAGGAAAGGTGAGCAGGAACACGAAGAGAAAATTGGTCTCATGCTCGGAACGCCGCCGAAATATGAGGTATTGCCCGATGGAACCAAGTGGATTCCCGAGATTGGTTGCATCGTCATAGAACATACAGCGGAGGAATTCGAGTGGACTGTAGTGTATTTCATGATTTCATGGTTGCAAGAGGCAATCATCAACAAGGCATTGCGGGAGCGCCCTGTATTTCTATCCGAGTTTTCGAAAGAGGTAGCAGAACAACTACAGGGAATCAGCGCTTCGACTGTCCAGCGTATTTTGGAGAAGTCTGGTCGATTTACCATCGAATTGCGGAAAGTCAAAGGCAACAACAAGCCAAAGAAAGTCATCGAGTGGGGGAGTAATTCCGACGTAAAATCCACCGAAAATATAGCAGCGCTGTTGGCCGACTGACTGGCCTTACCTTGTGAGGAATTCATTACCGAAAATACCGTTAATAAGGAGGTTGAAATGGAGGAAAAGAGGACTTTAACACGACAAGACGTCGAGGCGATACTTCGAGATATTATTATCGACAATACGGAGAACGGCGCAGGGACAAGACACTCTGACAGAGAAATGCGAACGCGATCTTCGTTACAAAGATGCACGCTTGAAGCTTGCAAACTGTATCTCATAAACGAGCGCCAGCGCGAAATCGAGAAGAAAATCGACTGGATTGAAGGCGTGATTCAGAAAATTAAGATGGCTTCGGGGTGAGTGGATGACAAAGAGCGACATTCGACTAATGGAAGAGAAGGTCAAGCGGCTGGAAAAGGAAGTCGAGGTGTTTCTGACGTGGTTCAATAAGGGCGGCGAATTAAGAGATAGGATTATAAAAAAGGTGAGGAATAATCAAAGGTAACGGATCCCTGGAGCATATCGAGCCAATATTTCCCAATACTCTTCGTCAGACATGCCAGGAGCGGGGCCGTAAATCTCGATCCTTGGTGCAGGAAGATGGCTGTAAATGTAGGGTTCATTTGGTGTCCATACGCGGTTCTTTTCAAATATTTTGAGAGGACCGCAACAGCAGGTTGTATTTTCCTCGTAAACCGATGGGGTCGGAGTTGGTGTTGGGATGATGCTTGGAAAGGTGTGTTTTATTTCTGGAATAGTTCTAGAGAACGAGGGTGTGGTGCGAATGGTTGACTCGAATTTTGATTGAGTTGCCCGAAAGTCGGCTATACTTATTGCTAAAGCAGGTGTGCAAACTATCGCAAGGATTACGACGATACCGATTACAAGTCGTAAATTCTTCATTTCAATCACAATGGGGTTTTCGTTTCCCCTGTTATATAAATTGTTGTGATGGCAGGAGTTAACAAGTCACTTCTTACTAACCCTTACCCTAATAAAGCCCGTTTTACCCATTCCGCCTTAATTTTTCCCCCGATTGTTCTTATTGCGTTAAAGGTTAATTCTGCGTAATCCTTTAATTCTTGATCCGATTGTCGAAATATGGCCAATCTGAAAATGAGATTTTGATGCGAGGTAGGGTTTATATACTTGACGCGGTGATCGCGACAACTTTTCCTATAGTTCAATTCGAATTCGATTTTAGTTTCTGTGAATTACCATCCAAAACCATGCTAATTAACACCGTCGTAAGAATAATCGGGAAACGATCATATTCGCATTCTAGAGACCGTGGAGCTGTGACCCTGACCATTTGTATCCCCAGCCAACAGAAGACTTCTGTGAGGCTGAAAATGGACTTTTCGAGGGTGTGTGTGGTGTGTGGTGTTTGTTGGTCACGCTGCCAACGGGGTCTTGGAGGTCGGCCTTCCGTCGCCCCCAGATCTGGAGGCGTAGGCAGTCATCCGTCGTCGGGCTTGGAGCAAATTCAAAAATTCAAAAATTTGAAAAGTGGATTGCCACATTTGTTGCAATGTTTATTGTTTACCGTGTTTCCTGTCGTATTCTCGACTCCATTCTTCCATTCTTTTATAATCGGCCTTTGATTCTTCGTATTGCCATCTTTCCATGTCTTCTTTCCCATCTGAAATAAGAAGTTCATCGGGTCGAAATTTTTCAAGCCACGCCCGATTTTTCTCTACATTATACTGTTGTTCTTCGGGGGTGGTTTCTTTTAGTTCGAGCTTATTTTCAGGCTGTTCACCCTCTTCAATTTTTATTTTACCCCATGTGTCAATATACGCCTTGTATAGTTCATCTGATAGAATTCGGTTATAGTGATCCCATTTTGTTCCTTTAATCTCATGGAACATCATGTAGTTGCAATATTCTCCTCGTCGTAAAGTTTTGAATCCGATTCTGCCACTTTCCTGTTCGAAGAATTTCCGACAGTGCCCAAGATTGAACGTGATATCACGATTATTAATATTTGGGACAGGGTGATTTTGGAACACCTTGTTTATGCTTTCATATAAGTTCCTGCCAAAAAGAGGTTCATTATCATCATCTCGCCCTTCTGCCACTTTTTTCAGAATTGGTATCAGGTTAGGATGAATTGCAATTAGATGGGATTTGCCTGTTTTCTGCCCTTGTTTATCTTGCCAAGATTCAACTTTTATCACAGGCGTATCATTGTTGATTGCTATTTTAGCTTGTCCAACGGTAAGATGAGTTATGAATTCGGGCCGCTGGCCTGTATAGGCTTGAAATAACACCATTGCTTTGTAAATTTCCCCTTTGCCTTCTTCTTTGAATTTTACAGTATCGAGCATCTCTAAAACGTTCTTAATATCTTGGATTAAAACGGCGGGAGGTTCTTTCGATGTGCTATCTTTCAGAGGTTGGAGTTTTCCAACATACCATTGAGGATCGATATCATGGTCTACCTCAAGCCAGTGAAGAAAGGACTTGATAAAGCCAAAAAATTTGACTTGTGTTTCATGTTTATAGGAATTTGTCATCTCATCGTAGAGATTTTTCCAATTCTGTTGGTTTATACTTCCTTTTGTGAAATTCCAAAGTCTTTCGGCGTTCTTTTTGAAAGATGGGTGTGTTCTGGGGCTTGTTTGCGACTTACGAAATTCAACAAATTCTTCGAGTTGTGCGCGCTCAAAAATAATTGGTTTTATCGTTCTTTTTTCCATTTTAAGCCCTAATTCAGATGAGCTTGATGATGCCAGGTTTTGGTTCCATGGCCTCGCCCTGGCGGAGGAACATTTCGATCTGCTTCCTGATCTCGTCCTTTTCGAATCCTTCCTGTGCAATCTGCTCGATGACCTCATCGACCTTTGCCCTGCCGCTCTCATCAGCAACCATCCTGATCACTTCCTTTATCCTCCGGATCAGATCCCGCTTGCCCTTGGAATAGCCGGTGACAACCTTGTCGATATCAAACGAACCGGTCTTGGGATCGTAGGCAACCTGCCGAAGACACTTGTCCACGATGGTGATAACCCGTTCGGCATCGGTTGCCTCGATATCCCGGGAGAGGCGGATCCGTGCACTGGCCTCGGCAAGCCGGACCAGTGCTTCAAGTTGCCGTGCGGTCACCGGGACCGGCTTGTTGGATTCAGATGCCAGACCCCGGAGCCGCATGTAGTAGGCGATCAGAGCCTCCCGTGCTGTATCCGAGAGCCGTGGGAAACACGTTCTTTTCGCATAGGCAACGTATTTCCGGAAGAGACCTGGCTCGATCTCGGGGGTCACCGGTTTGAGCTGTTCGGCGATATACTCCTCATTCACCCCGGGGATGGGTGCCTTGCGGTGCTGCACGATCGTCTCGCCGATACTGTGGGCTTTCAGGATGTGCTCCGCAATCGCCCCGTCCTTTTTCTCATCGGGCTTGTCACCCATGATAAAGATCAGGTCGAACCGGGAGAGGAGAGAGGCAGGCATATTGATCTGCTCACCGATGGGGGCAAAATCATCAAACCGCCCGTACTTGGGATTGGCAGCACCGAGCAGGGCACACCGTGATTTCAGCGTGGCAGTGATGCCGGCTTTTGCGACGCTGATCGACTGCTGTTCCATCGCTTCATGGAGGGCACTCCGGTCTTCCTTCTGCATCTTGTCCATCTCGTCGATCGCGGCAATTCCCATATCGGCAAGTACCAGGGCTCCTGCCTCAAGGGTCCAGCGCCCGTCCCCGAACTCGTCCTTGACTGCGGTTGCGGTCAGGCCTGCCGATGTGGATGACTGGCCGCTGGTGTAGATGGCCCGGGGAGAGAGCTTGACCACGTACCTGAGCAGCTGGCTTTTTGCGATACCCGGGTCACCGATCAGGAGGACATGGATATCACCCCGGAGGTGGCTCCCGTCAGGCATCTCCTTGGTGATCCCGCCAAAGATCTGGAGGGATATCGCCTCCTTCACCTCCTCGTTACCATAGATGGTCGGGGCAATCGAATGGGTGATCTTCTGGTAGATAGTGGGATCATGCGACAGGGCGAGGATCTCTTCCTCAGCTTTCTCATCGATCTCGACCTCCTCGAACTCTTTTTCTGCAATTTCGATCGAGTTGCATTCGAGGTAGATGTCAAATATGGTGCTCTTCTCCCCATGGCTGACCCGCTGTATCGATCGAAGGATTCCGTTCATGACGACCCTGTCACCCGGCGCAACGAGCCCTGTCAGATCGTCAGTTGCATCGACATCAAGCGTCTGCGGCTGTTCCCCTCCCCGGAGACCTTCCGGGGACTCCTGGATCCGGAGTTTCTGCGAGTTCACGAATTTCGAGCGCTTCGGCACAAGGTCCAGTTTCTTGAAGGTGCATCCGTCAGTTGCACAGCCATCAGGCTCTCTGAACTTGCCGTACCCCTGCTCCCGGATCGTGATATGGCCGCCCGGGCACCGAAAAAAGGCTTCAACGATCCTGGGGCGTACTTCCGTCGTCTTCCGGAGGATCCCCTCCACGCTGATGAATTTGTTGATATGGTCTGACCGGATCTGCCGGATGGCAACTTTTTTGGGAAGGCTGGTGAACCTGACGTTGATGTCCCGGGTCCCTTTCCCATCCTTCCCCTTGATCAGCTGGTGTGCGAGGACCGATGATCGCACATCCTCAATCACCTTGCCCGGGTTATCAAGGAGCTCATCCGCCATCCTGATCCCGGTCTTCCCGAAACTCTCGAGCTCCCGGTAATCGATAAAAAGAGATTTTTTGTAGGGATATTCGCGGGATATCTCTGACAGCTGCTTTTTGTAACGGCTCTTTAAGAACCTGTTCCAGTCAGCATCGCGATCAATGATCTCGGCGGCCGGCTCCTGCTCCATCCTGTCACCCGGTGCGTGATCGTTTTGCATGCATCACGAACTGTGCGATCATCGCATCCATCTGCAGGTCGCTGCTTGCCCCTTCAGAGAGCCTGAAATCGGTGATCCCGAGCTGATCGATGAGTGCAACGCGGAGGCTGTCATCCATCTCTTTTCTGATTAGAGCCCGGTAACACTGGTTGATGAGCTCGTTGGGAGCAATGCCCCGCTCGTGGAGCAGCTGTGAGAGGAGTGCTTCGGCGGCTTCAAATTCGCCAGAAAGAGAAGTCGAGAGCAATTCCTCGATCTCATCCGGTCTGGCGGTGGATGTGATTGCATAGATCCTGTCCTTCGTGATCTCCGGTGAAAGGATGGCTGCACCCTGCAGGGCATTGATCGCCTTTCGCATGTCACCCTGTGAGATGTAGGCTATCGCCTCGATGGCATCCTCACTCACGGCAAGGTGTTCCTGATCTGCAATCCTGTTTATCTCAGCGGTTATCGCGGACATGTCAATGGGTTTGAACCGGTAGATGGCACACCTGCTCTGGATAGGATCGATAATCTTGGAAGAGTAATTGCAGGAGAGGATGAACCTGCAGGTCTGTGCATAGCTCTCCATCGTCCGGCGGAGGGCAGCCTGGGCATCAGGGGTGAGTGCATCCGCTTCGTCAAGGAAGAGGATCTTGAACTCCGCCCCTCCCAGCGGGGATGTCCGTGCGAACTGCTTGATCTGGTTTCTCACCACATCGATACCGCGCTCATCGGACGCGTTCATCTCCCTGAAGTTCAGGTTCCATGCCTCCCCGAAGAATTCCTTCGCCAAAGCAACGGCCGCGGTGGTCTTGCCCACCCCCGCACTCCCTGTGAAGAGGAGGTGGGGGAGGCTCCCTGCCCTCACATACGACTGGAGGCGTTCCACGATCTCGTCCTGCCCCACTATCTCGGCGAGGGTTGCCGGCCGGTATTTTTCGATCCAGATCGTGTGGCTCTCGTCCATAACTGCTCCAGTATCGTGTTTATCTTCTATATTCGTTCTGAATATTAGTCTTGATCTCTTGGTTTTTCGTTTGTCCAATCTCTCTGCCAAGGACTCTGGTTTTTTCGTCGGGGAGCAGGGTCTGAACATAGTTCCCCTTTCACGCATCAATGAAAAAATCACCTGCGGACACCTTTGAACTATAGGCACACAGGACGAAAGTGAAAAATCCCTTGCGGGAACTCGGGAAGGAGGGAGGAGGTGGTTGATAATCTTCTCTCACATCTTAGGGGACACCACATGGCGGGAGTAGCCTCGAGTGTCATCCCGTGAGGGCTGTGAAAGATATGAAATCCGTTGATGGGAAAAAAGGTGGATACAATGCCCGTATCCCTTATTTTTAAAAAAGAGGATTATTTCTCTTCAAACAGCTCTCCTTCCTGTCCCTTCCGGTAATTGTAGTATGCGAGGGCTCCAAGAAGGATGATTACCACGATCACCGGGATGAGCCATGCCATGGGGAAGGTTGACCAGAACGGCTGTGCTGGTGGCACGGTGGTGGGGGGCGTGGTGGTCGTCACCGTGGTGACCTGGGTGGTGAGGGTGGGAGTGGTGTTGGTGATATTGCTCTTTGATGTGAGATTCGCCTTTATTGCAGTGGCATTTCCACTGTCACTGCCCGACGTCAGGTTTGCCGAGAGGGTTGTCGGGACCGTTGTTGGCGTCGTGGTGGTGACAGAGGAACCGCCACCGCCACCGCCCCCTCCGCCACCGCCACCACTGCCGCCGCTGCCTGCAGAGGTGAAGTAAGCGGTGATGACATGGTTCGCACTCACGTTGGTGAGAGTATACGTGCTGGCAGAGCCTGATGTCTGGTTGTCAATGGTGACGTAGGAGATTTTGTAGTAGGTAAACGGTGTTATGGTAAAGGTGATCGATTCACCTTCATTGACGGATATCGTGCCGTTCGGAATGATCCTGCCCCCGCTGTAGGCAGTAGCGGTGACATAATAGGTGATAGCCGGTGGCATCTGGTCAAGAGTGACCGTGATATCAACCGTCTGGTCCTTCACCGGGTAGGCAGGAAGGTTCGTGGTGACCGGATAATATCCGTCCTTCGTTACGGTATAGTTGGTATAGAGCGGTGGGGTGAGGTTCACCGGAACAAGCAGGGTGCCGTTTGCGGTGGATCCTTTCAGGTCATCATCAAAGAGAACCTGTGCACCATCGGTATTGCAATTGATCCTGAAGTATCCGGTATCACCGGTCTCTTCGGGATAAACGCTGATATAGTCCGGCCTGCTCTCGCTGTCTGATCCCCCGCTGTTGGCAACGGTCAGGTTCACCGTGTAGTTCCCTTCGGCAGCATAGGTATGGACCGGTGACTGTTCAGCGGACGTGGTTCCGTCACCGAAATTCCATTGCCACGAAGCCGGGGCACCGGAGGAAAGGTCGGTAAATGCGATGGTCAGCGGAGCAGAACCCTCCGTGCTGTTTGCACTGAAATTTGCAACCGGTGCAATTACACTTTGTGCGGTGATATACCCGTCCCTGGTGAGCGTGCCGGTTCCATAACTATTTGTTGCGTTCAGGCTCACACTGAAGGTTCCGGCGTTGGCATAGGTATGTTCGGGGTGTTGCAGGGTGGATGTGCTGCCATCACCAAAGTCCCAGAGCCAGGAGGTAGGGGCATTGCGCGAGGTGTCGGTGTATAACACGGTCAGGGGTGGAGTACCTGCGGTGACGTTCGCGACAAAATCAGCCACGGGGGGTTGATCTGATGCGTTGTCAATGACCCTCAGGTTCAGTTCCGTGATCCCACCGGAGGTGAAGGGATACGTCCATATCCAGGTTTCTCCTGCTCCCACGTCAAGGCATTCCGCACGGGCACCGTCAGCATAGAAATAGATCGCTGCTCCCTCTGGTATCGATCCCTGGACGAGCAGTTTGGTCCCGAAGGAGTCCGGTGATCCATAGGTGCCGTTGCCCGTTGTCGTGATGGTTCCTCCACCACCCGTTGCGAGAGCGCTGATGGTAGTTCCTGCCGCTGCCGGCTCACCATTAATCAGGATCTCCCCGAAAAAAGAGTGAGGGAGCTGAGGGGCCACGGTCGGGACGGTAGTGGGGACCGTCGTCGGAATGGTGGTCGGCTCTGTCGTGGGAACTACGGTTGTAGGCTCCGTTGTCGGCTCACTGGTAGGTTGTTCGGTTGGCGATACTGTAGTTGGTTCAGTGAAAGGGACGGTCGTAGGGATGGAAGTGGGGCAGGGGCTGATGGGGCAAGGGATGGGGGTTGTCGGGCAGGGACCTGGCGGGATGCAGCCAGACCCGGTCACCTGTTTTGAGGTGGTGTCACACCCACATATGTTGCAGACCGTGAGCTGGACCGTATACGTTCCCAGCGCATTGAAGACATGGCTTGGATTCTGCAGGGTCGAAGTATCCCCATCCCCAAAGTCCCAGGACCAGTTCAGGGCATTCGTGGAGTTGTCAGTGAACTGGATGGTGAATGGCGGGACGCCCCCCGTGGCATTCATGGCAAAGTCTGCAACCGGTTGTGGCACCGGGTTTACTGAAACCTCTCTTGCGATGGTGGAGTTCCTGCTAGTGCCATCACTGCAAGGCCGTGTAACCGTCAGGTTGACAGTATAGGTGCCGGCAGCAGGGTAGGTGTGGACCGGGTTTCTGTCAGATGAGATTGCCCCGTCGCCGAACTGCCAGGCCCAGTTGGTGGGATTGTTCGTCGAGGTGTCAGTAAAGGTGACTACCAGGTCGCAGATATTGGTCACGAACGTGAAATTCGCTCCCGGAACCGGACATCCGTATATCTGTTTTGAGGCTGTATCCGTTCCGCAGAGCCCCTCAACGGTAAGGTTCACCACGAATGTGCCGGCACTGGTATAGGTGTGGCTTGGATTCTGCAGGGTTGAGGTGCTCCCATCACCGAACTGCCAGGACCAGTTCAGGGCATTGGTGGAGCTGTCAGTGAACTGGATGGTGAAGGGAGGGTCCCCTGCAGTAGTATTCATCGTGAAGTCCGCTACCGGCGGGGGCACAGCGCTCACACTGACCTGCTTTGAGATGGTTGAATTCTTTACCGATCCATCCTCACAGGTCTTTGCGACCGTCAGGTTGACGGCATAGGTGCCAGCGGTTGAGTAGGTGTGGACCGGGCTCTGGACAGCCGAAGTGGTTCCATCACCGAACTGCCATGCCCAGCTGGTGGGATTGTTGGTCGAGGTGTCGGTGAAGGTGACATTGAGGTCACAGACGTTGGTCGCGAAAGTGAAGTTGGCCACTGGCGGCGGACAGAGCCACACGGTCACGGATTTTGACTCGGTATCATTGTTACAGACACCCTGGACGGTCAGGTTCACCTGGTAGGTGCCCGGGGCTGTGTAGGTATGGTTTGTATTCTGGAGGGTTGAGGTGGCACCGTCGCCGAACTGCCATGCCCAGCCTGTCGCGTTCTTTGACGCATCAGTGAAGGTGACATTGAGGGGTGCTTCACCGGATGAGGGATCCAGACTGAAGTCAGCGGTCGTCACCGGCACCGGTGAAACAATCACGTCCTTTGAGATGGTTGAGTTCTTCTCCGATCCATCCTCACAGGTCTTTGCGACCGTCAGGTTGACGGCATAGGTGCCAGGGGCTGTGTAGGTGTGGACCGGGCTCTGGACAGCCGAAGTGGTTCCATCACCGAACTGCCATGCCCAGCTGGTGGGATTGTTGGTCGAGGTGTCGGTGAAGGTGACATTAAGGTCACAGACGTTGGTCGCGAAAGTGAAGTTGGCCACCGGGGGCGGACAGAGCCACACGGTCACGGATTTTGACTCGGTATCATTGTTGCAGACACCCTGGACGGTCAGGTTCACCTGGTAGGTGCCGGGGGCCGTGTAGGTATGGTTTGTATTCTGGAGGGTTGAGGTGGCACCATCGCCGAACTGCCATGCCCAGCCTGTCGCGTTCTTTGACGCATCAGTAAAGGTGACATTGAGGGGTGCTTCTCCATTTGTGGGGGTGGCATTGAATTCAGCGCCGGTCACAGGGATAGGATTCAGGGTGACCTGTTTTGAAACGGTAGAGTTCCGTGGGCTCCCATCGAAACAGACATTCTGTACTGTCAGGTTGACGGTGTAGGTGCCTGCATTCAGGTACGTATGATCCGGATTCTGTGCACTGGAAGTGGCACCGTCGCCGAACTGCCATGCCCAGCTGGTGGCATCGGTCGAGGTATCGGTGAAGGTGACATTGAAGTCACAGTCATTGGTGGAGAACGTGAAACCGGCCTTCGGATAAGGACAGCAGTCCCCGTCTTTCAGCGCGGTGATAAATCCTCCCTCTTCCTTTGGCAGGAATGCTGTCGGGTATGGATTGCTTGCGGGGAAATCGGTGGACCTCGTGAGCCCTACGACGTATACTCCACAGTTATTATCGACCGCAATCGCATATCCCTCGTCCTTGCCGTTCCCGCCAAGATAACTGAGGAGTTCCGGTGTCTTCTGTCCCGGGACGAATTTGGCAACAAAAGCATCAGATTGTCCCCCGAACTTCGGTTGGAATGCATTTATTGTCTTGAGGTTGGTATCCTTGGTGAATCCCGCTATATAGACATTGCCGAAAGAATCGATGGCGATTCCTCTGCCCTCATCAGCGACGGGACCGGTCAGGTAGGTGGACAGAGAGAGTGCATTGCCCGCAGGAACGAGACGGGTATAGAACGAACTCCGCATGCGGGAGCTGGGTGACTGATAGAATGCATCCTTTACCGGGAAATTTGTGGACTCTGTCAACCCTGTCACATGGGCAGAGGAATCTTTGTCAACGGCAATGGCACGGCCGGCGTCTTTTGCGGTTCCTCCCAGGTAGGTGGAATAGACAATGGCGTCTTGTGCTGTATCCACCTTCGTGATGAATGCATCACTCCAGCCGCCCAGTTTTGACTGGAATGCACCCTTCAACGGGAAATTATTCGAAAACGTTTCACCGGTAATGTACGCAGCTCCGGTTCCGTCAACATCGATCCCATAGCCGATATCATTCAGGGTACCCCCATAGTAACCGGCGTACGAAAATTGGGTTCCGGGGCTGTTTACCTTCACAATAAACGCGTCAGCGTTTCCTGCCAGTGCAGTATTCTGGGATCCGTGATTGACCGGGAATGACTTCGAATCCGTACTACCTGTTATAAAGGCATTATTTTGCGAATCAAGAGTGATACCGTATCCGTAATCGTTCCCGGTTCCCCCGACATACGTGGAGTAGACAAACGAGCTCCCGTCAGGGTTCAGCTTCACGACAAAGGCGTCATCCTTGCCGGCGTTCGCTGACTGGATGGCATTGACAACCGGGAAATCCACTGAATCGGTCGACCCGGTAATATATGCATTGCCATTCGAGTCAACCGCTATGGCGTTTCCGGCATCGTACCCTTTACCCCCGATATAATTGAGGTATTCTGGTGCGGTTCCCAGAGGATTGATTTTGACAACAATTGCATCGGTACCTCCACTGATGGATCCATAGGGATCAAGCACTTCGGGGAAGGTAACTCCGGCAACATACGCATTCCCCTGGATATCCGCTGCGACCCCGTTTGCACTCGCAAATCCAACCCCTCTCAGGTAAAGACTATATTTGATCTCGGGATCGATGATCAGGTCTTTTCCCTCGTCATAATCTCCGATTCCGAATCCCACGGTATCATCGGACAGGATAAGGTAGGATGCAGGAATTACCACGATATGTCCATCAATCTCCTGGTAGCAGTAGGGTACACTCTGGGTGAGTATTCCTACATCGGTCTGTATGTGGAGATCACCATTCGGTGCCACCGTCAGCCCTGAATGGCCGGTATACACTGTTTTAATTGAGGCAGGGTCCGATCCCGGCTTTACCAGGAAACTGCTCTTTATGGCACCGGTTTTCCCTTCATAGGTGAGATCGATACCCGGATACAGGTCCGGATAGGCAACTGACCCGTACGTCCGGACACCAGTAATCCATTGTGAGGGATCGCCTCTCATGAAATTTACCCTGCAGGGAAGGGGGTCAATTCCATAAACACCGGTATTTTTCAAAGCACCCTCGTAGGTAAATCCGATCGTTGAGGAGGCAAACTCATCGTTAATCGTCCGGATTACCCGTATGGTCGCTCCATCACCGGTAAAGTAGACAAGCCCCCCATTCGAGATGACCTCAAAGAGGACATCTCCGCTTATCTGACCTTTATTTTCGATGAAAAACAGCGGTTGTGAGGCGATCAGGTCCTCATGGTCAACATCAGACAACGTTGGTGCAGCGTTGGATGCAGAAGCATCCCCTGCGGCAAAGGCAGGGATGACACCTACTATGAGCACCAAAAGTACGAATAACAGCGGGATCTCTTTTTGTCTCATAAAAACCCTTAAATTCAGATGAAGAATTCATATGATATAAAACTTTCCTACAAAAAGCGCTATTTTGACTGCTTTTTTCCCCAGCAGCGATTTAACCTGACATTCTTTTCTGCACTATAGTATTTCCTTAATCATAATGGATATGTTGTCCCAGGGCTCAGTATAACATCACAGCAGCATTGATTTACGGAGATATCACGGCGAACGGGATCTCACTATTCTGAGAAGGATACAGGAAAAAAATGGAAGGGGCCGGGCGGATCTTTGCAGGAGAATATTCAGGGGCACGATATGCCCGCGCCGATTTGGCGGGGGAATCTCCTGCTCTTATCACCCCCGGCGGCATGGTATGCCGCCTGCTCTTTGTAGCAGGAACCCTGACTGAGAAAGCGATACCCGGCGGTGAGACGGTCTATGCACGGGTGGCTGATCCGACCGGTGTTTTTGAGATCCGGAAAATCCGGCCTGATGCAGGCCTGAAAGCAGCGCTCTCATCAATTGAGATACCCTCCTTTGTGACCGTGCTTGGGTATGCCCGGATCACAACCAATGATGATGAGCCGGTTCCTTACCTTGATCTGGTAGATCTGAGGGAGGTTGATCGAACCACCAGGGATACCTGCATTATCAGGACCTCCGAACTCACCACCGACCGGCTCTCCCGATTGAAGGAAGCACTCGAATCAGGGAAAGGAAGCCCCGAAGTCCTTTGTGCGATGTCACAATTCAATACGAGTACCGCATCAGTCGGGATGCTCGCGGACATGGTATCCAGGGGACTGGAACAGGTTGCTAAACGATCGCTGCCTGAGGAAAGAGATGCTGAAATAAGGGGAAAGATCCTCTCGATTATCAGGGATTCTGCAGGGAAGAGAGGAGTGCCGTTTGACGAGCTGGTCACCCTTGCTGGAAAAGCCGGGATCCCGGAGCCGATGGTGAGAGATGTTGTCCGTGTCCTGCTCGAAGAAGACGAATGTTACCAGCCTGCCCGGGACGTTTTCAAGCCTCTATGATACTCGAATTTCTGAGCCAGGGACCCGCACTCCTTGTCAAAGGGAGGAGGAATGTTCTTGCCGTTGCCGACCTCCACCTTGGCATCGAATCGGATCTCGACAGGCATGGTATCCATTTCAGGAGCAGAACACGGGAGCGGTGCGAACGCCTTGAGACCTGCATAAGGGAGACCCTCCCCGATCTCCTCCTCCTGCTCGGTGACCTGAAACATGCCATCCCTTTCCCCTCAAGGCAGGAACAGCGCGAGATCCCTGAATTTATCGCCCATCTCCGTTCCCTTGTTCCTCTCGGGATTGTCCCCGGGAATCATGATGTCGCCATTGAGCAGTTCTTTGAGCCCGGGGAGCTGCTGGCAAAGGAGGGGGTGATCATCGATGGCACGGGATATGTACATGGCCATATGTATCCTGATGTATCCCTTGCAGGAATGCTGATCATTGCCGGCCATCACCACCCGATGGTCTCTCTCAGGGATGAAGTGGGATGCTCTCTCCGCTCTCCCGCCTACCTCTTTTCACTCCTCAATGATGGTTGCATTGGATTTCCTGTCCGGGAAGGGGGAACAGAGAGCCGGGTCCTTTTCATGCCCTCGTTCAATGAACTGACAGGGTACGATGTTACGAGGACAATGAAAGAACCGTTCAGCCCGCTCTCCCGGTGTATCAGCCGGGAATCATCCGAGGTTCTCCTCCCCGATGGCACCTTTCTCGGACCTCTTGGGGCACTGGAGGGATATGAGCCCGATCAGGAACCTTGACGAGCGAATTGTGGCCTGCATCCGGGAGCGGGGCTTTGAGGAACTCTCCGAGATCCAAAATCGTGCAATACCTCTTGTAGCGTCCGGCAGGAACCTCATCCTGATTGCACCTACCGGGACGGGAAAGACCGAGAGCGCCATGATCCCGGTCTTTGACCGGATGCTTACGGAGAGAACCGGAGGGTTTACAACCCTCTACATCACGCCGCTCCGTTCCCTGAACCGCGATATGCTCCAGCGGCTCTCCTGGTGGTGCGGCGAACTCGGGATATCCGTTGGGGTCAGGCATGGGGACACAAAGAATGCCGAACGGAGAAAACAGGCATTATCCCCCCCGGAACTCCTCATCACCACCCCGGAAACGCTGCAGGCTCTGTTCATGGGAAAGGTGCTCCGGAAGCACCTGAAGAATGTCAGGCATGTGGTGATTGACGAGATCCACGAGCTGGCAGGGAGCAAAAGGGGATCACAGCTCTCCGTTGCGCTGGAACGGCTTGTCGCCCACGCGGGCGAATTCCAGAGGATCGGACTCTCGGCTACCGTCGGGAATCCCGATGAGATGGGACGGTTCCTCTGCGGGAAGAGGGATTTTTCGGTGGTGGAAGTCCCTGTCACCAAGCGTCTCCAGATCACGGTTGAGTGTGCGGGTGACAGCTTTGAGCGCCAGGCGGAGTGGGTCTCTGATACCATCGACCGGTTCGGTTCGACCCTGATCTTTGTCAATACAAGAGTGACTGCCGAAGCCCTTGGCCATCAGCTCTTCTCCCGGGGGGATGTTGAGGTGCACCATGGATCGCTCTCGCGGGAGATCAGGATCGATGCCGAGGAACGCTTCAGGTCGGGCGCAATAAAAGGGCTGATCTGCACGTCATCCATGGAACTCGGGATCGATATCGGGCATATCGAGCATGTTATCCAGTTTGGCTCACCAAGGGAGGTCTCCCGCCTGGTCCAGAGAATCGGCCGGGCCGGGCATCAGCTGCATGCCGTATCCAGGGGTACCATCCTTGCCCTGGGATTCGATGATCTGCTCGAGTCCCTGGTCATTGCAAGGCGGGCAAAGGCCGGCGAGGTTGAAGACGTCATCCCTCCCAGGAACCCGGCCGATGTCCTTGCAAACCAGGTTGCAGCCCTGGCTGTTGAATACGGGCATATCCCGAAAGAAGCGGTCACGGCCATCCTTGAAAGGACATATCCCTTCAGCAGATGCCGGGAACTTCTCGATGAGGTATGCGCCCAGATGGCAGAACACCGGCTGATACGGCTTGAGGGAGATACCATCTGCACGACCATGAGAGCACGTCGCTACCTTGCCGGAAACCTGTCGATGATCCATGATGAGAAGAAGGTCCATGTCTTCGATATGGTCTCAAGGAGGACCGTCGCTACGCTTGACGAATCGTTTGTGGTGGGATCGATCTACACTGGTGCGGTCTTCATCACGAAAGGGCAGCTCTGGAGGGTCCTTGACATGGATGAAGGGCGGATCACGGTCGAGCCGGCACGACGGGTCAAGGGAGAGCTGCCCTCTTGGGAAGGTGAGCAGATCCCTGTTCCGTTCGGGATTGCACGCGAGGTGGGGGCGCTCCGGCGAAGCCGGCATTTTGCCGCATATCATACTGATCAGGAGGTGTCCCGTTTTGCTGCCGGGTTCCTTTCTGAAATGGATAAGAACCGGAGCCATGTTGCAACCGACCGGATGATCGTTCTCGAGGATTCCGAAGAAGCGGTGATCTGCAATATCTGCGCAGGCCATAAGGCAAATGAAGCGCTGGGGCGGGTGATCTCGGTCCTCCTCTCAGCCCGGTTCGGTACTACGGTTGGGATCGAGATCGATGCATACCGGATTCTGCTCTCCCTGCCCCCTTCAGTCAGGGCATCCGACGTCAGGGAGGTCCTCGCCGGACTCGAGCCGGAACACGTCGGAGGGATCCTCCAGCTCGCCATGAAGAGGACCACTCTTTTTAAGTGGAAACTTGTCCAGATCGCAAAAAAATTCGGAGCTATCGATCCCGATGCGGATTATGAACGGCTCAGCACCTACAAGCTCACCGAACTGTTCGAGAATACTGTTGTCCAGAAAGAGGCATACCGTGAACTCTTCTCTGCATACATGGACGTGGATTGCGCAGCTCACCTCCTGTCGCTCGTAAGGCAGGGGGATTGTGCCATCGAACTCGCACGGCTGAGCATCCTGGGTGCCCAGGGACTTTTTTCTTCGAGAGATCAGATCGCCCCCCCTACGCCAGACCAGGCCGTGATCAGTACGCTCCGCCGCCGAATCGATCAGCAGGAGATCGTGCTCGCCTGCATGAACTGCCGGAAGTGGAAGAGCCACACGGTTGCAGGGAGGGTCCAGGAACAGCCGGTCTGTCCAAGATGCGGGGCCCGGCTGATCGCCGTCCTGAAACCATACGAGGAACCGCTGCTCGCCCTTGCGTCAAAGAAGGAGAAGACGAGCGAGGAGAAAGCGGTCGAAGCAAGGCTGATACGAAATGCCAACATCGTCCTTTCCGGGAGAAAAAAGGCGGTACTGGCCCTGGCCGGAAAGGGGATAGGTCCCGAACACGCCTCCCGGATCCTCGCCACCCTCACGGAAGGGGATGCCTTCTACAAGGAGATCCTGAAGGCCGAACGGAACTATATAAGGACCCGGAGATACTGGTAGATCAGAGGATACTTCCGAGCTTCTGTTCGAGGATATCAAGGCCCCGTTTGACATCCTCGAGATTCTTGCCGCCTGTCAGGATGATCTTTCCTGATGAGAAGAGCAGGGCAACGATCTTCGGATCGTGGATCCGGTACACAAGCCCCGGGAACTGTTCCGGCTCATACTCGATGCTCTCGAGGTTAAGGGTGATGACCACCCTGTTCAGGTTGATGTACTTCCCGATGTCGTACGAACAAACGATATTCGTGACAGCAACGCGGGGGCTGTCATAGGTCTTGACACCTGCCTCCTTGAGTGATTGGATGATAATGGCCAGACCTTTTTCAAGAGATTTCTTGTCCCTGATCCCGGTCAGCACCACTTTGCCCGATGAGAAGATGAGCGATGCGCTTTTCGGATCCTCCATGCGGAAGACAGCGCCGGGGAATCTCTTGGTGTTGAGCTCGCAGTTCGCCACCTTTTGTGCAACTTCTGCGAGATCGATGGAATCGGCAATGGCACCTGATGCGACGATATTCTCTATTTTCAGGGAATCGTATCTCTTATCGTCCATTGATCAGTACATGCAGTGTAGACCACTATAATACTACTGGATTACCCCGAAAGAGGATGTTTGGTCATTTCGTGAGCGAATAAGAAAAGGCAGATTCATCTCCTTTCATCTCCAACATTTTTGACGTTTTATGGCTGAAAGAAGCACTGGTGCAGCGGCGTATGAGGAACTCTGCAGGACGTTCCGGATCGATGTCCCGAAATCTTATAATTTCGGATTCGATGTGATCGATGCATGGGCTGACAAGGATCGGAACAAGCTTGCCATGATCTGGGTGAACCAGGATGGAACCGAAAAGAAATATTCCTTCAGGGATTTGAAAAATCTCTCCAACCAGGCGGCCAATATCCTGATCAAGTATGGTGTCCAGAAAGGCGATCGCGTGCTGATCATGCTCCCCCGGATCCCTGAGTGGTGGATCTTTGTGATCGCCCTCATCAAACTCGGTGCGGTGCTTTGTCCCTGTCCTACCATGCTGACGCCAAAGGACATCAAGTACCGGTTGAATGCTGGGACGTTCCGGATGATCATCACCAACCTCGAGAACTCGGCCAAGGTTGAGGAGGTGGTGACCGAATGTTCGACGCTGACATGCCGGTTCCTTGTCGACGGTGAACGGCCAGGGTGGGTCAGCTTCCCCAGGGAGCTGGTCTATCCTGCCCCGGTGTCATTCCGTTCGGTCAGTATGCCGACTGGAAAAAAGACGCTTGCGACTGACCCGATGCTGATCTACTTCACCTCGGGTACCACGGGAGAACCGAAGATGGTCCTCCACAACCACAGCTACCCGCTCGGGCACCTCGTCACGGCGACATTATGGCAGGATGTCGGTGAGAACGATGTGCATTTCACCTCATCGGATACCGGATGGGCCAAATGCGCCTGGGGCAAGATCTTCGGCCAGTGGATCGCCGGGGCCTGTATCTTTGTCTATGATGTGAGGGGCAAGTTCAAGGCGACCGAACTCCTTCCGCTGCTTGAGAAGTATGAGATCACCACGTTCTGTGTCCCCCCTACCATATACCGGATGCTGATCCTCGCAGACCTCGAGAAGTTTGACCTGCGCGAACTCCGCCGCTGTACCAGTGCCGGCGAGCCGCTCAATCCGGAAGTGGTCAGGGTATGGATGGAGGGGACCGGCCGGACCATCTCCGAGGGGTATGGCCAGACTGAGACGGTCTGCTGTATCGGCACATTCCGGGGTATGGAGACACGACCCGGGTCAATGGGGAGACCGGCGCCGGGATGGCATATCGAGCTCCATGATGACGAAGGGCGGCCGGTCGAGCAGGGAGAGGAAGGACGGATCGCTATCAGTATCGATCCCCGCCCGGTCGGCCTCTTCGTGGAGTATGTAAACAGCCCTGAAGCGAATGCTGCCTCGTTTGTAAATGGATTCTATTATACGGGGGATAAGGCTACCATTGATGCCGACGGCTACTTCTGGTTCGTCGGGAGGAATGATGATATCATCAAGAGCTCGGGATACCGGATCGGTCCTTTTGAGGTGGAGAGTGCCCTTCTCGAGCATCCGGCAGTCCAGGAATCGGCAGTGGTCGGGTCTCCCGACCTTATCCGGGGAGTCATCGTCAAAGCGTTCATCGTTCTCAAACCAGGGTATCAGCCATCGGAAACCCTGATCCGTGATATCCAGTCGCATGTGCGGAACTCCACCGCTCCTTACAAGTATCCCCGGGCGGTCGAGTTTGTCCCTGATCTCCCCAAGACCCTGTCCGGGAAGATACGCCGAAACGAGCTCCGGCAGCGCGAACTGGAGAAGTACCGGAGCAGGGAATAATCCCTCTTCCCCGTCCCGGCCTGGCACGCTGCCTTCCTGGATTGCTTCATCTGGCCGCTTCTCCCTGCCGGTTCCACCTTTCAAGCCAAGGTATTCCTGTGACAGAGGGAACGGTTCAGGAACGGGCCCTCATCCAGCAGACAATCCCTGGGTTTCTCCCGGTGCAGAAAAAGACAGGTTAAAGATTTCCCAGATGATATTATTCTGTTCATATGCCCTGTGAAGGACACGCTATGGGTGATTACGAGGAGACCTACCGGATATTCTCACTGGAGGTACCTGACTATTACAATTTTGGGTTCGATGTGATCGATCGGCTTGCCCTCGAGGATCGGAACCGGCTTGCCATGATCTGGGTGAACCAGGAGGGGAACGAAAAGACGTTCACCTTCCGGCAGATGATGAACCTCTCGAACTCGGCGGCAAACATGCTCCTGAAGTACGGGGTGAAGAAGGGGGACCGTGTCATCATCATGCTCCCCCGTGTTCCGGAATGGTGGATCTTTGCCATCGCCTGTATCAAGCTGGGAGCGGTTTTCTGCCCCTGCCCCACGATGCTCACCCCAAAGGACCTGAAGTACCGGATCGATGCGGCCAAGATCTCCATGGTGATCACCGACAAGGAGAATTCCGGCAAGGTGGAGGAGATAAGCAATGACTGCCCCACGCTTGCCACCCGCCTTCTGACCGATGCAAAACTCCCCGGGTGGATCAGCTATATCGAGGAGATCGATTATCCGGCTCCGGTCTCCCGCCACCTGGTGAAGATAGCCGGGATGGAGCGGACGAAGAGCACTGACCCGCTCGTCATTTATTTCACCTCGGGAACAACCGGCGAGCCGAAACTGGTCCTTCACAACCATGCCCTCCCCCTCGGCCATGTCACGACGGGAGGATTCTGGCTTGACCTGAAACCACACGATCTCCACTTCACCTATGCCGATACCGGCTGGGCCAAGTCGTCCTGGGGGAAGTTCTTCGGGCCCTGGCTACAGGGTGCCTGCATCCTCGTGTACGATGTCCGGGGGAGGTTCAAGCCGACCGAGCTCCTTCCGGTCCTTGAGAAGTACGAGATCACCGTCTTTTGTGCTCCTCCCACGGTATACCGGATGCTGATCCTCGCTGATCTTGAGAAGTTCGATCTCACCTCCCTCCGGCACTGCGTGAGTGCGGGCGAACCCCTCAATCCTGAGGTGATCCGGGTCTGGAAGGAAGGGACCGGCCTGACGATCTACGAGGGATACGGCCAGACCGAGCTCGTGCTGGTGATCGGGACCTTTCCCTGCATGGAAGCACGGCCCGGATCGATGGGCAAGCCGTCTCCCGGCTGGCAGATCGAACTGCACGATGATGACGGCCGGCCGGTTGCGCCAGGGGATACCGGGAGGATTGCGATCCGGGTCAGCCCGCGGCCGGTCGGGCTCTTTGACGGGTATCTGTACGATCCCGAGGCAACGAGCGAGGTCTTCAGGGGCGACTTCTACTATACCGGGGACAAGGCATACATCGATGAGGACGGGTATTACTGGTTCGTCGGGAGAGACGATGATGTGATCAAGAGTTCCGGGTACCGGATCGGTCCGTTCGAGGTCGAGAGTGCCCTCCTCGAACATCCTGCCGTCAAGGAGGCTGCGGTGGTCGGGTCCCCTGATGTCATCCGTGGCATGATCGTGAAAGCATTCGTTGTCTTAAAAGAGGGATCTGCTCCGAGTGAGCAGATGGCAAAGGATATCCAGCGGTTTGTGAAAAAGATCACGGCTCCCTACAAGTATCCCCGTTCGATCGAGTTCGTCGATGACCTGCCCAAGACCATCTCGGGCAAGATCCGGAGGAACGTGCTCCGCGAGCGGGAACTTGCAACCCATGCAAAATATTGAATGAGTGGGAAGGTGATGGGCTCCCCTCCTCTCCCCCTCGTGTCACTCCTTTTTTCCAGGGAGAGATCACCACCGGATTTAGTCACCTTTATTTCCCCGTAAGCCAAACCAGTTAAAGGCGCGAGGGTAGCCAAGCCAGGTCAACGGCGCTGGATTCAGGGTCCAGTCTCGCAGGAGTTCTTGGGTTCAAATCCCATCCCTCGCATTCGGACACGAAGTTCTAATCCCCCGGTTTTAGTTTATATACCCCTCTCTCAAACAATTCTTTATGCCTCCCAGCACTCTTTCACAAGATCATTTTTCCAGTGTCAAGAAAGGGTATGCAAATACCATCATTGACCGGTATGTCAGCACAGAACGAATAACCCCTGAAGACGCCGGACTGATCTCGGAATTTCTTGCCGAACGCCGGGCTGCAGGCGGGATAAGCAAGGGACGTGTTGACAAGCTCACCTTTACCCTGGTAACCTGGCGTCGATTCATCCCACCATACTCCACGCTCACGATAGGGACCGTGTACATGGGAATCGATGCGATAAAGAATGCGAAAACACCTCAAGGGCGGCCCTATAAACAGAACACCCTCTTTGATCATGTCTCGATCCTGAAGCAGTTCCTCCTCTGGATGATCGAGAACGAGTACAGTAATCTTCCCGAGAAGAAAGTCAAGGCGATCAAGTCCCCGCGGAAAGATACCATCACCAAGACGGCATCCCAGCTCCTGACGCCGGAAGAAGTGAAGGTATTGGTCAAGGCCTCCCGGAGCTCCCGGGATCGAGCAATGATCATGACCCTCTACGAAGGGGGATTCCGTCCAGGTGAGGTCTGCCAGCTCAAGTGGAGAGACCTGAAGTCGGACCCCAACGGGATTGCCGTCAATGTGAATTTCAAGACCGGCATCACCCGGTATATCCGGCTCGTGATGGCCAAGAAATATATCTCCGAGTGGCGAGCGGATTACCCCCTGCCCATCACCTCTGAATCCTTTGTCTTTCTGAATGAGAAACGACGTCCGCTCACCTGGAATGCCATGGCAGTGCAGATCAACAGGATTGCCAAGCGAGCAGGGATGACCAAGCATCTCACTCCCCACTTGTTCCGACATTCCCGGATTACCCATCTTCTCCGCGAGGGAGCTTCCGAGAGTGTCGTCAAGATGATGATGTGGGGATCGCTCAATACCGACATGCTCATGACCTATGCCCATCTGACTGGGGGAGATGTCGATGCCGAGATCTCGCGGCTCTATGGTCTGGACACAAAAACGGGGCAAAAGTCTGCGCGGCTGGAACCACGGATATGCCCGTCGTGTAATTTGATTAATCCGCCCGGTGAAGATTATTGCCGGGGATGCATGGAAGCTCTTTCAATTCAAGCGGTTGCTGACGAGGATGCTATCCGTCGGTTTGTAATAAAGAACCCAAAGGCATTCCGGCAATTTCTGGACCGGATTGAGGAAAAAGAAGGGTACTTATCAGCTCAAAAAATTTAACAAGGGCTCATACTTTTTTTTCTGTGTATGAGACCCAGACACCATATTTTGCACTCCCTCTCTTCCTGTTTGCATGGGTTCATACAGGTGATAAATTGGAGAGAGATGTGTTACATACACGAAGAGAAGCCCTGGAGGCCTATGAACGCCACACCGGCTTTCAGGGTATCGGGCAGTTTTTTGTCGACCGTGGGTTGATCATCATCGCCGATGAGGAACACGCATGTCCAGAATAGTGGGCCCTCCCCCCGAATGTTGCCTCCCAAGCTTCACTACAAAGGGAAGAGCCAATATTCTCCTGTTTGCGCAGAGCAAAAAACCTTCTTATCGCGCACCTACGGGGGTGTCCTGATGGGATTCGGCACGAGGTCGTCATCGGCTGTGAAGAAGGCAAAGAAGTGTCCTTTCTTCAAGAGCCGGAAGGAGGGGAAATGGACCAAACTGGTCTGCACCTGTCTCTTATACACATCTGACGCTGCAGACGAACTACTCTGTGTAGATCTCGGTGGGCGCCGTATCATTCAAAAAAAAATAACTTAACATCACATCACATTGTCTCACACAGAGTGAAAA
>ERZ1026814.272-NODE-272-length-35707-cov-7.274789_pt1 | contig 35707 bp, 45 predicted proteins | sample MGYA00520871_ERZ1026814 | MGnify/ENA primary metagenome ERZ1026814 (study PRJEB33270, sample SAMEA104284478) | anaerobic digester metagenome | biome: Anaerobic digester microbiome; feature: mesophilic sludge digester; material: Anaerobic digester biomass | place... | reverse complement strand
TAGTTGGAGCTTGTATCTCTTATATGTCTGTGTTGTTTTCATTTGTATATTTGTTCTTTTTTTTGTGTTTTTTTTTGCTGTTTTTTTTTTTTTTTTTTTTTTTTTTATTTTTTTTTTCAAGCAGAAGACGGCATACGAGATCTAGTACGGTCTCGTGGGCTCGGAGATGTGTATAAGAGACAGATTATATATAAAGTAAATATATAATTCTTTCTTTGCTTCTTTCTTTCTTTTTCCCTGACTACACTCTAAAAATAATTTAACTTATTCTTAACTGCTTGACTATCACAAATATATATATGCCGTAATTACATTTTAAAAGACTTGTTTTATAACTATTTGATTATTACTGCTATTACATTGTAGAATAAATCTATACCGTTATTACATTGTAGAAGAACTCTATACCGTTATTACATTGTAGAATAAATCTATGCTGTTGTAAACTTTTTTTAAATTTTTTTAAATTTTTGAACCTGTGATATGAAGACAATCTTCTGAAATTTTTTAAAATTTTTTAAATTTTTTTATTTTTTTTTAACCCTGTGACCTGAAGATAATCTTCTAAAATTTTTTTATTTTTTTTGAACCTGTGATCTGGAGATACCCCCCCTGATAACCCCCGTGAAAATATGACAAACCCCTTTAAATTTATAATAATTATGAAAATAAAAGAATTTGAAACTTTTGCAGTAGAATCTGTGGAAGTTATTGAGTTAGTCAAGAGAATTTCTGATATGTTAGGAATTTACTTGGTAAAAACTAACGATGCTACCATTCCAATAACTGTTTGGGATGATAACAAGACTTTCGAAAAAGGAGAATATCTGTTAGTGCCTAATAGTACTGGCAGAAGTTGTAATTTAATCAAGAGGGGCTAGTTCCCTCTTTTTTATTTGTTGTCTGTTATGGCTTTCTTAACTCATAGCAGGCAACAAATTTTTAAAACATTAAAAAGTTTAAAACATTTAAAAATTAGAAAAAATGAAAACATATCGAATTGTCGAAGACCGTAGTTGTGGTATTGTACATACCAGGTTCACCGGTAGTTTGAAAGACTGTAAAAAATGGTTGAAGGATAATTGTTGGTATGATGAGGATACCAACGATTACTACAGTAATGTTGTCTTCTGTGATCGCAGTTTGATTTACATTGATGATACCTGCAATGATCCTGAAAATGTAAATGGAAATAACGATCCGTTTACATATAAAAAAGCAGATTTAATAGAACGCTATGAAAAAACATTGCGTTTTATTAAATCTGCTGATATAGAAGAGGATGAATAATCCTCATCAATCCTTGTAGGTTGGAGGTTAAACCTACATTTTTAATCGCACCATATAATAAGTAAAATTAAGAGATAAAAAGGCAAGCTATTTAACCCTTTAGCTACCTAATTATCACATACAGTGATATCTTAATATGGTTATATTGAACATCATAGATATAGCTTTTTACTTAGTGTAATTATAACACTAATTATTAAAAAACTATTAAAAGAACTCTGAAAAAGGCATAGCAGCTTTGCGTTCGTGCTGCATTTTGAAAACGAACGCTTCATTTTAAAGACAAAAATTGATATGGAAAAGAAACTTCACAATACCACCGAACCACAGCATGACGCAAAACTGCCTGTTGTGTGCAGTTGCCTATCAGGGGAGTTTGTAGAAGGTTTCACTTCTGATGGCGAATTGACACCAATAGACATAGTAGCAGAAATAACTGGACTGACTTACGATGAAATAAGGTCGTGCAGTAAAATTGTTCGTGTGCCGTAGCAATTGCACACAACGGTTTGTGTATGAGCAGTGGCACTTGTACACACTTTCAAATTAACTAAACCGCTTATGTGCCATTGCTTATACACTGTGTTAGTTGCTGCCTTTTATTTAATTGATTTATAAACATTTAAAAATAAGTATATGAAAATTGTTGGATTAAGAATCGAAAAGTACATTGATAAAGCAATTTCAGGGCATAACTGCGATTTTGAATACCATGATGCTGAATTTAAAAAACACATTATTTGTGGAGTTTTATCAGATAACAGGAAAGTTGAAATTGAACTGTCACATTCGGAAGGTGAATGTGGTTCGGGATGGACAACTGCTTCGTGGGGGCATATTAAGGTAACCGAAGTAAAAAGGTTTAATGGTTATACTCATATACCAAAAGAACCTATTGAGATTGACGATTATTTGCCAACTTTTAAAAATGATACTGATAATAAAGTATTTTCTATTTCAAAATATGGAGGCGATAATTACTACCCATCTGGTGGATATAGCGTAAATATGGAATTGTTCAAAGAAACTGTTAGAGCTAAAAATTTGCGACCTGTTTGGATTTTTAAAGGGAAATCAAACTCAGGTAAATCATTTTTAGCATCAAAACTAAATGATTTAGAAGTTTACGAGACTGATAGTAATGAAGAGTTGCCAACTTCTATAACTGCTTCAATTATTGTTTTGGGGAATAAATATAATTATTCGATTGATGATATTAAACCAAAATTATTCGGTGAAGTTGAAATTCAAATCGTAGAATTTCAATAATTAAAACGCAACCTTACTACGAAAAGTGAGCCTCGTAACTTGCTGATAATCACCTCACACGTATAATTTCAAAAAGTTTAGTATCATCAAAATTATCAAATAAGAATAAAATGAAAAAGATAGAAGTAATCTTGAACAAGAAATTTTCAGTAACCTTATTAAATCCAAGACCTTTAAAAGAATGTCCAAAAGGTTATTGTAGATTAGGAGTTTTTGAGCACAATTTAGGAAATTTATATAATCCAAGTTGGTTAGTATTATATACGTATGGAAAAAACATAAATAGTAAAAGTTTAAGGTACGAAATATACAGAGATGGTTGTTTTTGGCCATATTATGGAAAACTAATACCAAGTAAAAGTTTTATTGAATATCTACATACAAGATATAATACTACATTTGTAAAAAATGTATTTTTAATAAATTTCCTTGACAAGATAAATCCAGATTACACGGAATATTTAGCAGAATCTGATTATAAAAGTATTAAATGTTTTGATGATCTATTTAATATTTTAAATGACAGAGGAGCATTTGATCAAGAAATAATTTATTATGAAAATGCAATAAATTATTTAAGAGACAATGATCCATCGTTTGTAAACAGTCTAAATATAGCCAATGAATTTGGATATAAATTAACAGATTTAGATTCTGAAAAATTAGCAAGTTTACATGCTTCTAACAAAGCCAGAGAAGATTTTCTTGAGTTAGAAGATGAGATAAATAAACTTTTAAAAAAACGAAAATCTCAATAAAATGAAAACAGAAAGCAAAGAAACACTATTTCTGATTTGTGTATTTTTTACACTAATCGCCTTATTGATCTTAGGCATCAATTTACTAATTTAATGTAAGTAAATTAGGAAGCAAATTCTTGAATCATTCCTACTTCTAGGTGCATATTTGGTAGGTGGTTTATGTGTCCTGTCTTCTTTCGTTTTCAAGATTCAAGAAGAACTCTACTGTACGGGAGTATCGTAGAGGCTTTCTAATTTACATAGAATAAACAAAACAAAAATAAAATCGTACAAACCTTATAATAAACCTTTAAAACAAACAGTTATGGATAAAACCAACAGAATAGACAATGTTCTATATGACTTTGTCTATGATCCAAAAGGATTAGTTAATCCAACGGATCAAACGTTAGAATTTATTGAAAAAATGTGTTCTGGAATATTAGTTCAGAACTCAGGAGATCGTGAATTAGGTATAGAGCCTAATGATTATTTCATTACTGCAGTAAAGATAAACCCAGGATTCGAGATGTGGAAAACGTCAAAAAAATGGGTATTTATCTGGTTAGACAGAGTATCCGAAATATCTTTAAAAGGTAACAATAGAATAAAGTATATGCATAAGTTCTATAGTTACTTTTTAATAGACAAAGATGTCAAAATCGAAGTAGAACCATCGAAGAATAGATTTGATTTTGGCATACACAGAGTACAAAAATCCTTAAATGAGCACAAGGCAGTAAAATATCTTGAAGTACAGATTCAAGATTTTACTGGAGTACAAGATTCTACTGGAGTATTAGAACCAATGGAAACAAATAAAGAAAAGGAGGAATAAATGAATACTTCAGAAAAATCAAATCTATACAGAAATATGCATCGACCTTTAGTTGATGCTTTATTTGAAGAAAAGGAAAAGTTAGAAGAAAGGCTAGATTTAGCCATAAAGGAAAAAGATATAAAACGAGCAAAAGTATTGAAAGAAAAAATTAAAAAGATAGATTCCGAGGCGAGAGAATTATGGAGAAAAATTCAGAAAGAAGCCGAAGAACTTTAATATTAAAAACTCCTAAAATTTCAAAAAAATGGGAAAAATTAGAGTACAACCTGCGATCACAGAAGACAACATTGCAGGTATCATCAATGTAAATCAAAGATTACTTGATGAAGAAAATCAACCAAAGTTCGGATCGATTGGTTTAAGACAAGAAGTTTTGTTATTTAGAGGAAACTTCGTTACTGTTGAAAAAAGAGTAGGATATTTAAATGGTACTTTAAGCGATTTAGAAAGAGTCGTAGATGAGTATAATTTAAGACCAGATGAAGGAGTACCTGATTCATTTAACAAGAAGTTAGTGATTCAAGAATCATTGGAGAAATCTTGGGAGACACAAAATCCTAAAATTAATCCTACCACGGGTGAAGTATTAACTTATATGGGTCATCCGATCTATAGACGTTGTTTAGTTGTTGATAAAGACTCTCCAGAAGAAGATGTTTATATAATTGCAGATAATACTGTAGCTGGAAGGTCTTTACATCAGAATGAACTGAGTCAAAATGAGATAGATCAACAGTTTGGGCCAAGAGGAGCCAAAACTGTATTAAACAGCTTATAATTTTAAAATAAATTGAGAGGATTAGATAGAAATATCTAGTCTTCTCAATTTTTTGTATCTTTGCAGAAATTATAGAACGATAACTAATATGAAAATACTGTTTGTTATAAATAATGGAGAAAGTGTTATAGCGGAATATATATACACTGGTGTATTGAATGCTATGTCACGTAGAGCTGTTGAGATAGAATTAACACCAGAACAAATTAAAAAACTTGGTATAAGAAAAATAGGAAAAGATTTATTTGAAACTATTGAAAGTATATCTTTATCAAGTGCTGAAACCGATTTAAAACACAACACTATCAAAACGATATGAACTTGATTAGAACTACATACTTTCAATTACACACTGTAACGGTTTTTGCTTATACCGTGTGTTGTGTGCATGTAGCTTCCAGTACATTTCAATCGAAGTACGAACACTTTTTTATTTAATTTTTTAGGGATGGATAAAAAGATACAATTTTTACTCGAACATTGCTTTAGAAGCAAAATAAGAGAACGCTCTTACTATATTACTGATTTTATAGACAATAGTGGGCGTGAAATAATTTCAACCGCTAAAAGCATTGCAAATTATATTGATGTTAATAGTGTTATTAGCAAAGTAAAGAAGGAATGCTTTGAGAAATATTTTAGGTATGAAAATTACACCGACAAAAGAGTTTTATCATTTTTAATACAACAGTTATCAGATTTTGAAAACTTTGATTATGGATTTACTGAAAACAAACAGAGCTATGATGATATGTATTGTTTAAAGTATAACGGCAAAGATTTAAGGTTGAACAGTTGGAGAGAAATTACTGGTGATGAACATTATAATAATTACGTTTATGTGTATACAGAAAGCGTATTGTATTATTCTGGATATGAAAAAAGTAAAAGAGACTTACGAGATTTAGGAATTAATCTAGTAGGCGGCGGCTCAGTCGCTGACTATATTCGACATGGAATATATGATTTTAAGCCACATATTGCTGAATTAGTTTCTTTTCTTAACAGTTTTGAAAAAACTGAGGAGCGTGGGCAAAAAATTAAATAAATATGAAAAACAGAAATTTAGATCATAAAGATGATTGGGCAACACCACCAGACGTGTATGCCAAATTGAACGAGGAATTTGATTTTACTTTTGACCCTTGCCCGTATCAACACGATATTGAAAAGTGGGACGGGTTGGAAGTAGAATGGGGTGAGCGAAATTTTATCAATCCACCTTATAGCAGAAAACTCAAAGAGGCATTTGTACGTAAGGCAATATCTGAAAGTAAAAAAGGAAAACTATGTGTAATGCTACTACCTGTAAGCACAAGCACAAAGCTATTTCACAAGGATATATTGCCGAACCAAACGGAAATAAGGTTCTTTGAAGGGCGGATAAAATTTTGCGGTGTAAATACATTTGGTGAATTTGTTACGGGCAAGGCTGGAATGCACGACTCTATGTTGGTGGTGTTTGACGGTCGATCTTAAACTTGCACCTAACGTTGAATGTAAGAGTAGTAGCCGATTTATAGCACTACCAATTGATTGAAAACTAAATTTAAAGATACTGTAATAGCTTAAATAAGACCCATAACACGGCTATTACTTTTACATAGTGTTATAGGGCGTTTTTATTATGGCTACAAAAACAACATACGCAGGAGTAACTACCGAACTAACTGATAACTTGTTTGAAAAACCAAAGGTGTATAAAAACAAGCCGAGAAAATCGAATAAGTTTGGGGCGATAAGTTTATATTATGACGGTGTTTATTACTTCCCTTCTGATATAAAAGAATCTGATAAACGAGAAAACAAGCCCTTCGAGATACAAGGTGTTTATTATAGGGGTAAATGGTATCAAGATACTTTTTACATCACAAATGAATTTAAGGAGTTTCTTTTAAATGCCCTATAACGTATCAAGTGTATGAGTAGTAGCGGATAGAATAAATAAAACTTTGAATATATGACAAACGATAATAAAGAGCAAAAAGTAACGAATAGCAATAAAACCGCTATTACTTATACACATTGTTATAAGCCGTTATTTGAGCGTGGGGAGTTTTGGAATGAGGACTGTAAAGAAACCATAAACAGACTTGATGATAATAGCGTGGATTTAGTGTTCACTTCGCCACCTTACTACAATGCAAGAGAATATAGCCAATATAGTAGTGTAGCGGATTATATGCACGAAATGGAGCAAGTTTTTTTAGGAATTGAACGAATATTAAAACCAAGCCGAATGTGTGTAATAAATATTAGCCCTGTGTTGGTTGAGCGTGAAAAGCGTAGTGAGCAAAGTTACAGGATACCACTACCATTTTATTTTGTACCGATGATGGAAAAAATTGGCTTTGAGTTTTTGGAAGATATTATTTGGAAAAAACCCGATGGAGCAGCAGCAAACAGAAACGGTGGATTTTATAGACATAGGAAACCTGTTGCATACAAACCAAATATAGTAACTGAATATGTGCTTGTGTTTAAGAAAAAAGCCAATTTTTTAATAGACAAAGTTTTACAAAATAATAGTTTGGTTGGTGATGGTTACGAAAGGACTAATGTTTGGGAAATACAACCTGAAACTAAAAGTTGGCATTCAGCACCATTTCCTAAAAAACTTGCGGAAAATGTAATCAGATACTATTCTTATGAAAACGAAACTGTATTCGATTGTTTTGCTGGAAGTGGAACTACTGGTAAAGTAGCTGAAACACTAAATAGAAAGTGGATAATGAGTGAATTAAACACTAAAATTTTCAACGAAGCTGTGGAGCGTTGGCAAAATGGCTTATAATGATACAAACTTTTATCTTGTAAATACTTAATATATCTTTATAAAAATGATCTTATGATAAATTTGTTATCTAATGAAAAGATAGTTTCTGATAGTATTCAAGTCACAGATGAAGAAAGCATATTAGATTATTTAAAAGACAAAGAAGAGATATGCTTAGATACAGAAACAGAAGGTCTAGTGCCTTTTAATGATAAGCTATTATTATTAACATTAGGAGATAGTGATAATCAATTTGTAATAGATATAGAAACAAAAAAAGAAAACTGTAAATATATATTAAGCAATTTACAAGACAAGTTATTTATAATGCATAATGCAAAATTTGATTATATATTTATAAAATATCACTTAGGCATATCATTAAACAATTTATATTGTACATATATAGCAAGTCAAGTAAATTATAACGGATTTAATATAAAACATAACTTAAAAGATTTATTATTTAGGCATTTCAACATAATTTTGGATAAGACTGAAAGAGAAACATTTGTAAGAAACAATTTATTAAATGAATCTCAAATAATTTATGCAGCTAATGATATAAAATATTTAGAAAAGCTGAAAAATAGACAAGAAGAAATGTCTTTAAAGTTGAATTTAACAGAAACTATAAGATTAGAAATGGAGTTAATACCATACTTAGGAGATATGGAATTAACAGGATTATTAGTAGATAAGGATAAATGGAATAAATATATAGAAATAAATAAAAATAATTTAAAAGAAATAAGCGATAAGATTAAAGATGAATTGTATAAATTACAAAGAAACTTTAAGATTATAGATAAAAATACAATAAATTCGAAGCATGATATAAATCAATTAGAATTATTCTCAGATGAAGATCATGATAGAAATTTAGTGAACAAAGTGTATATATCTTCTTCTAATCAAATGTTAAAAATATTAAACAAGTTAGGAGTTTATATAGAATCCACGAAAAGTGAGTTGTTACAAAAATTTATATTAGATAATCCACAACATAAAACAAAGGATTTGACTGAGTTATTATTAAAATACAGGAAATATAGTAAATTCGTATCTACATATGGTGATTCATTTTTAAATAGTATAAATAAAACAACAAAAAGGTTACACAGCAACATATCGCAATGTAGCACAGATACAGGAAGAATATCTTCAAAAAGTTATAGTAAAAATGAAGGAGTAAATTTACAAAATATACCAGCAGATAATGACTTAAGACATTGTTTTATATCAAGACAAGGTTATAAAATAATAACTATAGATTATTCTCAACAAGAAATAACTTTAGCTGCATCGCAATCACAAGATCCATTATTATTAGCAGCATGTAATAATAATATAGATTTACATACAGAGTTAGCTACAATAAGTTACAGGATAATAACCAAAGATCCAAATTTTGTAATAAATAAAGAAATAAGAACAAAACATAAAAGAGTAGTTTTTGGATTATTTTATGGAGCAGGAGCAAAAAGAATAAGTGAAGTTCTTAATATAGATAATAAAACTGCTTTAGAAGTATATAGTGCTTTAATGGAGAAATTAAGTGAATTTAATAAATATCAAGAAAATATAAAGAAAGCATTAAAAGAAGATTACATAGTAAGAGATCATTCTTATACAAATAGAATGAAATTTTTCCATCAATTACTAAATAAAGAAATGGAATTATATGAAGCTGAGAAACAAGCTTGTAATTTTCCAATTCAATCTTCAGGAGCAAGTATGATAAAGAAAGCTATCATAGAATGCGGAAAATATATAAAAAATAATAACTTAGATTGTCGCATATTATTTACTGTACATGATGAGCTATTATTTGAAAGCAAAGAAGAAATAGCTAATGATGTAGCCAATGATTTAAAAAATATTATGGAAAAAGTTGGATTATTATTTTTAAATAATGTAGCAATAAAAGCAAGTGTTACGATAGATGAATTCTGGACAAAGTAAGAAAAAATAAAATAAATTTAAAATGTGGAATATACAAAATAAGATCATTAAAGCTAAAGAAGTAGCAGATAGATATCCAGACAATTTTTATTGTGTTGATATCACTGATAAAATAAGATTACAAGGACACTTAGAAAGTTTCCCAAAAAGATTCGTAATAGAATTAATTAAAAAAGAAAATTTTAAGCTTGAGATAGATGATAACAATTTTATAGTATTAAAAAAAGTAGAAGATGATATACCTTTAGAAATTGTTTTAACTTAAAAAAATAAAATCATGAAAGAGTTATTTGATGAATTAGAAGAAGCTATTGCTATAGATTATAATAAAGCATTATATAGCTGTGAACAGATAGTAGATTCACTAAGTTTAGAATATACATTAATGAAAATAGAAGAATATGATTTACAAGTAGAAAGATATAAAAATATGATTAGAAATACTTATGGTGTATCCAATTTAAACAACAAATTAAGAGTTAAATTTAATAACATGTTAGATGATTGGTTTAAACTAACTAATAAAGATTTTTTAGAATTTAAAAAATTCTATAAAATATTGCTAACAGACCATGCATGTTATTATTTATCAACAAAAAGTTATGAATTATATGTTGGAAACGATGAAGCAGACTTGTTTATAGAAAAAGTTTCAGCAGATATTATTTCAACTGAAGATAAAATAAATATAATGAGAAATTTTGAAAATGTATTATTGGAATTTAAAAATGATGTAATTATAAAGTACAAGATTAAAATTTAACACAGTAATTTAATTAAAAATTTTATGAATTTATGAAAAATTCGGTATGTTATATATCAAAAATTAGAGAAATAAAATCTATTGAGAATGCAGATAATATAGAATTAGCCTTAGTAGAAGGTTGGCAATGTATAATTAAAAAAGGTGAGTTTAAAAAGAATGATAACGTTATCTTAATAACTGAAGGTGCTATTATACCAGAAGATTTAGCACAATCTTTTGGTATAAAGAAATATTTACATAAAGATAATACTGTGCACGTTATAAAGTTAAAAGGTATATATTCAGAATGTCTAATATTACCTATAGATTTAATTAAAGATAAAATAAAAGATATTGATTACAGGAAAGATTTAAGTGATATTTTGAATATATATAAACCAAAACAAGAAAAAATTATTCCAGACAAAAAGTTTTTAGAAAATAATGAAAATTTTAGAATTTATTACGGCATACCAAATTTTAAAGATGTACCAAATATATTTTATAAAGGAGAATCTTTACAAATAACTAGAAAAATTCATGGAACAAATGCAAGATTTGGTATAGTAAGAAAAAATAAAATAAGTTTAAAAGATTTATTTAGATATTATATTAAAAAAGATAAATGGGCATTTTTTGAGTATATGATAGGATCACATAAAAAGATTTTAGATTTAAAATCAAATTCTAAAAATAATAATGTATATGTAGAAATATCTAAAAGATTGAAAATTGAAAAGAAATTATTTGAATACGTAAAACATAATGAAGATCCAGACAAGCTAGTAAACTTCATTATATACGGTGAGATATACGGAAAAGGCATACAAAACAATTATACATATTCTTTAAAAACTACAAATTTATTTTGTTTTGATATAATGATAAATGATAGCTATATCAAACCAAATAAAGCAAAAGAAATAGTTAAAAAACTTGATTTAGAATATATTCCTGTTTTAGAAGATGACCATATATATACAAGTATAGATATTATTTTTGATAAATATGTTAAAGATGCTTATTTTAAAAATACAAGAATACCACATGAAGGTGTAGTGGTTAAAAGTTTAGATTCCGTATTACCAAAATATGTTAAAATCAAAAATCCAGAATTTTTAATTTACACAAAAAATCACAATGTAAGTGATTATTCTTAAGTTATTATTTACATTAAATAAACTCATAAAATGGATAAAAGAGATATAATAATAAGTGAGGCAGTAGAGTCTCTTATAAAGAATAATGGAGGAACAGTTGTATTATCTACAGGTACAGGTAAAACAAAAATGGCTCTAGATTTCATATTAAGAGATAGTAGAAATACAAAAAGTGAAGTTTATAATGTAATTTTAGTAGGTTCACGTGTTTTATTAGAAGAAGTATGGAAACAAGAATTAAAGAAGTGGGGATTTAAGAATAAATATGGGTTCATATATGAACATAAAGATACACCAAAACCTATAAAATTTGAATTTAAAACTTCACAATTAATTTATAAATATGAAAATCCATTACCAGAAAAATATAATTTATTAGTTGTAGATGAAATACATAGTGTAGTAACTAAAGAATACTCGAACATATTTAACATAGTAAAATATGACAAAGTAATAGGATTAACTGGTACTCCTTTTGGAAAAGATGAAGAAGAAAAACTAGAATTATATAATAGATATTGTCCAATAGTATTTACTTATACAAATAGTTCAAAAGATGGTATAATAAATAAAAGGCAATATTTTATTATAGAGCATGTACTAGATAATGATCATAAATTTTTAGTGCAGTTTAAGACGGGAAAATTTTATAAAGGAGAGCTAGATTTATATACTTATTATGATTCAAAATCTCAAGAATATAAAAAGAAACTAATAGATTTAGTAGAAATAGAAAGAAATACTAATCCATTTTATAAAATATATGATATAAAGAAAGAATTAAAAGAAGATATTTGGGAGATAGCTGTTACATGGGGTTGGAAAAAACAAGGTACTAAAGAACAAAATGCAATAGCTTATAATTATTTAAGAACAGTACAAGCCAGAAAAAATCTATTATTATTATCTAATACAAGAGCTGATGTAGCATTACAAATAAAGAATAAAATCAGAGAGAAAGATCATGAAGCCAGAATAGTTTTATTTTCAGAGCTTAATGATCAGTTGGAAAAGATAACAGATAATAGAATATATAGTAAAAATAATAGAGACACCAACACGTACAATTTAAAAAGATTTAATTCTAATGAAGTTAAAGAAATAGGTGGTTGTAATTCATTAAATACCAGTGTAAATTTAAAAAATACAAAATATGGTATTCTTGAAAGTTATGTTGGATCTACTATAAATACACGTCAGCGTTTTGGAAGATTAGATAGATTATCTCCAGATGATATTGCATATGCATTTATAATTAAAACAAAGAATACACAGATGGAGAAATGGTTTAGAGATGCTATGAAAGATATTGATTTATCTAGAGCAGAAGTAATAAATATAAACGAATTATAAAAATTACAAAAAATGATAATAGAAATAGATATTGATATAGTAAAAAAGAGTAAACTTCAAATAAGAGAATTCATTCTTTTAAAATTATTAAATGAATTAGAATTCAATGTAGTGAAAGATTTATATTATGATCAATATAATACTTTAAAAGAATTTGATAAAGCTTTAAAATTATTAGAAAATTTAAACTATATTATATATAAAGATAATACAGTTGTTTTACGTTCTGAAAGTGAAAAGCTTTTTAGTAAAGATAAAATAGATTTTGTTGAATTAACTAAAAAAATAAGAGAGTTATTTCCGAAAAATAAGAAAGGAGATGAACAAGGAGTATTAAATAAGTTAAAACAATTTTATAAAAATAATAAAAAATTTAGAAATGAAGACTTAATATTAAGAGCTACAAAGCATTATATAGAACATACAGATAATTTATATATAAAACAAGCACATTACTTCATATATAAAGATGGTATAAGTACATTAGCATCTATATGTGATTATTTACTAAACTTAGAAGAAAATCCAACAAATGAGATAACATTATGAATTTAATAGAAACCATAAAATTAAATAGAAATAAAAGATTAAATGGCGAGATAATAACTATTCCGTGGCCATTTAATAAATTAAATAATGTGATAGCAGGTATTCAAACAGGTAGATATTATTTAGTAAGTGGAGGTCCAAAATCAGGTAAAACTCAAATAGCAGATAGTTTATTTACTTATAATGTAATAGATTGGTATTTAGCAAATAAAAGTAAAACAAATATAAAACCAAAAATATTTTATTTTACTTTAGAGCTAACATCAGAATATAAACAATTAATGCTTATATCTAGAAAATTATTTAAAGATTATAAGAAAATAGTAAATCCAGAAAAATTGATGTCATCATATAAAGATTTTATTATTGATGAAGAAACGACTTATCAAATAGAAAACATCTATAACACATATGTGACAGAAGTATTAAAATTTACTGAATTCATAGAAGATGCTAAAACACCAAAATCAATATATAAGATTATAATGAATTATATTGAAAATAGTGGTAAGATATATAAAAAATCAATAACCACTAAAACTGGTGAAGAAATAGAAATATTTGATAGATATGAACCAATGGACGAAAATGAATTTGTATTTGTCATAGTAGATCATATAGGATTAATTGCTCCAGAAAAAGGAGAAACTTTATATCAAGCTATTGCAGATTTAAGTAGTATGTTATCAAGATTAAGAAATCATTATAAGATAATACCCGTTATAGTGCAACAACAGGCTTTAGAAATAGAAAGGCAACAATTTACTTATAAAGGAGAATCTATCATTGATAAGTTGAAACCATCTGCAGCTGGATTAGCTGATAATAAATGTACATCCAGAGATTGTGATATATTGTTTGGTATATTTTCGCCAGATAAATTTGATATAGAAGTTTATAAAAAATACGAAATTTATAAACTCAAAGATTGTTTTAAAGAACTATCCATAAGTATAAATAGACATGGTAAGTCAAATTTATCACTACCACTATTTTTCATTGGCGATTCAAATAATTTTGAAGAATTACCTCCAGCAGATTCTTTAGATATCATAAAAGTTTATAAATTTGCAAAAGATATAGAGAACTTACAATTAAATATCAAAAGTATAACTAATTAAAACTGAAACACATGCAAGTAGAAATCAAAGAAATCATGGGATTTGGAGCTGTATTAAATAATTTAAGTTTAGCTCAAAGGAAGAATCCAAGAAGTGCAGTAATAACGAAGTTACCACAACCAGAAGAAGTAAGAAGAAATGTTTTAAACTACTCAACTTCGGTAGCAGTTAATCGAAAAGATTTAGATGTTTTGAGAGAAATGGTATTAAGACAAGGTTCTAACATTAGACCTTTAAAAGGTATAATAGTTATATTAAGAATTAAAGCTACCATTAAATTTTGGAGCAAGTTATTAGAAGATAAAAGAATTCAATCATTATATTCAAATAGTTCTATTGGAATATTAAAAAGAATAGGAGTAACAAAAGAAGATTTTGATGAAAATATAAGTGATAAAAAGTTAGAAGAAATAAATAAAATCTTAAAAGAAGATAGAGAAATTGCTTTTTCAGAAGATTATTTTAAAGATTATTTGCAAACTAAAGATATAATAGTAAGTTATCTTACATTAAGAGAATTATATTTAAAGAAAGATGATACATTTAAATTATTTTTTGAAGAATTAAAGCATATATTGCCTTATTCTGATTTAATATTTCTTGAACCAAAAGAACAATAATATGGGAATGACAGTTGGTGTATTAGGAGAAAGTGGTAGTGGAAAAACCACTTCGATAGTAACTAATAAAGATGGTACAATATCTTTAGATCCACAAACATTAGAATGGGATATGAAGACATATAGTGGACTAAATCAGAAATCCACTGTTTTAATAAATTCAGATAAAAAACCTTTACCATTTGCAGATATATTTCCAAGTAATAATGTTATAAAAACATCTGATATTGATGATATAAACGTAATATTAAAAAGAGCTTCAGAAAGTACAACAATAAAAAGTGTTGTAATAGATACTATAAATGGTGTCATGTTAGATAGAGAAATGTTAGAAGCTCAAAAATTGACATATGATAAATGGTATGATTTTGCACGAGATATTTATGCTTTAATAATTAATATAAGTAGTTTAAAACCAGACTTAATAGTATATTTGATGGGCCATATTAGTTTATATACCAATGTAGACGGTAATGAATCAAGAGCTCTAGTTACAAATGGTAAAAAGTTAGAAAAAATAAAATTGGAATCTAAAATGTCAATAGTGTTATTTACACATGTTGATTTTGTTAATGGAAAAGCTTCTTACAGTTTTGAAACTAGTTCAAATAGAAGTACTGCACATACTCCTTACGGGATGTTTAATGATTTTTTAATACCCAATTCATTGTCATTAGTTGATGAGCGTATTAGAACTTATTATAAATTACAAAATTAAGTAAAAATGGAACAACAATTTCCTATGATATATTTATATACAAGAAATATAGCTGGTAAAGTAACTAAGCATATTAAGCTTAATAAAGAAGCTTTATCAGCTTTAAAAGATAAGCATACTAGTATAAATAAAACTATTATTACAATAGGTACTTATGAAGATAATATATATTTTGTAAATGTTACAGATATAGATAGAAAAACAATAAAAATTCCAATAAATTTAAATAAAAATGGTATAATAAATAATGGACATTTGTTTGATTATTTATATAAAAGATTTGTAGATATAGCAAATGAATACGGTAATATAGTGTTATTTGGAATTCCATGCGTTATTGATGGTATTAAATGTTTAAAATTAATAAGTAAATTGATAGAAGAAAATTATTTTTATGTAGAAGAACAATTAATCAATAACACAATTAGTGATTAATAAATAAATAAACAAACAAACAAATAAATAAATAAATTATGGAAAGAATAGATTATAATTTTGATGAGAACTATAATGAAAATACATTTGTAAATATTGAACCAGGTATAATAGAAAACATGTACCTAAGTGATGTTAAAGTAAGTGAAGAAGATAATAATAGTTATATAGAATATACGTTTTCAGATATAAAGGATACATTTAAAGTAAATCGACGTTATTATGAGCCAAAAATAGGAGGTTTCATAAAAAATGAAGATGATCTATATAAAGATAGCGTAAAGAAGAAAAATATAATAGCTAATATTTCCAGGAATATTATAGGAGAATCTTATAGTATAACTGGTGTAAAAACATACAAAGATTTAATTAGAGTTGCAGCTGCAGATTTAAAAAAGGTTATTCCAAATAAAATTTTAGTTCGGGTTGTAGTTGTATTAAATAATGATAATTTTGCAACATTAAGATCATTTGTACCAGTTATAGAGAATATGAATGTTAATCCTTCAAAATTAAAATTAAATAGATATGATAAATTAGTTTCAAGTGATAATAAATCTTCTGGATTAAAAGAAAGTTTAGAAAATAGTTGGGATTAATGATAAATTATGAAATAAAGCTTCCTTTAACAAAAGAAACTATATTATCATTTATTACAGAATATGATATATTTAAATATTATATACCGTCAATGAAGGATATAAATGTCTCTTTTAAATCAGAATTAAGAGAAGATAATCATCCTTCATGCAGGGTATTTTATACTAATAACAATAAATTAAAGTACAAAGATTTTGGAATTGAAGGTACGTTAAATTGTTTTCAATATGTAATGATGAAATATAATATTTCTTATAAAGAAGCTTTAAAAAAGATAATACAAGATTTTAATTTAGATTTAATAGATTCAGACATTGCATATTTTACATTACAATCAAGCAAAAAACTAGTTAAAGTAAATTGGAAAACTAATAAAGAACTAACAAAAATATTAGTTAAGAAAGTAAAATTTAGAAAAAAAGATATAGAATATTGGAATCAATATAATATAACACAAGACTGGTTAGAGAAAGCACATATATCACCAATAACTGCATTTTATATTAAAACTAAAACTTCAGAACGTTATATAGGAAGTTCTTATCTTTCTTATTGTTATGATTTTGGTAAAATAGATAATACGAAAATAAGAAAAATTTATCAACCGTTTAATAATAAAGTAAAATTTATAGGTAATGTTACTAAAGACATAATACAAGGATATCATTTATTACCTAGAAATGGTGATTTATTGATAATAACATCTTCTTTAAAAGATGTAGGAACTTTATTTTGTAATACTAATACTTTTGCAATAGCCCCAAATTCTGAAGTTTCATTTATACAACCTTTAGAATTACATAAGTTAGAAAATAGATTTAAAAATATAATAATATGGTACGATAATGATAAATGTGGAATATTAAATGCAAAAAAGTTTTCAGACATATATAAACTTGATTATATTTATATTCCAGAAAAGTTTAAAGACACAAAAGATCCATCAGATTTTGTATTAAAGTATGGGACAAAGGAGTTAAATCTTCTTTTAAATTATTTATTAGAAACTAAAAATATAAAACATGACTAGAAAGATTTATTACAAAAGACCAGATAGAGTAGGTCTTGATTTTATTAGTAGTGATGCTACTACATTTGGAGAATTAAAAAAAGAATTTTCTCAACAGCTAAAGCTAAATTTAGATGATATGATTGTAATTGTGCGTGAAGGATTTATAACATTATCTCTTAATGAAGCTATATTACCAAATACAGAGTTTACTTTACTTCTTTATAAAAGTAAACAAAAAGGAGGAATTGATTATAGTAAATTAAGTTATAAAGAACTTCAAAATTTAGCTAAAAGTTATAAAATTCCAGCTAATTTATCAAAAATAGATTTAATATTTGCACTTAATAAGGTAAGAAGATCAGAAGAAAAGAATAAAAAAGAAAATCTTGTTGGAGTAGTAAACTTATTATTTATAAATAATAGATTAGTGGATTTAAAAAATGAGCTAAATATTGTAATAAAAGAAATTGAGAAATTAACAGATCGTATAAATAATATCACTTTAATTTCCGATTATGAATATCATGAAAAATTAATTAATAAGATAAATAAAGATTATAAAGATATAAATGAAGAATTAAAGTAAAGTATTAACCATAAATAAGTCAGATCTATCTATAACTTAATCTTATTTATAGATCTGACTTATTTATTAATCTAAATTGTATGAAATTTAATATTAAATTAATTAATGAAGATAATACTTCTGAAATAAAATATATAGAAATAAGAGATAATAATGGATTACTCATACAAACTTTTTCAGCTATAAGCTGTGCATGTATAAATCAAGATGATAATCAATATTTATTAACCAGCAGAGGTTTAAAAATCCCGATAAATAAATATAAAAATTTAGATAATATATTAGTATGTAATGAAACAAATAATATTTATAAATCGATACATGTATTAGACACTGTGTATGAAGCACTGGTTGATATGTTTGGAGAAGATGCAGTATCTTATAAGAATAAAGTTATTAATGAATATGAAGATTTATCGGATGAGTTTATAACTACTTTCTTTGAACGTACTTATAGTTTAATAACAGTAAAATTAGGAACTTTAATAAGTCATAAATCTGAAAATGAATTTGAAGTATTTAGAGATTTATATTTAGTATTCGGTTTATTAGATGCTGTATTTCAAATAAACTTAATGAATGCTAAACCTACTTCATATCAATTTGTAAATGGAAAAACATTACCAGTATATTGTTTAAATTATGAATTCGTATCTAAGATATGTTTAGGTGATTCTTTTGTAAATAGTAATTTAATTACAGCAAATTATATGATCTCTGATTATATCAATTGTGGAAAACAATTTGATGAAAAATTGTTTAAAGATGTAATAATAGATCTTGTTAATAATTTAAAAATATTATTAGGAAATATTTCTGACGAAGGTTATAGACGTTATACGTATAATTTTAACAATTACTTTGATATAACAAATGAAGAATTAATTAATTTATTTATAATTGATCCAAATAAATGTAAGATAATCATTCCAGAAGAAAAAGATGCATTTGAATATTTACAAAAAAAAAGTTTTATTTATGATATAAAAAATAGTTTATTTAATAAAGAATTTATTAAAACTTTAAGTAAATATTTAAGTAATCCTGTATATTTCTTCGAAACCGAAAATTCTATATATAATGTTATACAATATAATAGTGTAAAAAATATGATAAAACGTGAAATGAAGCGTCTGATTAATACATATAATACCAAAATATCTATAGAAGGTATTTGTTCAAAATTTAAAGATTATAATGATATAGAACAAGATTTATATAACACAAATATCGTCTTAGATACATTTAAAAATGATCTTATTAAATTACAAATAATCGATAAAGGATTTAACGATGATTTAACTGTAAAATGTATAAAAAATGAAAAAGAATATATTGTTTATAAATAAAGAAGTATTCAACAAGATAAATTTATATCATAGTATTGTTGGAAGTATAGAATGGAGTGGTTCTATATTAATAAAACCAGAGATATCTGATAATGTTATAACTTATAATGTTATCGATATAATAATAGAATGTATAGGAGTATCAAGTAGTTTTGAAACTAATCCTACAGAATTTAAAAATTTTGCAAATAATCCTGAATTCGATAAATGTATGATAGGATTAGTGCATTCTCATCATTCTATGGGAGCTTTTGTATCTCCAGTTGATGAAGAAGAACTTAAAGAATCTCCATTTTATCCTTACATAAGTTTAGTTGTAGCTTTTAATCAAAGATTTGTAGCTAAAGAAGCTTATAAATTAGAAGAAACTTACAGAACTTATACATTATTTAATGGAAAATCTATAAAGATTAAAGAAAAAAATAAAGTAATAACTTTTGATTTAATAGTAAAAATAGAAGGTTATGATGAAGTTTTAGAAGAAGTTAATGTAATAAAGTCAAAAAAACCAGATTACTTTAATAATTTTAATAAAATTCCTAATGTAAATTCATCGAATTATGGAATAAAAAATCAAATAGAAAATTATAAAACATATAATGAATTAAAATTAAATGATAACGATATTTCATTTATAATAAAACAGCTTGGTATAAAAACTACTGATAAAAATAAAGATGTGAGAAAAGAAGTAATAGATACTTTAATAAAATACTATGAAAATAATCAAAATAAAATTTTAAAAAGATTTTTAGTTTATTTAAATTCATTAAATAAAGAAGATATTTTCTTTAGTTATCTTAAACAAAGTAAATATTGTACACCATATATTTCAGATATATTAGATATGATAAGAAAGGATTATTTTTATTATAGCGAATATAATGAATACGACGAATTTTAAAATGAATAAAATCTATGGATGAAAAAAGATTACGTTTTATTGATGCAGAATGGGCTCAGGATATAACATTTCAAGATGTTATACTAGGAGGTATAGGAGGCATTGGATCATGGTTGGCTTTATTATTATCTAGAGTTAATGTAAGAAGTTTATTAATATTTGAAGATGACATAGTTAATTTTCATAATATTGGTGGACAATTATATGGTATAGATGATGTCGGAAAGAGTAAATATGATAGTTTAATTAAAACTATATTAAACTTTTCAGCACCAGTAGAAACAAGTATATTTCCTGGTAGAAGATTAGAAAAATATATGCTTAAAGATGCTAGTAATACATTAAAAGTTTTAAATCCTTCTATTGTATTTTCAGCTTTTGATAACATGTCAGCTAGAGAAATGTTATTTAATCTTTGGTTGGATATACCTAATGAAGATTCTGTATTTATAGATGGAAGAATGGGTGCAGAAAGTTTTCAAGTATTTACTGTAAAAAAAGATAAAGATATTATAGAAAGATATAAAGCTTCTTTATTTAGTGATGAAGAAGTACCAGAAGATATATGTACTTTAAGAGCTACTACTCATAATGGAATGACATGCGCTTCTGTTATGCTAAGTAGTGCTCTTAATTTTATTACTAATTTAAGATATTCAAATTCAAGACCTTACGATTTTGAATTACTTGTATCTCTAAATCAATTATTTATTACAAGGTTATGAATTTTCATGTAGAAGATGTATATATAAAAGATAATTATTTTTATAAATATAGCAATTATTCAAAAGAGCTACAAATACTAGATAATATATATCATGCTGCTGACGAACTTCCAATAACATATTCTAGAAACAACTTGTTTAATAGAAAATGCTTAAAAATAAAAGATTTTACATATGTTTTTTCTAATTCAGTATATAGATATATAATATCAAAAAATTATATACTTATTGTAAGCTCTAATTATTATATTAAAAATGAATATGAATTTTTTATAATGGCTAAAAATAAAAACAAAGATAAAAATGTTCTTTTATATGCTAATGGTTATGGTAACTTTGAAAATATAAAAAATGAAAAATTCGATTCATATAGATATGACTTTATAAAAGGATTAATAAAAGTATTATTATATAGTTCTGATTATAAAATACTATTAAAAGAAGATTCAGTTCAAAAATACGGTACATTTGGTTTAATAAAACCAATGGACATGAAATTTAAAATTATATATTTATTACGTCGAGAATTAAAAACTGATGGTTATATAGATAACGATACTTATATATTAACTAGTGATATAATTAAAGATATTACCAAAAAAGATCTTTTTTCAGCATTTATAAAAACAAAATTATTAAGAGCAGTACGAAAGGCAAACAAAGATGGAAAAAAACATATATTTTGAGGTAGATGCTATAAATAGCAGCTTATTAAAAAAAGTTAAAAATCCTAAAAATCTTTTAGAAGAAGTTCAAGAAACTGATGAAATGATTATTGGATCTGCCGTAGATTGTATATTAACTAGAAATGGTGATTTTGATAAAGAGTTTATGTATTCTGGAGATTACAGAATAAGCTTAGCAGTAAAAAATATAATTGATAAAGTATTTGAGTTATCTAAAAATAAGACAACTTTAGAAGAAGAAGCTGATTTATTGTTAAGAATAGGACGTGAATCAGAATATCAAAATAACTGGAAAGACGATACCTTAGTTAAAAATCTGATAAATAATGGAAACGCTTATTATAATGATCTTATCAAAGCCAACGGTAAAAAGATAATAACTTTAGATATGTCAATGTCCATAGATATTTCTTTAGAATTAATTATGAATAGTGATATAGATGAAGTTATTACTTTATTAAATTCTGATAAAGTAATGAAACAGCTTCCAGTATTTTGGTCTATAGAAAATAAACAATGTAAGTCATTATTGGATTTTGTATATAAAGATGATGAAGCTAAAAAGATAAAAATATATGATTTAAAAGTAACTTCACGTCCAGCATTAAGCTTTGATAAAACTTATCTTAAGGATGATCATGCTATACAAGCTTCTTTTTATGTAGATGCCTTAAAATACTGGTATAAAGACTATGATATTAGTTTTGCCTTTGTAGTAGTTAGTTATACAGAAGATATGGTAATACTATTTGATGTTAGTGATAAAGCTTTAGATATAGGAAGATATGGTAAAGACTTTACTACACATAGATATATGGGTTATTTAGAAAGAATAGAAGCTTTAGATTATATAAATATACAAGGCGATTATATCTATCCTTATTATGTAGTAAAAAAGAACAAAAAATTATTAATAGATGATAACACAGCAAACAATAAAGACTCAGATAACTAGATATAATATTTCATTTTGTAACAGATTCTTTGTTGTAAAAGCTAATAAACCTGTATTTACTTTTAAAAATGATGAGGTTACATGTATGGATCAAGAATTTATATTAGGATTTCCGAAAGAACTTAAAGTAAATTCTTATGTTCATTTTAATATTAATAATTTTGATACCGTTTATCATATAAGAGATATTAAAGAAGATATAGAAAATATGCAATATACTTTTATAGAAGAAACTAAAAATATAACTACAAAATTTATTGTTCCATTGATATTAAATAATATAGAAGAAGAACTCTTCTTAGTAAATGCATATTTATCTACTACTGATTATATACTTGTGTTAAAATATAAATTTTTTAATCTTCCAGAATTTAATAAAATAGAAGATAAATTAATAGAATTTCCTTTAACCTTATCTATTATTCCAGAACATAATGCATGTACTAATATTATAGTACTTGTTAAGATACCAAATGGATTAAAAGGAACTATAGAATTAATAAAACAAGGGAAATACTCTAAGATAAGTAATATTTACAAAAATAAGATATTAGATTATTATGGTGTTGGGATAAATAGTGATATATATGATGTGTTATATAAAACTGATAATTATAGAAAAAGTTTATCTAAGATATTAGATTATGACATAAATAAAGATTCAGAATTATATGATATAATGACATTAGAAAATGAAACTGTACATTTAGATAAAATATTAAGTACTATATTTACAGTACAAGATATAATCAAGTTTTTTATGTTATGAAACAATTATTCAGCGAGGATTGGTTTAATATTTTAAAACCAATCCTCAAAACTAAGTATTTTGATAATATAGGTAAATTTTTAAAAACAGAACGTCAAACTAAAATAATATATCCAGAAACAAATGAAGATATATTTAAAGCTTTTAGGTTAACGACGTTTGATAATACTAGAATAATAATAGTAGGACAAGATCCATATCATGATGGTAGTGCAACAGGATTAGCTTTTGCAAATTATACATTAAAATCTCTATCTTTAAAAAACATATTAGATGAAGTATATGATAATTGTGGTGTTTATACTAATCCTAATTTAGAAAATTGGGCTCGTCAAGGTGTACTATTATTAAACATGGCTTTAACAGTAGAAAGAAATAAACCATTATCACATATTAACATGTGGTATAAATTCACTGATTATGTATTTAAATGTTTAAATGATAATAAAACAGCCTTAATATTTATGTTATGGGGTAATAAAGCAGGTTCTATAATTGATAAAATAGATAGTAATAAACATTATATACTAACTGCTGGGCATCCATCTCCATTAAATACTAAGATTCCATTTAGAGGCTGTAAACATTTTAGTAAAGCAAATGCTATATTAAAATCAATAAACAATGATGAAATAGATTGGTCATGAAACTATATAAATTTAACGATAATCTTCATTTATTTGAAGAATTTGATATAAAATTGAAAATAGTTTATGTTGCTATAATATTTATACTATTAGTATTAATAGTTTTTGGATTAGTAGATAGCAATAAAAAGATAACATACATAGATAAAGTTATAAGATTAGAAATAACTAATGAAAATTTCAGTAAGGAAAATCTTGAAAAAGAACTTATTAATTTAAACATCAAGTTTCCAGATATAGTATTAGCACAAGCAATATTAGAAACCAATAATTTTAAAAGTAGGATATTTCTAGAAAATAATAATTTATTTGGAATGAAACCAGCAAAACTTAGGCCAACAACGAGTAGAGATATTTTAAATGGATATGCATATTATACTAACTGGAAAGAATCTGTATTAGATTATGCTTTATACCAAGCAGCTTATGCAAGGTCCATAAACACAGAAGATGATTATTATAAATTATTAGTTACTTTTGCAGAAGATACATCTTATATTAAGAAACTAAAAAATATACAGTATGGAAACTAAAGATGTAGTGCTTGAGAGGATATCTAGTCATATAAATGATATTAATAAGTTTTCAAACTTAAGTGTTAAATTATTTATGTTTATTGATGATGAAGATACAACTAGATATTCATTAGGTGGTTATAGTGATCCTGTTATTATTTATGATATCTTAAGGTCTTTTTTAGAAGATAAAGAGTTAGCTAAAAAAGTTTTTGATAAAATGCACAACAATGTCTAAAGAGAATTATAGTAAAAGTTTAGAATATATCATAGATCAATTATCAGAATTACCTGATACAACGAAAGCTATTATATTTTATAGAGAATCTATTAAAGGATCTGATGCAATAGATTTTATGTTATTAGGCAATTTTGAATCTAAAGATGAGTTAGCTATTGAATTGATAAAACTAATTAATAAATCAATTTTAGATTATGCTGTAATAAATAGTGAAAACTTTGATCAATTTTTAGAAGTTTGTAAATTTATGATAAATAAGATATCTATAATGTGTAAACTATAAATAAATAAAAAAAATGAATAAAAATATATTAAAACAGATTAAAAAAGAACCTGTGAAGGACATAATATTAGATAATAATGGTTTTAGTATAATTACAGAAAAACATCAAATTAATATTTATTATGATGATAATGAAGATTGTTCTGTTAAAATATCAAATAATGCTCCAAACATAAATTTTAGGAGCTTATGTATAAAAGATATACATCTTAGTATAGAATGTAGACCAAGTATAGAAAACAGATTAAATACAACTTTAGTTTTTATCATAACTATGGAAAGAACTACAAACATATGTATAAGTATAAAGATAGATTCACGTATGTTTTTCTCATTTAACCTTAAAACAGTGCTTTATAATATAGAACATTATAATACAGAATTTTATAATTCAAGGTTTTACAATGCTGAACTTTATAGTATAGAAAAAATTTAAATGATATTTTTTAATTATGGCTAAATATGGTAATATTAAATATAAAGGTTATGATTCAAAAAAAGAATTTGTAAGAAAAAAGGAATTAGAATTACTTGAAAAAATAGGTGAAATAAGTAATTTAAAAAAACAAATTACGTATGAGTTAATACCGATGCAGTATGAAATTATTAATAAAAAGAAAAGGTGTATTGAACGTTCTGTAAAGTACATTGCTGATTTTCAGTATAATGATAAAAATGGTAATTTAGTCGTTGAAGATGTAAAAAGTCCTGCAACAAAAACACCAGAATATATTATTAAGAGAAAACTTATGTTATATATACATGGGATAAAGATTAAAGAAGTATGAATATTTAAAAATTAATTCAGATAAAAAAATTCAGAAATAAAAAAAAAATAACTAACTAAATATTAATAAAATGGAAGACTATTATATGGATGGTTTTAATGATGGTTATGGTTATTCACACAAAAATAAGGGACATGAACCTCCACAATCAAATTCTGACTGGGCATCTTATAAATCTGGTTTTCGTGAAGGTGTATATAGACGACATATATCTGAAATGCTTGATGAAGAAGGATATTAAAAATCATATAAATGAATACTAAATATTTAATTAAGTATCAATATGAAACAGAAAAAAGAAATAACACCACAAGAAATGATTGAGCTTATTAGAAAACTACCAGATGCAGATGAACATATTTTTAAACATAATAATAAATATTATGTCACAGATGAATGGCTTGTTGGTAGTTTTGCTGGAAGTTCGTTTAGTGGTAATACACTTGAAGAAGCTGCTGAAGAATTAATTAAATATTTACATAGACATATCGGACATAATTCTATTGTAGGAAATCATGTAACAAGAAGTGGATTTCCTGATCTGAAAAAGGTCAGAGGATATTGTGCACTATCTAAAAAATAGATAATTAACTTAAAATAAGATTAAGATGAAAAAAAACTATGATGTGCTTGAAAAAGAAATTAAAGATCTTAAAGATGAGATCAGAATAATGAAAAAAACGTTAGATAAATTAGATATGGCTCATATCCTACTAAGAGAAATAAATAATGATTTAAAAGATACAAATACTAAACTTTTAATCTTACCTGCAATAAAACAAAAATTTGAAGATTTAGTAATGGAACAATATCATATCTCAACTGATTTATTATATAGTAAGCTTAGAGTACATCCATTACCAGGACTAAGAGCTATATTCTCATTCATAACTACTGATATTATTGGAATAGATAAAACTACTATGGCTAAAACATTAAATGTAGATAGAACAACAATTAGTCATTATAATGAAATGGTTAGTTCAGCTATCGAAAACAAAAAACATGATAATTCTATATATTATATATATAATACTATAGGACTTGAATTAATTAAATTCATAAAAAAACAAAAATTATGAAAAAATTAATGTTTATAATTTTATTATTAATTTGTATACAACCAAATGCTAAATCTCAATTTTATTATGGTTATGACTTAAAAAGTGTATATGATGAGTTAATACGAGATCCTTCTAATCTAAAGGTTGAAGCTTATCCAGATAGCGATACTACTATGAGTATTATAGCTAATACGAGTATTTTTACAAAAACATATTTATTTAATAAAGAAAATATATGTTTTGCTTATGTGCTAGCTGCACCTTTAAGTCTTAAGAATATAATATATAACGATTTAAACGAGTTATATATTAGAACTAAAGAAGATGAATGGGAGAATTCTGATATATATGTATTTACTATAACAACAGATGATACTTTATTTATATTTGAAGTTTGGAAAGAATCAAAATAATAAAATCAGGTTAAAAATAAAAATCCTCTTTATGAATTAGTACATAAAGAGGATTTTTTTTTAACCATAAGACGATTTTCAATATTTGTAGCTTTTATATGTACCAAATGGATCAGTTAATTGCATAAGCCAATTAAACATTGGAGTAGCTTTTAACATTTGATAATAAAATGGAGTTTTATCATTTTTCGGTTTATCTAATAATCCTAAAGCATATGCACTTTCTTTTCCTAAATCAGTAGTAATTTCTTTTATATCCTTCATATATGTAAATATAGAAGGACCTCTGGACATAAAAGAATATAAAGACCAAGGATTTAAAAAGAATCCTATTTCATTAAAACCTCTTAAAGATAATAAATAAAAAATACGATCAAATGAATTTTTAGAACTATCTTTTTTCTTATCATCATCTCCTTTCATAAGTATTATTCCTCCAAGTATCATTAAAGAATACATAAACATTATACGCATTTCACGTATAGCAGCATTTAAACGTGTTGCTCTTAATTCTAAAAATTGATTAAAATCTAGCTTACCTATATATTCTGGATTTTCTACTAAAAATCTATTATATATATTTTTTGAAATATGTTCACTTATTTTTAATATGTTAGAACCTTTTACAGTTACTAAAGGTAATGTAAACATTAACTTAGTGATATTTTTTAATGAGCTAGATAAACCCTCTCCAAATAATTCAGATAATAAAACATTAAATCTTCCCACAGTAAAATCTTGTAAATACGGATTATATTGTAATCCTCCAAATTTTTCTACAGCTAATCCTGGAATAAATGTTCTAAGATGTAACATTAAAGTTAATAAAAAATTATTTTGAAAATTCATTTTATCATATTCAGGTATACCTCCAGATATGCCGCTAAAAGTATTTTGTACTAACATAGATAATCTTGCTCTTTCATTACGTACATTTTTATTGTATTCTATATTTTCTTTAGAAGCTTCTTCTTTTTTATAATCCAATCCTTTTATACTTACAGATCCATCTTCTTCTAAATTCATTAAACTTAATAAAGATTCTTCCTTTTCATTAACTTTTTTTACTATTTTACCATTTTTAACTGTTAAATTATCTAATATAGCTGTAGCAACTACTATATTCATAGACATATCTCCGCTTTTCATAAGTATTAATGCATTTTCATCTGTCATTACTCTGGATAATAAATGAGCACTTTTTTTCTCAGCATCAGCTCTTTTAGTATCTCTTATAAACATACCCATATTTTTCATAATACTAATTAAAGTATCTGCATTCTTTGTAGAATATTCTAAATATCTTTTCCAATCGGCAGTAGTAGTATTTTTTAATATTGGATTATCTTTCACGGCAACTAAAAGATTAGTAGTTAAACCCATTAAATTACCAGCAGCTACTAAAGGATTTAATCCTAAAAATCTAATATTTAACCATCTTAATAAATTAGGAATTATTTTGGCCAATTTTATAGCTTTTTTACTTCCTGTTTTACTAAATATTAGTTTATTTTTTGCTATTTCACTATAAGGAGATTTTCCGTAAAAAAAATTATTTATAAAACTATCTAGCAATACTATAGCTTCAGTTGGTATATCACCAGTTATTACTTTTTCATATTCCAATTCATCTGTTACAGGATTAACTTTACTAGTTATTTTATAAGTCCTACCATTTTCTTTTATATAATCTAATAAGCCTCTTGCTATAAACTCATATTTATTTAGAGATACATATTTATGTACAGCATACCCAAATAATAATAAAGATGTTGTTAAATCTCTAGATTGTTTTTCTACACCTTTTTTATTTCTTGCTTCTTCTATCAATAAAGAAAGATAATTTTCATAATCTACTGTTCCTTTTTTAAATTTAGATTCTGCTGTATTTTCTAAAGCTTCAACTTCTGATTGCGTTAAATCTCCAACTAAAGGATTAACATATAATAAAGGTATGGTTGGTATAAGATTATTAGCATCATCTATATTACCTAATAATACATCTCCCTCACGTATATTCGATAATACATCTAATGTACTTTTAAAATCTAAAGCATTACCTATACCATTTTGAGCAGCTCTATCTATTATATCCTTAACAATCTTTGGTAAGAAGTTTTTTCTTATATCAACACCATACCTAGAAGACATCTCGGAATTAAACCTTATAATCATATTATAATAATCGTATAATTCAGAAATACGTTTTATTTTCGTAAATCTTTCATTTATATATTGTTTTTCTTCTGTGGTATAAGATACAAATTTATTATGTAATAAAGCATTATAAGCTACTCTCCAATCAGGATTAGATATATCATTTCTATAATTCCAACGTGCTAACTCAGCTTCTAATTTTTTTCTTAGATTAGCATTAGCTTTACTTCTAGCGTTAATTTCGTTTTTTTGTTTTTCTTTTAATGTTTTAAATGTTTCTTGTAAAGCCTCATCTTCAAATACTAATATTCCATTTACTTTTTTTACATTAGCATATTTTAATAACTTATTAACATATTCTTGTGCAGCTACATAATCATCTTCATTTATAGCATTTACTAAACTTTTCTTTATACTATCTAAATTTTCAAAAAAAGATTTATTATATGGCGTTACTAAATTTCCAGTATTTTCATCAAATAACATATCAAACATATCTTGTAAAGATAATCCTAACCTTGCTGCAGCTTTTTTTAAATTTTCATGTTTAGTAGTTACGTTATGATAAAATTTAGCATATTCTTCATCAGTTTCTTGTTTTACTAAAGCCATAACATAAGAAAATTTCTTAAATACACTAGATGGAACAGAGCTTAACTTAGAAAAATATTTTGTAAAAAATCCAATATTTTTTATATATGGAGTAACTTCTTCTCCTGGAATAGTTGTGTTTATAGCATCTATTATTTTGCTATTTATACTATTTAACATATCTCTTATATTAAGATTTATGTTACTTAATATTGGTTTTATTTTTTGTTTATCTTCTTCTGATAAAGATTTTATATTATTTAACTCAATATCTACGTAATCAGATAATATAACTAAAAAGCTTTTTATATCATCTAATGCAGAGGAATCCATATAATCTGGACTATTTTCATCTAAAGTTAATCTAAGTTCTACTTCTTGATATAAAGATTCAACTAAAGTATTAATAAGATAAATAGAATCTTTGCTTAATATATTATTTATAGCATCAGTTACTTGTTTTATTTTTTGTTTATAAGATTCTCTTAATATCTCGTTCGATCTTACTGAAGTAGTTGAAGCTTTTGTTCTCAGCTTATCTCGTAATGCTCTTAGTTTTTCTAAAGTTGCATTTATTGCAACATCTTCTGATTCTTCATGTGCAACAGATATTTCTCTTAAAGTTTCTTTTTTAGTAGATGCAAATGTGGCTATTTGATTTATAAATATATTATCTTTTGTTACAACAAAATTAACTCCAATAGGTATAATCTTTAATTCTGCAAACTTGGATACACCATAAGTATTTCTAATCATATTTTTATATCTTTCTACTTGTAAATCATATTCTTCTATTTTCATTTCAGATATACCTTCTTCAGTGAAATCATTTACATCTTTTATAAATCTTATACTTTTAAAATCATATATTGCAGCTACACCATTAGGATATATTATAAATAAATCTGGTGTACCAGCTTCATCTGTTACTGGATTATATAATGGAGTTTCTAAAAATATTTGAGCTTTACGATTTGTACCTATTAATCTTTGTATATTTGATTCAGTTAATTTTATTTTATCGTATATTCTATCTAACTCATCGAATAAAGGATTTAAAACTGTTTTAGATAATCCATCTAAATAAGGTATTAAATCAGAATAATAAAGATTTCCTTCAACATCTCTAGCCGTTTTTATGTAATTTAATAATTTTTGTAAATCAAATGATTCATTGTTAAATTTACTTCTTAAATAAAATAATGCAACAGTATGTAAATATGTTCCTACAATAGTACCTTTTGTTTTTTCTTGTTCGAAACCTTTAAATCTTTGTCTTAATATATTTCTTACTATTTGAGTTGTTCTAAATTTTATACGTCTTCCACTACTATCTAAATAACCATCAGCTAGTACTTTTATTTTAGTATTTTTTATTTTATCTATTATATTATTTATTCTAGTAACTTCTTCTTCTGGAAGTTCATAAAATGTAAGTCCTTTATAAGTTTTATCAATCTCGTTTAAATCTGTTAAATCATTATCTAATATCTTACTAGCAGCTTCTTTTAATGCATTTACTTCTTCATTTATATTATTGTGAGCTAAATTAATCTTAGATAATAAATCATTAACAAAATCTATTATTCTATATATTAACTTTTTAAAATAAGGTCTTTCTTTAGATGGTATCTTAATATTAGTTTCATCTGTATTTACTAATTGATCAGCAATAGCTTTTCCAATGGCTTCTTCTAATATTAATCTATCTTCTTTATATACATTTTTATATTTTTCTTGTACGTTTGTTAAATAAGGACTGTTTATAGTATATTTAGCTAAGGCTTTAAATAAGTCTCCATCTTTAGGTAACATAGCTACAAAAAAGTGTGCAGTTTCTTCAGCTAAAGTACGTATGTCTCCTTTGTTTTTATTTATCTGAATAGCTTTATTAAATAGATCGGCTTTGGCTATTGGACTTAATATATTACCGTTATTATCCATTATAGTAAGATTATCTGTATAATTTACAGTAACACCTGCACTTCTTAACCACGATAATAATTTATTTTCTATTTCATTATCTAAGATTTGTTTTTGTTTATTTATATCTTCAATCCTAATTTCTTTTTTTTCTACTAAGTCATTAAAAGCTTTTTCATTAAACTCTTGTCTTGGTATTTGTTTTCTTAACTCATTGTTAACTAAAAACTCTATTTGTCTTAAATCATTTTCATTTGGAGTATAATATTCATCTAAGTTTAGTTTAAACTTGGATAAATCTTCTTCATCATATAAACCTCCTTTATAAATGTACTTACAATTCTTCATTTCTTTCTAGCATTTCTAAAATTCTTAGCAAAAGTCTTCTTCTTACGCATAGCTGGACTATCCGTAGATTTTGTAGTCAACATACTAAGAGGAATTTTTTCATCCATAGGTACTCCTAAAGCTTTATGTAAAGATCCTCTCTTACTTGGTTTGATATATATCTTACTTTTTCTTTTGCTTCTTGTTTTATTTGTTTTTGTTCTTGCCATTGTAATAAAATTTTATATTGTTATGCACATTCTAAATCTATATCATTCTTAATATTATCACTGCTTAAGTTTAATCTATTATTTATCAAATCATTAAAATCTTCAGATAATATAATATTTGAAGGTTTTTCATTTATAACTTCTGCAAACATATCTGCTATCTGATTTATATTAAATCCACTTGGATATGTAAAATCTGGCTGTTTAATTATATATTCTAAAAATATATCATAATCTTTATTATTATTAGCAAAATTAAATAAATCTTTTATATTTTTCTTAAATAAGTCTTCATCTTTATTTTTATTATTCATATAAAATATATTATTCACTAAACCTCTTAGATTTGATACACCATCTAAGTTAGATATTGTATCTGTTATATTCTCAGAACCATCGGATACTATAATTTGATTATATCCTAATCTGGTTATTACTTTATTGTATGTATTGTTAGCATAATTTATAGTAGCTTCATCATCATAAGATACTTCTCTACGATTTATATTTATAGAATTAGCCATATCTAATAACATTCTTCTATTTGGAGAATAAACTAAAGATAACATATATCTATTTTGCCTACTTCTATTATAAAATACAGTATCTTTATTTGTAAATTCTTTTGTACCTCTTTTATCATAAATTTTTATTATCGGACTATATATAGATTTTCTTGCTTCTTTAAATTGTCTTATAATATTTTCATCTGTACTTATTCTATTCGAACTTTGCGTAAAAAATAAACTTGAACTAGATTTTCTTAAAAATGGAAATATCTTGTTAGAATTTAATCCTATTGGATCTATAACATGTGCTGCAGATATTATATATTTAGCTATTTGCTCAGAATCTAGTTGATCTCCATAATAATTGTATACCCTATCTAACATTTCAGTATATACATTAGATGGTATTAATCTATAACTTCCACTTCTATGATATGTATAACCATATTGCATAACTATAGCAAATATTAAATCTTTACCTAAATTTTTAAATATCACTGGATTATTCAACATAACATTAATCTCATCTACAATTACATCTATCATTTCATTATCATTAATACCATCTATATTTATATTAAAATTATAAAAAGGAAACAAATTGTTTGGATTTATAACTTGCAAATAATCAAATATATACATTTTATCTAACATAGGTTTTAATAAAGCTTCATTTCCAGAAGCAGTTTTTGAATCTCTTATACGTTTAAAATCTAATATTTTATTAGCCAAGTTATCTTTAATAAATATTTTTCCAAATTCGTTATCAAAGCTATCTCCGTATTCTAATAAATAATAGCTTTGTAATATTAACGTCATAAACGCATTATTATAATCAGTTACAAATCTTTCAATATTATTTGGAGTATATCTTTCTTTTTTCAGCATCATATCTATTACATTTCCAAGTGTTTCAGATATTTTAGGATATCTATTTACAAGTATAACAGGATTAAATACATCTAACGCTGTTTTAGCTGCATTATAATATGGTCTTACAAAACCATGATCACTTTGTAATATATTTCTAAAATTAGAAATTACTTCTTTTTCCATTACATAATTAGTATTAGATATATTTAACATAGTTTGATTTGTAGTACTTCCTATACCTTGCGTATCATAAGTTATTGCAAGATGATTTTGTGTTAATTCTTGAGCTAATGATTCATATCTTATAAAATCAGTTAATATATTCATAATATCTTCATAAGACATAGATTCTGGATCAACCATCATATTATAAAGTTCTGTCTTACTATACTTACGTTTACTACCATTAGATAAATAACTTGTAAATGTTTTATTAAATTTATCTGTTATAGGATAACCAAATTTTCCAGCTACTAATTCAGCAATGGTTTTATTTTTATCTGATTCTTTTAATGGAAAAGAATATATAGGATCACCTTGGTTTTTATAAGCTAAAGAAGAAAATACATCTCTTTGCCTTATATATTCCCTAATAACTGGATTATTTATAAAATATTCTACTGTATATATATCTACTCCAGCTCTAAGTAAAAGTAATATTGTATTTATAGTATCTATCCCTGAATTTAATACACCAAGTATAGAATCGTTAGGATTATCTACACCACTTATAAGAAATTCTGCTATAGAATCTGATATATTCATTATATTTTCAACGTCTTTTAATTTTCCTAATAATGTATTACCGTCTTTATCAACATTATGATTTAGATTTATTCTTGTAGAAGTTTTAAACGATATTGAACCTATTTTATTTATTATATATGGAGTGGTTATTTTTAAATTATTCATTTGACTATGAATATAAAACGTAGATGAAATAGCTAATATACCAATAACATCTTTACCTGTAAAATTCTGTTCTGTTATAGCATGTTCATATACTGTCTCTTATACACATCTGACGCTGCCGACGATCTACTCTGTGTAGATCTCGGTGGTCGCCGTATCATTAAAAAAAAAAAAAAAATACAAAAACAAAAAATCAAATTATCATAGTTTTACTACAAATAATCAAAAAATCACCACTACATGTCCTTAAGATCATCGTACACCCATCAACACACACATACTTATCAC
>ERZ1026814.267-NODE-267-length-35937-cov-5.223681_pt1 | contig 35937 bp, 35 predicted proteins | sample MGYA00520871_ERZ1026814 | MGnify/ENA primary metagenome ERZ1026814 (study PRJEB33270, sample SAMEA104284478) | anaerobic digester metagenome | biome: Anaerobic digester microbiome; feature: mesophilic sludge digester; material: Anaerobic digester biomass | place... | reverse complement strand
TAATTACAACTTCAATAAGGACCAAGAAAAAATTAATAAAATTGTTGGAGCCTATTTTATCAACCAACATGAAAAAAAGTAACAAAGAAAAATCAAATCGAGCCCAAGCTGATTATTTTGAATTGTTAGTCTGCCAATATATTTGCCACCTCTATAAAATAACCTTTTCTTATAGTAAAGATTTAGCAAAATTATCTAATAAAATTTTGAACAGGGAAGATGGTAATGAAAGAATGAAGCTGCAAAATGATAATTTTATTAAAATTCAACCAGAAATTAAAAAAATATTGGATGACGAAATAAACAAAAAAGGCAAGATTATAAATGTGATTTGGACTGGCCGTCGTTTTGTTGTCGAGCAATCTACTTCTGATGTTGACGCCGAACATACAAGTAAAAAGAAGACAAGATTTTCTATCAAATCAATTGCCAAGTCTGGTACTGGGACTTTAAAAAACTTAGGGCTTAACAAATTAGAAAAATGGCTTGGTTTTAATTTTAAAGATCAAACTGATAAAATGTGGCTGGATCTCCAAAGTTATGTTAGTCAGACAATCGGAAAAAATATAACTAAAAGAGGTGAATTGAAAAAAATAGCCCAAAAAAATAAAAAAGTCTTGGAATGGGCAAAAAGAAATGGAAAAATTTTTCAAGCTCAACTAAACAATATCTGTCTAGAAAAATTTAACTCTTTGCCGCCAAAACAAAAAAGAGAATTTTTAAACTTTATTACGGATTGCCATGATGAAAATCTATACGTGGTTATTGTTAATGACTCTGGAGTGGCAATTTATAAACCAGTTGATAAAACGACCAAAGTAAGAGATAAAATAATTGCTAAAAAGGAGAACGACTCAGATGTGGGCTATACGATTTATATTAACAGTGTCCCAACCTATAGAGTCCAGACAAACAACACTAATGGGATAGGCATTAGCGCTTTCTGCCAAAGGATATTTTTGATCTAGATTTTATATAAATACAAAGGATAAAGTTGTAGTAATAAATACTAGTACCGTAATTATTGATGATATTTTCATCATAACAGACCGAGTAGTTTAAATAAGTCTATTCCTGAATACGACTTATCATTTTTATTTATCCCAAACTACGAAATTATTGCTCATCTTAGAAACAAAAAATGTCCAGACTGCTCCAAAACTTGTAATATGGACCTTAAGGGACTCGAACCCTCGACCTCCTGCTTGCAAAGCAGACGCTCTAGCCAGCTGAGCTAAAGGCCCAAAATATATCTAACTCTACTGATAGCGCAGTAATGGACTAAGCACCCAGCCCAAAAAATCATTTATTAGCCCAAAGGCAATACAAAAGCCAATAAAAATAGCAATAAGCCCAATTAATGAATAAGCCATTCTGGTTCCGCCATAGGTACTCATCTTCTCTTCAAAAAAATCTATACGGCCAAAATTATTTAAAATCCACTCTCGTTTTAAGATAATGACTACCCCCAAAGCAACTATGGCCAACCCACCAAAAAAATGCAACATATAGAGATAATTTAATGGACATAATTTAACGGATTATACCTAACATTACCAGATAAAACCTCAAAATGCAAATGTGACCCGGTAGAACGGCCAGTTGAGCCCATCTCGCCAATAACCTGACCTTTTACCACATTTTCTCCGGCTTTAACATATAAACGCGACAGGTGGCCATAACGAGTTTTCAATTTACCATGGTTAATAACAATAGTAGTACCATAGCCACCATTCCAGCCAGTAGCAGCAATTTCTACCCGACCGCTATCCGCAGCATAAATCGGCGTTCCCACCTTATCAGCAATATCAACACCAGTATGGCGCCACGAATAATATTGAGTAATACGATGGCCTACTGTTGGCCAGGTCATACCACTACCTGACGAGGTTAAACTCTTTTGAGCCGTCTCTTTAGCTGAAGTAAAAACTTGTTGGACATTGCTCTTAACAACTTGAGTGATTTGACTAGCCGGAGTTGATGGTGGCTGACCGCCAGGAATAATTAAAGATTGCCCAATAATTACCCTGTCACCAGATAAATTATTATAGGCAATAATATCAGCAGTCTTAACTCCATATTGTTTAGCAATCTTAGATAAGCTATCTCCAGCCTTTACTTTATGTAAAACTCCGCTAACTGGCAAAATGGTCAATTTATCACCAGGCCGTAGAAGGGCGTTAGGGCTCAAACCATTTTGCCAAGCAATTGTATTTATGCTTACCCCAAAAGCTTTAGCAATACCGCTTAAAGTATCTCCAACTTTAACGGTATAATAGCTAATAGATCTAGTAGGGGCAGTAGTGGTCGTGCCCTGGATATTTGTTTGAGGTAAACTAATAAGACCTAAACTATATACCCAGCGGTCGGTTGTCATCCCAGAAATAGCCGCCAAATCAGTGGGCTGGGCCAGGCCAAGAGTACTCAAATGATTGGTAATAACAGCCGGATTATTAATATTCAATTGACGAGGTGGCTGGTCGTCTACCACAATATCATTAAATTGATTAAACTCATCACCAACTAATCTGGATAGCCATGTGCCACGGACCAAATCTTCAGCAGCCATCAATTGATTAGTTTCTTGCCGGTTATACAAAACAATAAATAAAGCTATAGAGAGAAGAGTAATCGCCGTTAGCCAAACATTTTGTTGATAACGATTAATCGTCCGCCGACGCAATCGCAAATATAGCTTATAAATTTTAGCAGCTGGCCAATAGATAAATATCCAGCCAATAATTTTTAAAATATGCGACAACAGCCAAACGACTATCTTTTTGACTGCAAGCAAACTATTTAATAAAAATAATGAACCGTCAACAAAGAAAGCCTTTATTGATCGGCCTATATTAGACTTACCAATATGTTTATTTCCTAATATCAGCCTAACTCTATCATTTTTAAGCGCCTCAGTCAATCAGACCCTATAATTCTTGCCTAAAATTACACAAAAAAATAATCATACTTGCCCGACTAAATCTTTTTTGTTAGACTAATTTTAATTGGGTCACGTCGCCAAGAGGCTAAGGCAACAGTTTGCAAAACTGTTATGCGTGGGTTCGACTCCCACCGTGACCTCTAAAAATTATTTTTTATTAAGTCTAGAACATTATAGACTAAAAATAGTAATCTCTGATTTAAAAATAAAAAGCCATTTCATTCAATAAAACATTAAGTCTAGAGGAATGTGGTCAGAAGTCTTGACCACTTTTTTATTTTATGCTATACTACCTCTATAGTTCTTTTTACTTCTTACTCTGGCTTCTCCAAAAAAAATAAAAAATAAAAATAAAAGGGCCAAGATCACCATAAAGGAGATCAAAAGTTCCTTGAAGCCGGTTTAAGAATTTTGCTCTTGAAATTTTTATAAAAATTTCAAGGAGGAGGCCGTCGGGGCCATTTCAATTTTTTACATTTTATGTAAATGAAGGGCCCGCAGTGGCTTCCTTTTTGTTTTTATAAATATTCTTGACGAACAGTTATTTTTCCCCTACAATACCAATACTTGTCTTTGTCGGCAAAATTAGGCCCTCATAGTTCAATGGATAGAACAAGGGACTCCTAAGCCCTAAATCCATGTTCGATTCATGGTGGGGGCACGGAGATTATATAAATGGGCCATTAGCTCAGCTGGCTAGAGCGCTTCCATGGCATGGAAGAGGCCAAGGGTTCAAATCCCTTATGGTCCACAACCCTCATCTTTGCTCCACGTGGAACAAAGATACCCTCAAATTAATTCTTTTATTTTTGTCCATAAAAATCTGGACAAAATATTTAGTGGAAAAGTCCATAAAAATCTGGACAAAATATTTATCTAATGGCTAACATTAGCTAAAATTCATAGCGGTGGATAACTTGTGGATTACTTCAATTTAAGTCCAGATAAACCTACCTTCTAAACATCCCTCCACTGTAAACCATGAACCAATACAACAACCCCTGGACCAATTTTGGCCAAGCGGTTGCCTGGGCGTATTTTCAAAAAGCTGACTATAAAATTTTAGCTAATAATTGGCACTATCATCATCAAAAAATTGACCTAGTGGCCCAGCAACAATCCACTATTGTTTTTATAGAAATAAAGCTATACCTTACTAATAAATTTAGCCGTACCAATAAAATAATGGGGGGCTACCATGAAAAACAATTACAAATAGCGGCTAATTATTTTTTGCCAAAATATAAAATCAATAAATGGCGCTATGATTTTGTAGTAATTAGTATTAATGGCTACCAAGGACTGGCTAAACTTAAACACTACCGGCAAATTACTCCCAGTCCACACTATTTAGAAAATTCTAAGACAATACTTGACTTGCCACTAGCAACTCCGTATAGTGGAATAAATTAAAACAAATAACAATATGCGCTTAATTATTGTTGAATCGCCAACTAAAGCTAAAACTATTAGCCATTTTTTAGCTAAAACTGACATTGTTGAATCATCATTTGGGCATGTTCGTGATCTACCAACTAAAAAACTTGGCGTTGACATAAACAATAACTTTGAACCGGAGTATGAAGTACCAGCTAAAGCTAAAAAAGTAGCGGCTAAATTAAAATCCCTAGTTAAAAAAGCTGATGAGGTTATTCTAGCTACTGATGAAGACCGAGAGGGCGAAGCAATTGCCTGGCACCTTCAGCAATTATTAAAACTGCCAGCTAAACAAAAAAATCGCATTGTATTTCACGAAATAACCGAATCAGCCATTAAAAATGCCCTCAAAACGCCTAGAGAACTTGATTATAATTTAATCAATGCTCAACAAGCAAGAAGGATATTAGATAGATTAGTTGGCTATGAACTATCTCCTTTCTTATGGAAAAAAGTCGCTAAAAATTTATCAGCCGGGCGAGTACAGTCAGCAGCCGTAAGATTAATTGTTGAAAGAGAAAGGGAAATAGAGGCATTCATTAAACAAGAATATTGGACAATTAGCGCCCACTTACAGGCTCATAAGGAAAAATTTACTGCTCAATTAGTAAAATGGCAGGGAAAAACTTTAGATAAATTAGCAATAACCAATCAAAAGGAAGCCCAAAAAATTAAGGAACAACTCTTAGAGGCAAATTATAATGTCCAAAAAATCACCAGGGAAAAAATTATAAAAATACCGCCCGCCCCCTTCACAACCTCAACCCTGCAACAAGTAGCGAATCGATGGCTAGGTTTTTCGGCTAAACAAACTATGGTTTTAGCTCAACAATTATATGAAGGCATCAATTTAGGCCCCGAAGAACAAGTTGGCCTCATAACTTATATGAGAACTGACGCCCTTGATTTATCCAACGAATTCATACACCAAGCTCGTGCGGTTATCCAAAATAACTTCGGTTCACAATTTATAGCTAAAACCCCTCGTAAATTTATTAATAAAAACAAAAGGGCGCAAGAAGCTCATGAGGCTATTCGGCCGACTAATCCTAATCGAACACCAGAATCAGTAAAAAAATATTTAGATCCACGCCAATTTAGACTTTATGAACTTATTTGGCAGCGGGCTCTAGCTAGCCAAGCAGCGGAAGCACAAATTGACCACCTCTCAATAAATATTGAGGCTGACTCAGCAATGTTTTTAGCTACCGGTCAAACAATTACTTTTCCTGGATATTTAAGCATTTATCCTGAACAGACTCAAGAGAAAATTTTACCCCATCTTACGGATAAAGAACCTCTAAAATTATTAGAACTAACAACTGACCAACACTTCACTCAACCACCGGCTCGATATAGTGATGCTGGGCTAGTAAAACAATTAGAAAAATATGGCATTGGCCGGCCGTCTACCTATGCCCCAATTATTGCGACCATTGAAAAACGAGGCTATGTAATAAGAGATAATTATAAACGGCTAGAGCCAACCGCCATTGGTAAAATAGTTAATGATTTATTGGTAAAACATTTTCCTAATATTGTGGACTATCAATTTACCGCCAGTATAGAAAATAGCCTAGACGATATTGCTAGGGGAGAAGTAGCTTGGTCCAAAATTATTGCTGATTTTTATTGGCCATTCCACCAACATTTAGAAGAAAAAAGTCAGGAATTATCTAAAAAAGACATCATGCCAGAAACGCCAACCAATGAAGTCTGCGACAAATGTGGCGCTAAAATGGTCATAAAAATAGGGCGATATGGTCCATTTCTCGCCTGCAGCGCCTTTCCTAAGTGCCGCAACATTAAATCAATGAAATCAAAATCCACTCCTCAAGAATTACCAGAAAAATATCAACATTTAGCTAAAAAATATGCTAATGAAGTCTGCGACAAATGTGGCGCTAAAATGGTCATAAAAATAGGGCGATATGGTCCATTTCTCGCCTGCAGCGCCTTTCCTAAGTGCCGCAACATTAAAAAGATATATACTAAGAAACAACAATCTACTAAAACTAATAAACCTTAAATATCTTTTTTGATTTTTGATTTTTTAGCTTTAGCTTTTGCCTTAGATTTAACTTTACTTTTAGGTTCTACCTTAATTTCAATATGGCTATCTAGATCATTTCTCTCAGTATCCTCTTCTCCTGGTTCATACTTTTTGGCTGAAGAAAAATGGGAAATCTTATTTTTTGCCTTTTTAAATATCTTGTTCTGGAATAAATTAATAGTCTTATCTACCAATTTTCCTAGAACTGACCAATAAGAAAACATAAATGACAGCTTGCTTTTAATGGAGTCAGTAATTTGGCTAACCACTGCCAACTGCCGATTAAATTCATCAATAGTTTTACGCATCTCCCGAATAAAGCCAGCAGCAGTAATAAAAAAATAAACCATAGCCGCGCTAAGGGCAATAATGCCAATAACTAAGGCTAAATTAACTAAATCATGAGAGGTAGAAAATATTTCCATAATATTAAAATTATTTATTATTTAGATAACTGTCTAGGCTTTGACCTGGCTGTTTTACTATTGATTTATCTAAAATCATAATCCCGTCATGGTCTTCCCCTAACCCTAACTCTTGCGCTGAACAAAGCATGCCCTTAGATATTTGGCCACGTATTTCCTTAGAAGATATAACCACTCCTGATGGTAAATGAGCGCCTTCCAGGGCAACTGGGACAAATTGACCAACTTCAATATTATTAGCGCCACATACTATATCTAATTGTTTATCACCAATATCTACTTTAACGATTGTTAGTTTATCGGCTTCTGGGTGTTTTTTTATTTCAATAATTTGGCCAACTACCACTAAAGGAAAACGGTCACCTGCTAAGTGGTCATTTTTTTTATGAAAAATCTTTAATAAATTCCACATATAGTCAAAATTAATGATCCTCCTTAAAGGTGGAGGAAATTATTTCTTTAGGCCTTGACTCATATTTATTAATTTTATGAGCTGAAGGGTGATTGTCTCGAGGTTGGCAACTTAACATAAAAAATTCCAGCATTGCCAATCCGCCAGCTAAAATAAATAAATTAAACCAACTAAACAACCGCCGAGACAAAAGCCATAAAATAACAACCACGCCAATCGCAATTAAGGCTGCCTGCCGAAAAGCAATAATAACTGCTCGATGGGCTAATTGTTGGCGGATAAGGCTAAACCGCAAAATAAAACCAAGCAAAGACATGGTGCTAAAAACTGCCGCAAACATAGTTAAATAAAAAAGTCCCCACCCCAACCAATTAGTAGATAGTGGATCTACCCTAAAAAGAACCATAAACCAGAGCAACCAAAAAACAATTGCGGCCCCTAAATTAATCAAAAGATAATGTTTTAATTTCATGACTGATGGATTAAAACTTTATTATTATTATACTATAATTCACTAAGAACAGCAAAAAATTATTGTCTCCCAATGCAAAAAATGATATACTGCCATTATTATCAGTCAATAAATAAGGTCATGCCATGACTTCTCAAATATTATACCATTTTCCTAAAGAATTTCTTTGGGGCACCGCTACTTCTGCCCACCAAACAGAGGGCAACAATCTTAATGATTGGTCTGTCTGGGAGCCGGGTAAAACAATTGATGGATCTGTGTCTGGTATTGCTTGTGGCTCCTATCATTACTTTAAAAAAGATATCGGTCTGGCTAAAAAACTTAACAATAACGCCTACCGCTTTTCTATTGAATGGAGCCGGATTGAACCCAAACAAGGACAATTTAATACTAAAGCCTTACGGCACTACCAAGCAGTAATTAATGAATGCCTCAAACAAAAAATTAAACCCGTAGTTACTCTTCATCATTTTACTCATCCATTATGGTTTTCAACTATCGGCGGCTGGGAAAATCAGGCTGCACCACACATATTTAATAATTATGTCATCTATCTGGCCCAAAATATTACTGGGGTAGAAATTTGGTGCACTATTAACGAACCGATGATTTACGCCTGGAATGCTTATGGGCGAGGTCATTGGCCACCGCAAAAGAGAAATTTAAACGCCTGGCAAAAGGTGGTAAACAACCTAATTCAAGCCCACTCCTTGGCTTATCAAAGCCTGCATTTAGCCAATAAAAAATGCTTAGTAGGCATTGCCAATAATAGCCAGTATTTTGAACCAGTTAATGACTATTGGTTTAATAAAAAAATAAATAAAATTGCCAAGTACATTATAAATGATTATTTTTTTCAAAAAATTAGCGGCTACCAAGACTATCTAGGTATTAATTACTATTTTTATAAACTAATTGGTCTAGGACGACGTTCTTTAGATAACTTACCACATAGCGATTTGGGCTGGCCCATAAATCCTTATGGATTATACGATGTTTTAATGTCAGCTAAAAAATATAATTTGCCCATTTATATTCTAGAAAATGGAATAGCTGACGCCAAAGATCAATACAGGACAGATTTTATTAGAGAGCACTTAAAGATGGTCCATCGGGCTATCCAGAATGGTTGTGATATAAAAGGATATTTTTATTGGTCATTATTGGATAATTTTGAGTGGGATAAGGGCTTTACGCCTCGATTTGGGCTTTATACCGTTGACTACCCCTCACTTAAACGCCAACCCCGCCCCAGTAGCAAGGTTTATGCTAATATTTGTAAAAACAATGGATTATAAAATATGTGGCTAATAATTACGATTTTAGCTAATCTTTTAAATGGAGTAGTATACTTGGCCGATAAGTATTTCCTGTCACAAAAAGTTCATTCTTCGGTATCTTATGCCTTTTATGTGGGCATCTGGAGTATTGGCAATTGCGTTCTTTTTATATTTAATCGACACATACCAACGTTTGGCTGGCTATTATTAGATCTTTTGGCTGGTTTAATTTTTATGGCCGCCCTCTATTTTTGGTATAAAGCACTACATCAAGGTGAAACAACTAAAGTAGTACCAATAGCTGGCTCTTTTATCCCATTTTTTACCCTGCTTTTAAATCTTTTAATTGGCAGACACAATTTAACATCACAAGAATTGGCAGCCCTTATTATTTTAATTGTCGGCAGTGGTTTTGTTTCTTTTAACCCCCACAACACTCTTTGGCATAAATGGTGGATTAAAATAAAAAAATTTCTCCAACCCCATAAAGCCAGCATGCGCAGTACTGGCCGTCTTTTATTTAACTCTCTAGCGGCTTCTTTTGTTTTTGCGACTTACTATGTATTTATAAAATTTATATATGACTCTCAGGGTTTTGCTAATTCATTCATCTGGACTAGGCTGGGTAGTTTTCTAGGGGCCTTATTACTATTAGTTCCAGCTAGAAATAGAAGGCTAATTTTTAATCGCCCGCGACGTCAGGCCACTGTAAAAAGTTGGCCGCTATTCTTGGGTATCCGGTTAGCAGCCTTCATTGCCTTTGTAATGACTAATTTTGCTATATCATTAGCTGATGTTTCTTTAGTCAACAGTCTGCAAGGGTTACAATATCTATTTTTACTAATAATCGTCTTCTTTATGGGCAAACACTATCCCAAGCTACTTAAACAAGAAATTAATCGCGATAATATCTGGCATAAACTAATTGGTATTATTTTAATTAATATAGGACTGTTTTTATTATTATGATAAAGAAAATCAAGAAACATTGGCGACGTTTTGTTATTATTCTGACCTGCTTGATAATCCTCAGTTTACTCTGGATTAGACTAACCCAACGGACAATCTACCCGCCAAAAGAACTTACCTATGGCTTAACTTTTTCCCCATTAGTTTTAAATGATATGGGCTTAGATTGGCGTGATGCTTATATTAAAATGCTAGATGATCTAAGGGTTAAACATTTAAGATTAATAGCTTATTGGCCAATAATTGAAAAAAATGAAGGAGAATATGATTTTAGCCAATTAGATTGGCAAATAGATCAAGCAAGCCAAAGAGGGGTAGATATAATTTTAGCTGTTGGGGCCCGCTTGCCTCGCTGGCCAGAATGTCACTATCCAGAATGGTATGCCCAGCAGGATAAAGAAAATCAGCAAACAAAATTACTTAATTATATCCAAGAAACCATTAATAGATATGACAATAACCCCATGGTAATTGCCTGGCAAATAGAAAATGAGCCATTTTTAATTGGCTTTGGCGAATGCCCAAAACTAGATATTAAACTTTTAGACAAAGAGATAGCCCTAGCTCGCCAAAATACTAAAAAACCAATTATCATCACTGACAGTGGAGAATTAAGTGTTTGGATTCCCGCTGCCAAACGAGCCGATATTATGGGCACCTCAATCTATCGCCATACCTACAGCAAAACCCTTAAACATTATATAACCTACCCATTCACTCCTAACTTTTTTAGAATAAAGGCTAATATTACTGAATTATTTACTAATGCTAAAATCATTGTTATTGAAATGCAGGCTGAGCCATGGGGTCGTCAGCCTTATTTCACTTTACCAAAAGAGGAAAGAGATCGAACAATGAATTTAGACAAATTAAAAGACATCCTGGAATACAGCCGCCAAGGTGGTTTTAAAACTTTTTATCTTTGGGGGGTAGAATGGTGGTATTGGGAAAAAGAAGTAAATGGTAATAGTGAATATTGGGAATTTATTAAAAATCTTTTTAGCCAATCTTTATGAAACAACAACTAAGCATAGGGTTAGACATTGGAGGGTCTAAAATTTTTGGCCTGTTATATAACCAGCAGAGCCGAAAGGTCTATGCTGCCCATCGACAGCCAATTATGAAAGATAGCCTGCCAGTATTAATTGAGCAAATTAATCTAGAAATTAAACGATTAATTAGGGCGGCCGATAAAATAAAAAGTGTTCCTGAGACTATTGGAATTGGCATACCTGGAATAATTAAAAACGGCCAAATAATAAATTGTCCTAACCTAACTGTATTAAACAACAAAAATTTAAATAACCTTCTAGCTAAAGAATTCCCTGATAAAAAAATATCATTAGATAATGATGTTAATTGTTTTCTGCGGGCCTATTTAATGAGCCACCAATCCTTAAAAACCACAACTTTTGTGGTGCTAGCCCTCGGTACTGGCATTGGAGGAGCAATTGCTATAAATGGAAAAAATATTATCCCCGAATTAGGTATCAGCAGTGAAATTGGGCACATGATTATTGATCAACAAACTGAAGTTGATTTAGAATATTATTACCACAAAATAATGGGTCATCCGGCCGGCCGCCTCTTTACTGCTGCCCAAGAGGGCGATTCTCAGGCGCAACAAAAAGTAAAAAAATTTGCCAAAATCCTAGGTTTAGCTATGGTTAATCTCAATAACCTCCTCAATCCTGAAGTAATAATTTTAACTGGAGGAGTTAGCCGATACTATAAAACCTATTTACCAGTAGTAAAACAAATAATAAACGAACGAAGCCTAACCCCTAATAGGCCTAAATGGATTATCGGACAAAATCAAAAAGCTGCAGCTATAGGGGCTAGTTTATTAATTTAAAAATTATAATCCTCTCACCAATAAAGTAAGTCCGGAACTAGTAACGATCTCTCCGGTCCACAATTCTGCCTCTGCTGTTATTACATAAGTACCATTACCTTCAGCTGGCTGGGGAAAATTAATATTAGCTAGACCATTATCGTCCGGCTGGACGACAGTAATAAGCTGGGGCGAAGAATTTTTAATTTTGTAATATACTTTAATTTTATGGGCTAGCTTAAAATTACTAATTTTAAGCTGAAGGGCCACAGGAAAATCAGCTGCCCGATAAGTCAAACCATCGCCAGGGGATAGCCAATCCATGGTTAAATTATTGATATTATCACCACCCTCCAAGATAATAGTAAGCTCGTGTTTAGTACAATTTTTAACATCATCACAAGCCTCTAGGGCTATTTTGTGCTGACCATTGGGCAAAAAATCAAGACTGATAACTTCATTTAAACTATCGCCATTAATAGTTTTTAACAAAAAGCCATTAATATATATATTAAAACTTTTAACCCCCCGGGGCGCAATAGCAGTAGCATTAACCAATAAACTATGATTACTAATATTTTGTCCTGGTGATGGACTAATAATTGTTAAATCGGGTTGATTCTCAGGAATATGTAAATTATCGCTGTCTTTGGGCGGTTCAGCTAAATTAAGTTTCTGTCTCTCGGCCCAACTCTTAACCCCCGCCTCCCAAGGAGCAAATTGGGGATCAGCTCCAGGGTTAGTAGGCGCTGGCCCACGAGGATTTTCGCGATCAACATAATAAAGAATACAATGTCCTTGCCAATAACGGTCTTCGCGAATCATATCGGGTGGTGTAGAACTAGTAGCCAATAATCCAGAGACTTTATCTACCTTAACTACAGTAGTGGTCGGAATGACTCCATCTAAAACAGGTTTTCCGGTATCTTCAATTTCTGGCTTTTTAAATGTTTCTACCGGGGTGCCAATTAAAATACGATTCATATAATTTTGCCAGATTGGAGCAGCGACTACGCTACCGTCAGCCCCTTTACTCATTGATTTATTGTCATTATTGCCAACCCAAACCCCGGTAATAATTGACGGGGTGTAACCAATAGTCCATGCATCTTTATAATCATTAGTAGTGCCAGTTTTAACAGCTGCCGGCCGATCATTAAGAGTTAAATGATTTTTAGCCCCAAAAATATACATACGTTCATCGTTGTCACTAAGAATATCATTTATCTCTCTGGCAATTTGCGGCTCCAAAACTTTAATATGTTCCGGCTGAGTCTCTTCAAGAATTTTACCATCTTTATCTTCCACTTTTAGTATATAACGTGGCTTAACCATCTCTCCATCACGCGCAAAAGCACTATAAGCGGCTACATGCTCGGCTAATTTTACCTCGCCGCCGCCCAAAACTAAAGACAAACCAAAGCGACTTTTGTCGTTTAGAGTGGTATAACCTAAATTTTTAGCCATAGCTAAAACATCGTCTAAACCTGCCAAATATAAAGTTTTAACGGCTGGAATATTGAGTGAACCGGCCAGAGCTTTCTTCATAGTAACTGGGCCATATTCTTGACCATTATAATTATGTGGCTCATAGGGTTTGTCTGGATCTAAAGAAAAATTAGTTATAACATCAAATAAAACTGTCCGCGGCGTATAACCCTTCATAAAAGCAGTAGCGTAAACTACGGGCTTAAAAGATGACCCTGGCTGCCGAGGCCTTAAGGTTAAATTTACCTGTCCGTCAATATCGTCATTAAAATAATCTCTAGAGCCCACCATGGCTAGAATATCTCCCGTTTTAGCATCAATAGAAAATAAAGCAGCATTATTAGCGCCAAAATTTTTTACATTTTTTTCAGCTTGAGTCATTACTGCCTCTTCGGCAATCTTTTGCTTTTCTAAATCAATAGTAGAATAAATCTTTAATCCTCCTTGTTCTAGCATTTTTTCGCCATATTTCTCAGCCAGCTGGCCCTTGATTTCCATCACAAAATGAGGAGCAATAATATTGCCGTTTTCTTGTAAGGGCTTAAACTGTAAGGGAAAATCTTTAGCTTCAGCTGCTTCCTCTTTACTAATATAACCCTGTTCGGCCATTAAATCTAAAATATAACGTTGCCGAGCTATTAGAGTCTCTTTATTGGGGCCATAGGGTGAATAACGGGTTGGGGCTTGAGGTAGAGCCGCTAAAATTGCCGCCTCGGCTAAATTAACCTGGCTAATGCTCTTACCGAAATAACGCTGACTAGCAGCTTCAACACCATAAGCATTAGAGCCGTAAGGAATTTCATTTAAATACATCTGTAAAATTTCATCTTTAGAAAATTTCTTTTCAATCCGGTAGGCCAAAATAAGCTCCTTAATCTTGCGGGTATATGTTTTTTCTGAAGTTAATAGGGCATTTTTCACAAATTGCTGAGTTAAAGTAGAACCACCAGCCCGCCGATGGAACAAAACATTAGTGACAGCAGTGCGGAACATGGCCCACAAACTAAAAGCGCCATGGTTATAAAAATCCTTGTCTTCAATGGCAATCGTTGCTTGCTTAACATGGTCAGGAATTTGATCAAGATTAACTAGTGTTCTTTTTTGATCACCATGAATCTCATAAAGGATAGTTTCACCCTTACGGTCATAGATCTTAGTACTTTGAGCTATCTCTCTCTCTAGCAATTTATTAGGTGATGGCAAATCACGTGACAACCACCAGAAGGCGAAAACACTGATCATTAAAAATAAAATGAGCAACGCCCCAAAAAACTTAATAATCTTAGGCCAATTAAGACGGCGGCGAGTCGGCCGTCGAGTATTGGGTTGCCTTGATTTAACAATTGAAGATGAACGATGGCCGGTCCGATTAACATATGCTGTATAGGTATGAGAGGGTTTGCGGACAACTAATTTAGGTATGGGCATAATAAAAAATAATCTTTGTCTATTGAATTATAGCAAATAATTATATATAATTAAAAGTAGCTAGAAGGCCACAGCCCTTGCTAGCTTATATAAGGCTATGTTATAATAATGGCGAATTGATTTTTTATATTTCAATAAAGTTAATTTATGAACCTAATAAAAAAATTTATACCCACCCTTCTACTAGCTCAATGTTTAATAATCAATCTATTAACTATTCAGCCAGTTAAGGCTCAGGTTAATCTATGGGGAGAAGGTAATATAGCTACTTGCGCTTTTAATAATATTGGTTTTAGAGAAAGGGATCCACGGCAAATAGTAGTTGATGTTATTAAAATTATATTAGGATTTTTAGGAACTATCGCCGTAGTATTGATACTCTATGCTGGCTTCATATGGATGACTGCCGGCGGTAAACCAGATAATGTGGCTAAGGCTCAAAAAATTATCTCCGCGGCAGTTATTGGTCTAATAATTATTTTGGCTTCTTATGGTCTAACAATGTTTATAACTAAAGCATTAAGCAATGCAATTTAAAAATTTTTATAATTAATAATTAACAAAAAATTATGAAAAAATGGTTAATTGGTATCGTCTCACTAGTCTGGGCGCTAGGACTAATGTCTTTGTCTCCAGCCACAGTTAATGCTCAAACTGGCACCATAAATGTCTGGGGCAACTCTCAAACTGCCTATAACGAAATAGGGTTCTCTGAAAGCGATCCGCGCGATGTTATAGCCAGGGTAATTAAGATAGCGCTCGGCTTTTTAGGAACTATTGCTGTCGTCCTAATTATTGTAGCTGGCTTTCAGTGGATGACGGCAGCTGGCAGTGAAGACAAAATCGCTAAGGCTAAAAAAATAATGACCGCGGCAGTTATTGGCCTAGTAATTGTTTTAATGGCTTACGCTTTAAGCACCTTCGTTATTAATGCTATAATTAGCGCGACTAATCCGTCTACGGCGTTACCCGACTAAAAGTTAGCTGTTATTAAATAAAATTTGCCAAAATGTTTTGGCAAATTTTGCCTCAGTATAATATAGTAATTATGCTGAGACAAAATTTTTAAATAGTCTTACATGGCTAAAAAATTAGTTCCCATTAAAAAGAATATAGTGTGGTTAATAGGAATACCTATCCTGTCAATGACATTAATCCACAGTAATTTCTTTCTACTTAGTGCCAGGGCAGAAGAAGATAAATCTTTTGGTCTTGATGCCGCAGCCACGAAGGCTGGTTTAAAAACTGGGGTTACGCTTCAGTCCAGAGCCGGACAAATAGTTGGCTCTGTTTTAGCCTTAGTAGGGATATTATTTTTTGTTTTAATAATCTATGGCGGCATTCTGTGGATGACTGCTGGCGGTAATGATACTCAGCTAAAAAACGCCCAAAAAACCATTACAACGGCAGTTATTGGCCTTATTATAGTACTTTCAGCTTATGCCATAACAATGTTTATAGGGCAAGCCTTGATATGATTTATGCGTCACTATGAAACGTAAGAAAATTTTACTTAATATTGTTTCTTTAATAATTTGTCTCTATACTATTATCCCTATCCCCCTTATTTGTCACGCCGACAATGAAGAAGCACAACAACTTTTTTTAAATGGGGTTACCATAACTGAATGGGAGATGGGGCCCAGAGATAACGATTTATTGAGCCAAATACAACTTATTGTTAATATCGTTTATGAGTTAATTGGCGTCATCTTTTTTATCTTAATAATCTATGGCGGTATTCTGTGGATGACTGCTGGCGGTAAGGATGAACAAGTTAAAAAAGCGCAAAACATTATTCAACGGTCAGCTATTGGACTTTTTATTGTGGTATTGGCCTACGCTATTACATATTTTATCTTCAATGTCGTTTTTCGTGTCCAGCATGTGCCATTAAAATATAGAGATTATTATATAACTACATAAGAAAAAGAAATATGACTAAAAAAATATTTGCTACAAGCGTTTGGACTATAATTATAGTCGGTCAACTATTATTTGGTGGCCATACGGTTAAAGCTTACTCAACAAGTTCGGTAATGGAACATCTGAGGTTGGTAGCTGGAGGTAGTTATGACGTCAACACCGACGAGAATACATTATTAGACAATATAGCCACTATAATACAAGTGGTCCTTGGCCTGTTGGGCACCATTTTTGTTATCTTAATGATTTATGCCGGCATATTATGGATGACCGCTGGCGGTAATGATACCCAAGTTAAAAAAGCGCAAAACATTATTCAACGAGCCGCTATTGGACTTCTTATTGTTGTTTTAGCTTACGCTATTACTTACTTCATCTTCCAAAATTTACCAAATGGCGGAGAGAGCGGAGGGCAAGGATCAGCTTAAAAAATAAAAACCCGCTATTACTAGCGGGAAGTGGTTATTTATTAACAATAACCACTGTTTTTTGTCCGGCCGAAATTTGCCGGACGATAATTGTTCGTAAATTATTACACCCACAACCCCAATTGGCAACGGAAAATATTAAACTCCCCACAGGTATCCGGACCTCAGTGGGGCTGGTTTCACCGGGCTCCAGAGTAATACCAGCGAAGGGACCATCTAGAACGACGATCCGATAATCGCTAGCATTCACTAGTCTTGCCAGAGTGGTCCCTTGTCCGGCCACCTGATTAGCCAAGTCTAACCAGGCCTGGCTAGCTTCAGGAGTGGTAGCTTCACGGGCCTTTTGCAAATAATAGGCCCGTAAACTTATCCAGTCTTGGTCACCCCTCAACTGGATCCAATTCTCAGCAGGTAGGACGCCTTTCGCGTCAACAGCTAAAATCTGTTGACCGTTGGCGTCCAACCCAACCTCCACTCTGGCTGTATTGCTGCTACAAGCAGCAATGACCAGAGTGATACCTACTAGGGCGATGAAAAAGCATGAGTGTCTCATTGGGCACCTCCTTTTATTTATTTATATTTTTTAGGTACTTTAATAGTAAAGTAACACATAAAGTAAATTTTGTCAATAATTGACAAAGCTATAATTTCTGAGATAATTAGTTTATGCTAGTTTAGATTAAACTAGCTTTTTTTATCAGCTAATTTTTTTCTATGTCTGAATTAATGAATGCCATTAAACTTATCTGCGAGGAAAAAAACCTCAATTATGAGGCAGTTATTGAGGCTATTGAATCAGCCCTAGCTGCCGCTTATCGTAAAGACTATGGCGACAAAAATCAAAATATTAAAGTCAGATTTAATGAAGACCTTTCTAAAATTAAGGTCTATGATGTTAAGACAGTGGTGGAAGACGTCCCTCTCCCAACCTTTAATGCCCCGCTAACCTTAGAAAATTTACAGGATTCAACTGTAACTATAGACCCGGAAACTAAGGGGTTAGCTATGGCGCATGAAGACCAGCTGCCGGCAGAAATACGCGATGAAAATGGGGAAATTATTAAAAAATTTAATCCTAAAACTGAAATTCAGCTTAGTGAGGCTAAATTAATTAAACCTGACATTAAAGTGGGCGATGAAATTATTATTGAATTGCCAACCCACACAGAATATGGCCGTATGGCTGCCCAGACTGCTAAACAAGTAATTATCCAGAAATTAAGAGAGGCTGAACGTGATATGATTTATGAAGACTTTAAAGACAAGGAAAAGGAAGTAATCAGTGGAATTGTCCAACGCCGTGAAGGCCACAATATTTTAGTAGATGTCGGAAAAACTATCGGGATTATCCCGCCCCAATACCAAATACCTAGCGAAAATTATCGTCCTAATAGCCGTATCAAGGTCTTTGTTGAAGAAGTCCGAGTGAGTAATCGGGGACCGGAGATTATCTTGTCCAGAACGGCCGATGAAATTCTTAGTAAAGTCTTCTATCTAGAAATCCCAGAAATATCTAATGGCCTAGTAGACTTAAAGGCAGTCGCCCGAGAAGCTGGTAGTCGTTCTAAGGTGGCAGTAGCCGCTAACAGTGAGAATGTTGACCCTATTGGTTCTTGTGTTGGTCAACGAGGTTCGCGAATCCAAACTATAATTAATGAGGTTGGCGGGGAAAAAATTGACATTATTGAGTATAGTGATGATCCCAATAAATTTATTGCTAATGCTTTAGCCCCGGCAAAAATTGAACAAGTAAATCTAAACTATGAAAATAAACAAGCGGTTGTTATTGTTGACCCGGAACAATTATCATTAGCCATTGGCCGAGATGGCCAAAATGTCCGCCTTGCCGCTAGATTAACCGGCTGGCATTTAGATATTATCAGCGCAGCTGATAAAAATAATGAGACTTCAATCCAAGAAGTTTCAAAAAAAGAGAAGACTAAAAAAACCAAAACCGCCCCAGAGAAAAAAGTTAAAAAGCAAACTTCCAAAACGACAGCTAAAAAAACAATAAAAAAGACTAGCACTCCTGCCTCAAAAACTAAAAAAATTACTACCAAAAAATAAAGTTTATGATTTTTTTCCGCTATGGCGCAGAAAGTTTTCAAATTCAGCGGGATTATAAACAACAATTAAAAACATTAGATTCTAATATTGTTGGTAACCTGCAATCTTTTGAGGTGCCCGAAACAAATTGGTTAGAGCTCAATAATGTCCTTAATAACCAATCTCTTTTTAACTCCACTAAGGTTATCACTCTTAATAATTTATTTGCTGGTAAAAATCAGGCTGTAGAAAATGGATTAATCAGTGAATTAAAAAAGGGAGATACACTCAAATTGCCATCTATCTATTTATTTATTAATGACTATAATCTGGAAATGAAATATCGGGGAGGGAAATATCAGCCAGCAGTCCTTGACAATAATAAACGGATCAAGCTACTTAATAAAAATCAACAAGAGTTATTTTTACTCCTTACTCAAAAAGCCCAATTAACAAAATACTATCCTAAACTAACAGGGCTAGACAGGGAAAAATTCTTAAATCAACTTATTCAAGAAAAAAACGTAGAGCTGACCCCGGCTGCTAAAAAACTATTATTAGAGCTAACTGGCGGCGATTTTTGGCAAATTTACCATGAACTTAATAAATTAACTAATTATCTCGCCGGCAGCGATCATAAAAAAGCCATTGATATAGATGATATTAATCTCTTAGTAAATAATACTACTAAACATCTATTTGAATTTATAGAGGCCTTTTGTAATCAAAAATTATCCCAAGCAACAAAATTAATTGAAGAAATTTTTAATAATGAAGACAATATCGCCAGTAGTCTAGTTCTACTGAACCGGCAGATACTCCAATTTTTAGATATCAAGGCTCGCTTAGAGGCCGGGCAATCGCCGATAGAAATTGAAAAATCGTTAAATTTACCAAAAAGTGTAAGCCAAAAACTAATTAATCAGGCTTCAATACTAAAAATGGATAATCTGCTTCAACTATTAGATAATTTAACAAAATTTAATTGGTCTACTAAAAGAAGTCATGGTAACGAGACGGCTCTTTTTTCTTTACTGACTATAGCTAACGCTAAATAACTATTTACGGAGCGGAACCACAATATATTGATACTCTTCACTGCCAGGCAAGGTTATTTTACAAGCACTGACATCGTCAATTATCTTAAACGATATTTGATTAGCTGATAAAACATTAAGACAATCTAATAAATAACGATAATTTAAACGGATGGAATTATCTTGGCCGTTTATTTTGGCGGCTAATTTAGCCTGGTGGCTGCCAATTTGGCCTGATACAGCCTCAACTATTATTTGTTGCTGATCGGTATTAATAGTTAAATCAACGGCGTTAGAATTAGCACTAAAAATTGAAGCCATTTTTATAGCTCTTAAAAATTCTCCTCGGTCAATAATAATTTCAGTTTTAAAGTCAGTAGGAATAACTTGAATATAATCAGGATAATGTCCTTCAATTAAACGAGACACCATTTCTACACCTTGATAAACAAATAAAATTTGATTATCAGCAATGTGTATTTGAATTTGATCACTATCTTCGGTTAGCTCATCATTAGGAAAATTAATAATTCGTGCCAATTCCTGCATGGTCTTTAGAGGCACAATAATTTTTAGACCATTTGAATCCATAGTGCCGGAACATAAACAGAAGTTAATTTCCTTTTTAGCTAGACGAAAGCTATCAGTAGATACTAAGTTTATATTTTTATCATTAATATCAAATAGAATACCGGTTAATTCTAAGCGGCTATCGGTCGGATTAATAGCAAATAGAAGTTGGTTAAGAGCTATTTTTAAGTCGGAGACTGATAAAGTAAGACTAATTTTTTTATCAATTTGAGGAATTACTGGAAAATCTTCAGAGTTTTGTCCCTTAATGACAGTGTTATATTTTTCACAATTAATTTTTAAATCTTGTTTATTTACTAATTGGATATCAATTTTTTCATTAGGTAAAAGAGCAATATAATCACTAAAAATTTTAGCATCTACGGTGGTTGTTCCTTCTTTTATAATTTTACCTCTAATTTGTTTAGTTATACCTATCTCTAAATTAGTAGCTGCTAAAGTAATAATATTATTTTTAGCTTTTATTAAAATATTATTTAAAATAGGAATGCTGAGATTTTTCTCAGCAATATGGCTAATAGTATTTAACCCCTGATGTAAATTTTTTTGGAGAATTGTTAATTGCATAATATTTTAATTATATATAAATTATTAATAATAATAACTGGGTAAAGGTTGATAACTATTTTTTCTAAGTAATATTAGCTAAAAATATTATTATTGTAATTGTGGATGAAATTGAAGGTTATTGTTAATAAAAAGTGTAAAAACTAATTAACTTTGAAAAGTTTGTGGATAAATAGGGGTTATAAACATTTTATTTACAGTTAATACACAGAGGTGATTGACTGAGCTATTTGCTCTATGTCTTGTCTAATTTTAGAACCGTTTCGTATTTCTTGCTCAATTTTTGTACAAGCATGCATAGCAGTGGTATGATCTCGTCCGCCTAATTCTTGACCAATAGCCGGGAAAGAGGCATTTATTTTAGTTCTTAATAAATACATAGCTATCTGTCTAGGAATTACTAATTCTTTTTTACGACTACTACCTGTAATCTCAGATAAATTGAGATTATAAAAATTAGCCACAGCTTCTAATATTTTTTGAGGAGTAGATAAATTATTGGCTTGAATTGCAATAAAAAAGTCTTTTAATATTTGTTTAGTAATAGATAAGTCCGGTTGACAATTATGAAATTGGCAAAATCCAATAATTCTATTTAAAGCCCCCTCCAATTCGCGGATATTATTATTTATATTTGTAGCAATATATTGAATAACTGATGGGTCTAAGGGGAAGTTTTTTTGTTGGCATTTGGAATTTAAAATTGCTATTCTAGTTTCTAGGTCTGGTTGTCCGATATCGGCAACCATACCCCACTCAAAACGGGTAATAAGACGAGCTTCTACGGCTTTCATGTTTCTTGGCGAGCGATCAGAGGTAATGACTATTTGCTTATTGGCTCGGTGGAGTTGATCAAAAGTATAAAAAAATTCTTGCTGAGTACCGTCTTTACCAGCCATAAATTGAATGTCATCAACTAGCAATAAGTCCACATTTCTGTAGACACTCTTAAAAGTATTACCTTGACCATGATAAACTGCATCAACATAATCATTGGTGAATTTTTCTGAAGTAACATAAAGAACTTTTTTGTTAGACCGAAGCATCTCATGCCCGATAGCTTGAAGGAGGTGAGTTTTACCTAACCCAACTCCTCCATAGATAAAAAGGGGATTATATGTTTCTCCTGGCTGGCGAATAGCGGCCCAACAAGCAGCATGAGCTAACTCATTGTGCTTGCCCACAATAAAGGTTTCAAAGGTATATTTGGCATTAAGGCCAGCCGCAAGACATAACGACTCATCTTTTGTTGGTTTAATTTTATTAATCTTATCTTTTTTTTGTTCATTAGGGTCGGGAGCAAGAAAATTATAGGCATTTTGAGTTTCTTTGGGTTTGGTTTTGATAACATATTTTATCTCTTTTAGTTTGTTGCCAGTGACTTTACAGAAAATTTGAGTAATATCTTTAGAAAATTTATTTTCAAACCAAGCCTGAGTAAAGGCATTAGGAACACCAATAGTTAAAATATCATTTTGATAATCAAAGATAAAGGAATTTTTAAACCAAGTAGTGAAATTAGCTTTGGACATGTTTAACTCAGCTTCACTAAGAATGGCTTGCCAAATTTGTTCTAAGGGTGGGTGGTCCATAGGTGGGGGATTAGAAGTTTTGATTTTATTATAACAGGCCTATTTTTTTCAGCAACCCACTGAAAAGTTGATAACTTTGTTGATAAAATGTGGATAATAAAATCTCTGTAAGTATTGACCAAGGCCTAATAAGCTGATATGCTCTTTTTTAGACTATATTACTAAAAGTAGTTTTTAAATTTTTGATAATATGCCGAAGCGAACCTACCAGCCTAATAATTTGCGGGCTAAAAAGAAACACGGTTTTTTAAAAAGAATGATGGCCAAGAGCGGTCGTAATGTGTTGTCCCGTCGTCGCAATAAGGGGCGTCAAAAATTAACCAAATAATTTTTGGTTAGTTTTTTATGCTTAAAAAACAATATCATTTAACCAAAAAAAAAGACTTTAACCGTCTTTTTAAGGCAGCCGAGACTAAATATTATGGTAAACTGATAGGTGTTAGGGTGGTGACTAATGGTTTGAACTATAACCGGTTTGGTTTTATAGTAAGCCGTCGTTATTGCCGTTTGGCTACGGAACGTAACTTAATTAAACGTCGTTTGGCAAGCATAGTGAAAGAGAATTTGTGTAAGATGGCTAAAGGTTATGACATAGTTATTGTGGTTATTGCTCCATATTCTCTTTTAAAATTTGATGATTTACAACAAGAGCTGATTAAGGCTTGGAAAAAACTAAAATTAATAGTATGATACTTATTAAATCTTTAGAGCAAGTCATAATTAGGGTAATAATTGCCATTATTTCGGGCTATCAAAAAACTTTGTCGCCAGATCATGGCTGGTTTAGAAACTATTTTCCTTATGGTTGCTGTCGTTTTCGACCAACTTGTTCGGAATATGCTAAAATTGCTTTAAAGAAACATGGCTTAGTTAAAGGAATTTTGATGACCGTTAATCGTCTTTTACGTTGTCATCCATGGACAACTGGCGGTTGGGATCCGGTCAGTTAATTTTTTTATGAAACATTTATTTACTATTCTTTTTTATCAGCCAGTACTTAATCTTTTAGTCTGGTTTTATAATATTTTGCCGGGGCATGACATGGGGATAGTTATTATTGCTCTAACAATCCTGGTTAAGTTAATTTTGTGGCCTCTTTCTCAGAAGTCGTTAAAATCACAGCAAGCCATCAATCGTCTGCAGCCGAAAATTAAAGAGATTCAAGATAAATATAAGGACGACAAGGAAAAACAAGGTCAAGCCCTAATGAATCTTTATCGTCAGGAAAAGGTTAACCCGGCCTCTTCTTGCTTGCCCCTTTTAATTCAGTTGCCGCTATTATTGGCGGTGTTTATGGTTTTTCGTGACGGTCTTTCTAATCAGTCGCTATCATTAGTCTATCCATTTATTAGTAGACCAGAATTGTTAAAAACTACATTTTTTGGTATAATAGATTTGGCTAAATCAAGTAAAATTTTAGCAGTCGTGACTGGATTAACTCAGTTTTTACAGACTAAGATTTCGGCCCGTTATACTATGCCGACGAAAGGCAGTAAAAGTCAAACTGAGAATTTCGCGGTAATGATGAATAAGCAAATGATGTTTATGATGCCCCTGATGACGGTAGTAATTTGTTGGACGTTGCCGAGCGGTTTAGCAATGTATTGGCTGCTATCTAGTATTTTTAGTATTTTTCAGCAGCTTTATTGGTTTAAAAAATCTTCTAAATTAAGTTAAATAAAATTATGATTCATTATTGGGACATAATTAAACAAGCTTGGCGGATAACCATTCATAATCGCTGGTTATGGGTTATGGGCTTATTTGCGGCGATGTTAAGTAATGTTGGCCAGTATAATAGTTTATTAAGTGCCCTTGACGGTGGCGGATGGGCTAGACTTTTAAATTCACTATCTAAGTATTGGTATGGCGGGTTATCGTTGGTTAGTTTTACCATTCATAACCCCTTGATGCTTATTAGTGGTTTGTTGGGCTTGGTAATTATTGTGGCTTTATTGTTTTTTGCTATTAATAGTCAGATTTTATTAGTTCAGAAAATACAGGCCAGTATAAAATCAGAAGGTAAAAAATCCTTACCAGCGCCTAAGATGAGTTTTTGGCAACAAATTAAAACTAATTGGCCTACTTTTTGGCCGACAGCCGGTCTTATTATTTTTGTAAAACTAGTATTATTTATTGGCTTAGTAATAGTAAGCTTAAGCATGGCCGGTGCTTATCTTATTAGACAGCCAATAACTAGTATCTTTGTTTATATTTTCTTTATTCTGCTCTTTTTAATATTAATTTGGTTGGTAGGTATGTGGGGGCGGTATTGGCTTTTTTTATTTTTGTCAGACAAAAATAGTGGTTGGGTGGCTTCAGCTAAAAAAGCCTGGCAAACACTGTACAAGAATTTATTACCTAGCCTGGAAATGTTTATTATCGTTATTTTGATAAATATTTTGGTTTCGTTAGTGTGGATTTTTATTATTGGTCTGTTAGCTATACCCTATTCACTTTTATCCTTACTCTTAATACGATATTTATCGTTTAGCGAGACACTATTAACTATTGTAGCCGAGATTTTATTAATAGCCGGTTTCATGGTTGTTATAGGTATAATAACCGTTCTGGAATATAGTTTGTGGCTGAGTTTTATAGACAAACTATCTAATAAAAAAATTGTAGCCAAGATTGGCCACGTTTTTCACCGCTCATAACAAAACTATTTTTATAAAACCCCATATTTATGGGGTTTTATAGTTTTATTAGTTGACTTCTTAATAAAAACATTGTAAAATAAGGGCAAAATATTTAATTTTAAACCCTGGTTTTTGTTTAGCCAGTGTATGATTTTTATTTATGAATATTACTGAATTAGCGCGTCGTCTTAGAGTTTCTCCTCAAGAACTGAAAGATACTCTACCTAAAATTGGTTTTGATATTGGTCAAAGGGCAATTAAAATAGATCAATATCTAGCTCAGCGTATTATTCGAGAGTGGCCGCGGTTGACTCGTGAATTAAAAAATCGCGAAGAACGAGAACGGCAACAAGAAGAAGTGGTGGCCAATGCTCGAGCTGAAAAGCGAGTAGCTAAAATAGGGGCAGTTATTACTGTTAAAGATTTGGCTGTTAGTTTTGGTTTGCCAGTTAATTATATTTTAGCTGAGTTGATGAAAAATGGTATCTTTGCCTCACTTAATGAAAAAATAGATATTGATACGGCAACCATAATCGGCAGTGAACTAGGAATAGAAGTAGTACCTGCTTCTGGTCAGGTAATAGATAATAATGAAATAAGTTTATCAGAGACGAGAGAAAAAATTTCTAATTCTAATAATTTAATTGTTAGACCGCCGGTTATTGTAGTAATGGGTCATGTTGATCACGGCAAAACTAAATTATTAGATGCTATTCGCCTTACAGATGTAGTGGCTACTGAAGCTGGTGGTATAACTCAGCATATTGGTGCCTACCAAATTACTCGCAAAGACAGAATTGTTACTTTTGTAGATACGCCGGGTCATGAAGCCTTTACCGCCATGCGTAAGCGCGGGGCTAGGGTAGCCGATCTGGCTATTTTAGTGGTAGCGGCTGATGATGGCATTAAGCCTCAAACAATTGAAGCTTATCGTATTATCCAAGAGAATAAAATGCCATTTATCGTGGCCATAAATAAAATTGATAAAGCAGAGGCTAATATAGAAAAGGTGAAACAGGAATTAGCTAATGAACTCGGACTTGTGCCTGAAGAGTGGGGTGGTAAAACTACTATTTGCTTAGTTTCGGCTAAATATAGCCAGGGCATAGACGAGCTATTAGATACTATTTTATTGCTAGCTGATATTAATGCCGAAGATCGATTAGCCGACCCCTTAGCTGAGGCTGTAGGAACTATTATTGAGTCCCACGTAGATAAAAGCGAAGGGCCGGTAGCGACCATCTTAGTTCATAATGGCACTTTAAGGGTTGGTGATAATTTAATGTGTAATCAGCAGTATTATGGTAAGGTTAGGGCCTTAAAAAATTATCGCGGCCAATCTATTAAAGATGCTGGGCCATCTACCCCAGTGAAAGTTATTGGTCTTAAGGCTACGCCAGAAATTGGCGATGTGGTTAAAGTAGAACTAATAGAGCGTGGAGATAAAACCAGAACAGTTGCTAAAAAACAAAACCAAGCCATTACTAAAATACAAGATAATAATTCTTTTCAGGGCACTGCCATTAATTTATTAATTAAGACCGATGTTTATGGTAGCGGAGAAGCTATTGAGGACTCTCTTTTAAAGTTGAATAATGAAGAAATAGCCGTTCGAATTATTTATCGTGGTTTAGGAAATATTACCGAGGGAGATGTTATTAGGGCAGCTGCTAATCAGGCGAGGATTATTGGTTTTAATGTGGGGGTAAGCGCTCAAGTTGAAGATTTAGCTAGAGAAAAAGAAGTGGTTATTGAGCGATATCAAATTATTTATGATCTTATAAATAAGGTTAGACAAGATATGCAGGCCTTAATGAAACCAGAAATCAGGCGGATAGACTTAGGGCAGGTTAAAATATTGGCTATTTTTAAACAAGGCGGGGCGGTTCAAATAGTTGGGGGTAAAGTTATAGAAGGTAATATTAGCCGGGATAACTTATTAGAGATAATACGAAATGGAGAGACCATTGGCCAGGGCAAATTAACTCAACTTCAGGCCGGTCGGCAGGAAGTCAAGGAGGTTGCCATTAACCAAGAGTGTGGTTTGCAAATTGAAAGTCCGAATGCGCTTAATGTTGGAGATATTTTACAGATTTATCGTGAAGAACAGATTTTTAAGAAAGTGTAATTTATGGTTCGTAATTTAAAACGTACTAATGTTGTTCTGCATCAAGAGATAGCCGATGTGGTTAATAAATTGGTTGAATTTCCTGATGGTTTATTATCTATTACTTATGTTAATTTAGGTGGTGATTACCAAGAAATGAAAGTTGGAGTGTCGGTGCTGCCAATTAATTTACGAGGTACAGCTCTAAAGAAGTTAAGAAAAGAATCAGCCGAAATTGCTAAACTTTTAACTAAACGATGTCAATTGCCGCGTATGCCCAAAATTATTTGGCTAATTGATAATTCAGCCGAACAAGCCGACCACCTTAATCGTTTAATTGATAGATTGTCAATTTAATTTTATATGAATAAGTCAGCAGCTATTCAGGCATGGTCATTAATGAGCCAGGCTAAAAGATGGCTTATAGCTACTCATTTTAATCCTGATGGTGATGCTTTAGGGTCAACTAATATATTTTTAGAATTAGCCGCTGCTATTAATAAACCGGCAGTAGCTTATTGTGCTAGTGCCCCTGATGAAAACTTTAGATTTTTATCCAGAATTAGCCAATTAACAAACAAAATAACCAAGGAACAATTTGACGACTTTGATCTTATTATTATTGTAGATTGTGCGACTGCTAGCCGCAGTAAATTAAAAGATTGGCTATATACCCGCCGTTCCGATCAAACAGTTATTGAATTTGATCATCATGAACGGCAAGAAGATTATGCTGATATAGAGTTTAAAGAAAGCGAAGCCGCCGCTACAGTAGAGATAATTTATAATTTTTTACTAGCCATTGACTGGCCGATTAATGTGGAAATAGCTAAATCAATTTTAGCTGGTTTATTAACCGATACTGGTAATTTTATATATGCCAACACTAGTGATAGGATTACTAAAATAGCGGCTAAAATGATGTTAATGGGGGCTAGGGTGCCTAAAATTGTGGGGCAGACTTTAACTAATAAAAATTTAGCGGTTATGCATTTATGGGGCCGTGTTTTGAGCCGTCTAAAAATTAATTATGAGTATCTGGTGGCTATAGCCGTGGTAAAGCACAACGAGCTATCTGAATTTGGACTAGGAGTTGATGATCTTAGCGGCCTTATTGGACTTATTAGCGGTCTTCAGGGTGTTGTTGGCACTTTACTATTAATAGAAACGGAAAGCGGTCAGATTAAGGGAAGTTTAAGGTCTCGTTTAACTGATATTGACATGTCAATGCTAGCTAATTTTTTGGGTGGCGGTGGCCATCGTCAGGCCGCTGGTTTTTGCCTTAACGGTTCTTTGTCTGGAGAGGATGGCCAAATAGTGGTATTATAGTCAGTACTTACAAATTATGTTATAATTTAATCTATTAACTAACTTAATTTATAAATATGGAAAACGCCATTAAAGTTATTAATAAAAAAATTAAACAGATAGTAATTAGTTTAACCGTAGTCGGTATTTTATTATTAATTCTTAGTTTTTTAACTGTCTGGACCACCTTTATGGCTAAATTAGTCATGGGAATGGTAATTTTGCTAATGGCTTATGTTTTTTTGTCAACTGCTTATAGGTTATGGCAAATTCAACAAAATTTTAAGAACATGGGGAAAGGTAAAAAATAATAAAATTAAACAGTTTAGTTATGCCTAAAAGCAAGCAATTTTCTAAATGGATTTGGCCATTAATTTTAGTAATTATTGTTGGCGGAGTATTAATCTGGTGGGTTATAAACAATAAGGCAGAACCTAATATGGACGAATTGGGTAAAGACAATTTATATCATTATAGAAACGAAGACTTAGGATTTCGTTTAGACCTGCCGTCGGAATTTATTTATTATCAGACAGAAAGATTCAATGCTACTGATTATACAGAGATTAGATTTTTCATACCTACTAGCGATCCAGCCTATGTCTATGAGATCGTTCCTAGTTATGCCAGGCCGATAGTTATTAGGGTTTATTCAGAAGATGCCTGGAATCAACTAAAAGACGATGATGAAGGTAAACAGAATTTTGAAAAGAAGATGGTTAAGGATGGTCGGGTTTATGTAATTCAATTTTGGGATCATCAGCCTGCTGATTGGCAAGACAAATGGAGTGATGATATGAAGTCGGCCATAAGTGAATCTTTAAGATAATTGTAATATACCCGCCTTAAAGCGGGTATATTTTATTGCTAAAAATAATAGAAATAAATTATAATATTGATATGTCAGGCACAGATAAAAAATTAATAGTTGTTGATGGAAATGCCGTTACCTATCGATCATTTTATGCTATTCAGTCTGACCTTTCTTTTAATGGACAGCCGACCAACGCTGTTTATGGATTTTTTAGTGTTTTGTTTAAAGTTATTAATGAATTATCACCAGATTATTTAGTAGTGGCTTTTGACAGGCCAGAGCCAACCTTCCGTCATGAGTTATCTGTCGACTATAAGTCTAAAAGAATTAAGCAGCCTGAGGAATTATATAGTCAGATTCCAATAATTAAGGAATTGCTCACGGCCATTAATGTCCCCATTATTGAATTAACTGGTTATGAGGCTGACGATATTATTGGAACAATTGTAAGCCATACGCCCAAGAATATTCATAGTTATGTCGTTACCGGAGATAAAGACGCCTTTCAGCTGGTTAATGATCATGTTAGTGTTTATTGGCTACAACGAGGTTTACAGCAGACAGTTATTTTAGACAGAGAAGGGGTGGAAAGAATTATGGGTCTTAAACCAGAGCAGGTGGTAGATTATAAGTCTTTGTGCGGTGATGCCAGCGATAATATTAAAGGAGTGCCAGGCATTGGTCATAAGACGGCAGTTAGTCTGCTTCAGTTGTTTGGTAGTTTAGATAATATTCAGGCAGCTGTGGCCTCTGGCGATAGTATTAATATAAAACCACGCTGGCGTCAGTTAATTTTAGCTAACCAAGAAAGTCTGGATTTAAGCCAAAAATTGGCAGCCATTGATTCTGGTGTGCCAATTAAATTTTCTTTAAAGGAAGCAAAATTTAGTGGTTTTGATTTTACTTCAGCTCGCCAAGCTTTTTTAAAGTGGCAACTTAATAGTCTTATTCCTAGACTAGAAAAATTATCTCATTATCCTCAAAGTCAGCCATCAGCTTTTACTATTCATCAGTCTAAAGTAATTAAAATAAGTAATGTCCGTGAGTCAGCTGATTTAGCTCATGCTTGGCCAGGAAAAATTTTAGTTCTTTGCCCGGTCTTGGAGGGTGGTCAGTTAGCAGGCTTAATGTTGGCCGGTCAAAATGAGGTTTATGAATTAACCATGGGCAAGGGGGTCCAAGGTGAGCTATTTACTCCTTCTACATCTGTTAGTAGTTTAATTTTAGAGCCGTGGAGAGCAATTTTAGAAGATAAAGATATAAAGAAAATTATTTTTCAAGCCAAAGACGTTATTAAATTTTTTTTAACTCAAGATATTACTTTAAAGGGGCTGGCCGGTGATCCTTTGTTGGCTAATTATCTTTTACATCCTGGTGAGCGGCAGGTTAGCCTTAAAGATATTGGCCGCCAGGTTGGTTTTAAGTGGGGAGAAAACAATGATAATCCCAAGGATTATTCCTTAGGAGTTTTACAGATTATGGCCATCCATGAGGCCCTAGTTAAACAATTAGTCGAGGCTTCTTTATTGAAAGTATATAATGAAATTGAAATTCCACTTATTGCCGTTTTAGCTAAGATGGAGCTAGCCGGCATTAAAATAAATCAAGCAGTGCTTACTAATTTAGCTAAAGAATGGCAAGATAGCCTTAATAATTTATCCCAAAGAATTTATGATCAGGCTGGAGAAAAATTTAATATCAATTCACCCAAACAGCTGCAGGATGTTTTATTCAATAAACTTTCTTTAAGTCCTAAAGGTTTAGGCAAAACAAAAAACGGTCCTTCTACTGATGCCGCAAACCTACAGAAAATTAAAGACCAGCATCCTATTATTTCCTTGCTTTTAGAGTACCGAGAGATAAGTAAATTATTAAATACTTACGCTCTAGCTTTACCAAGGTTGATTAGTCCGGAGGATGGGCGGCTAAGAGCTACTTTCCATCAGGCAATAACTGCCACTGGTCGTCTTTCTTCCAGTGAGCCCAATCTTCAAAATATTCCTATTCGTACTGAGATGGGAAAAAAATTACGTCAAGCTTTCGTGCCTGATCAGGGTTATAAATTAATTAGTTTTGATTATTCACAAATAGAGCTAAGAGTAATAGCTAGCTTAGCCCATGAAGATAATATGGTGGCTGATTTTTTAGCTGGTCACGATATTCACGCTGTGACAGCGGCTAAAATTAACGGAATATCACTAGAAGAGGTTACCGAGCAACAACGTCGTACTGCCAAAGCAGTTAATTTTGGTATTTTATATGGTCAGGGACCCCACGGGTTAGCTAATGTGACCGGCCTTAGCTATGGAGCGGCTCAAGATTTTATTGAACAATATTTTGTTATTTATCCCAAGATTCATAAATATATTGATGAATTATTAACAAAAGCACGTCAAGATGGGTTTGTTACCACCGTTTGGGGTCGCCGGCGATATTTACCAAATTTATTAAGTCCTAATCCGGTATTGAGACGGGCGGCTGAAAGGATGGCTATTAATTTTCCAGTTCAAGGTACGGCTGCCGATATTATGAAAGTAGCCATGATTAATGTAGACCAGTGGTTAGCAGATCATTTTGCCTGGACTAAAGCTAGACTAGTCTTACAGATTCATGACGAGATTTTAATTGAGGCCCTGGATGAATTAGTTGATAAAATTACTGCCGCCGTACCGCCCCTGATGACAGAAATAATTGCGCTACCTGCTCCTTTGGTAGTTAGTACTATGGTGGGCAATAGTTGGGCTGAATTATAATATGGTTAATTTGAAGGAGTATTCAAATAAGAAAGTTGCCGTATTAGGGCTAGGAGCAGAAAATGAGGCCCTCATTTTATGGCTCGCCAACAAGGGCGTGTCTGTAAATTTGTCTATTTATGATCGGCGCGAAGCCTCGGCGTTAGAAGATAAGCAGGAAAGAATTAGCCATTTGACTGGCGGTCTATCTATAAATTGGCAGTTAGGTCGTAAATCATATAAATCTTTAAAAGGTTATGACGAGCTTTGGCGCTCGCCAGGCTGGCCCATATTTTGTCCGCAGATTCAAGAAGCCATACAAAGTGGCGGAGTTTTAAATAGTCCGATGAATTTATTTTTTAAGTTTTGCCCTACTAAGAACATTATTGGGGTTACGGGCAGTAAAGGCAAAGGGACAACCGCCAGTTTAATTTATGATATTTTAAAATTAGCTAACTACCCAGTTTTTTTAGGAGGCAATATTGGCGTACCGCCGTTTGCTTTTTTTGATCAATTAACTGAGAAATCATTGGTAGTTTTGGAATTATCCAGTTTTCAGCTAGAAGATTTGAGGCATAGCCCGCACATTGCTGTTATTACTAATCTTTATGAAGAACATTTAGCCCCGGCTGACCCACTGAATCCTAATTATCATAAAAGTTTAGCTGATTATTGGTTGGCAAAAGAACAAATTTTTTTACATCAAAATCCAGAAGATTGGTTAGTTATTAATAAAAAATTATCATCTTGGCTAGACAAGAAGCATTGTCCTGGGCAGATAAAATGGTTTGGACGGCTTTCTTGGCCCAGCAAATTAATAGGGGAACATAATCAAGAAAACATTGCCGCTGCTTGGGCGGCGACAGAGATAGTGGGTGTGTTGCCAGTTATTGCCAAAAAGGCAGTGGCTAATTTCCAGGGATTAGAACATCGCTTACAATTGGTGGGAGAAAAGGGGGGTGTTCGTTATTATGATGATAGTTTTGCTACTAACCCAGATTCTACCATCATAGCCATTAAATCTTTTAGAGAGCCTATTATTTTATTGGCTGGTGGCGCAGACAAAGGAAATGATTTTACTTTTTTAGCTAAAACGATTCGTAGCCAATCAGTTAAAGCAGTAATTTTATTTGAAGGGGAGGCTTCGCCTCGCCTTAAGGATAGTTTATTGTCAGTCGGTTATCCGCCTGAGCAAATATTTTTAGCCAGTAGTATGGGTGAGGCCATGAGATTAGTCAAAGAATACGCTAAAACAGGCGACGTGGTCTTGCTGTCGCCAGCTTGTGCTAGTTTTGGTTTGTTTAAGAATTATAAAGAAAGGGGTAATTTATTTAAGCAAGCGGTTTAGGTCCTACCATTTTTTCAAAATCATCTTTTTCAATGGTTTCTTTGGCTATAAGCTCATGAGCTAAAGCTTCCACTTCTTGGCGATGATTATTTATTATTTCTTCAGCCATCATGCGGGCCTGATGAATAAAATTGTTAATTTCTTGGTCAATTTCTTCGGCTACCTTTTCGCTATAATCACGCTGTTCATGAATTTCACGACCCAGAAAGATCATTTCTTCTTTTTCACCAAAAGTTCGCGGGCCCAATTTTTCACTCATACCATAATCAGTTACTAATCTTCTAGCTAAACTGGTAGCTCGTCTAAGATCAGAAGTCGCGCCAGTAGTTACTTCATTATAGATAATGTTTTCAGTTGAATATCCTCCTAAAAGTACAGCTATTTCTTCAATGAATTCTTGTTTACTTTGGAGATGCTTGTCTTGCTCCGGCATTTTTAAAGTATATCCGCCAGCCTGTCCTCGAGCGACTATAGATATTTTTTGTACTGGGTCGGTATGGGGTAAATAATGGGTTACTAGGGCATGTCCAGCTTCGTGATAAGCTGTAATTTCTTTTTCTTTATCACTTAAAAGGCGGCTTTTTCTTTCTGGGCCGAGCATTACCTTTTCAATGCTTACTAATAAATCTTCATTATCAATAATTTTTTTATTCTTTTTGGCTGCTAATATGGCTGCCTCGTTCAGTACATTAGCTAAATCAGCTCCGCTAAAGCCGGGAGTGCGTTGAGCTACTAATTGTAAATTAGCGTCTTTAGCCAGGGGCTTATTAGCAGCATGTATTTTTAAGATATCATAGCGGTCTTTAATGTCTGGCTCATCTAAGACAACTTGTCGATCAAAGCGGCCTGGTCTTAAAAGAGCTGGGTCTAAAACATCAGGCCGGTTAGTGGCAGTCATTACAATAACATTAGTATTAGTTTCAAAGCCGTCCATCTCTACTAGAATTTGATTTAGGGTTTGTTCACGTTCATCATGAGAACCTCCTAGGCCGGCACCACGCCTGCGACCAACGGCGTCAATTTCATCAATAAAAATAATACAAGGAGCGCTTTTTTTGGCTTTTTTAAATAAATCTCTGACCCTTGATGCGCCTACCCCCACAAACATTTCCACAAATTCTGATCCAGACAGGCTAAAGAAGGGAACATCAGCCTCTCCGGCTACAGCTCGAGCCAGTAGAGTTTTACCAGTGCCTGGTGAGCCAAGCAAGAGAATGCCCTTGGGGATTTTAGCCCCTAAATCAGTAAATTTTTTAGGTTGTTTCAAAAATTGCACTACTTCTCGTAATTCCTCTTTGGCTTCTTTTACTCCCCCCACGTCTTTAAAGGTAATTTTGTTCTTGTGGCGGTCTACTTCTTTAGCAGTAGTTTGACCAAAGCTTAAAGCCCGATTATTCATCCCCTGGGCCGAGCGCATGATAAAATAAAACAAGCCAGCAAATACTAAAATAGGAATAAGGAGAGGTAGGATGGTGGTTAGAATAATAGTGGCAGTGGAATCATTTTTTATTTTAACATTAACTGCGGTCATTTTTTCTGGACTTACCTCGTAGTTACGGAGTAATTGACTCAGGCTTTCCCCTGGTTCTTTATAGGCAGTTTGCTGGCGGTTATCTTTTAAGACGATGGCAAGATTATCGCCCTTAACAGTAATGCTGGCAACTTCTTCATTGTTAATTTCTTGAACTAATTTTTCTAACCCAATTTTTTCTACTGGCGTATTTTGAGTGGAATATAAACTAAACAAATAACTAATAGTTAAGAAAATAATTAAAATGAGAAAGAAATTTTTAAATAGATTTTTCATAATTTAAAATAATCATAATTATTTTAAGATTTCCCGCTAATGGCTATTTTGTTTTAGCTGGAACAGTTTTTTGGGGGGCGGGTTTTTTGGTAGTTGTTTTTTTGACTGTTGTCTCTTTTGAATCTTTAGTTTCTTGATTATCAGTTTTTTTATCCTCAGTTAAATTAACAGAAGATGATGCTCTTTGGGGTTTTTTATCGGCGCTAGCTAATACTAGACGATGATTTTCTGGCTCTCGAGAAATAATAGTGCA
>ERZ1026814.266-NODE-266-length-35972-cov-9.922416_pt1 | contig 35972 bp, 29 predicted proteins | sample MGYA00520871_ERZ1026814 | MGnify/ENA primary metagenome ERZ1026814 (study PRJEB33270, sample SAMEA104284478) | anaerobic digester metagenome | biome: Anaerobic digester microbiome; feature: mesophilic sludge digester; material: Anaerobic digester biomass | place... | reverse complement strand
CTTCGAGATCTGTGGCAAAGACGGTTTGTTTGAATGTACTTTTACTCGGGCTTGTTATTTCTTTGGGCTTTGATAAAAAGGTCGATTTACAGCGCCTCTCTGAATGGTGATCTGGGGAGGGGGTTATCCTTATATTAATCGTTCAATCTGGATATCACCCAAAAATTGTGTAATGTAAAATCCACTATTAATAGTAATCGAGCCCCCCTTTCCAGAATTATTCTTAAGCGGGGCATTGGAGAACATCTTGGGAGTCAAAACCAATGAAATGATGAGCTTCAGGAAAAGGACACTACCAACAACCAGCTCTCAAAAAGAATGAGTATTCCATGGGTTGCCACAAAGACTGTGCAGCACCCCATGTCATTCACCGGCAACAGGGATGTTCAAACATAAATTGGATAGAAATACTACCTGGACAGAGGTACCTTCTTCTCCACCCCAAGCAGCTTCCAGTTTTTATCTGCTATCTCCTTTGGATCTGAAAAATAGGGTGTCCTGGATGATTGTTTCACATGAGAGACTGCTGAGGCAAACAGCCAGTGACAACCGCAGGCCTTACATCGACAATAAAACACGTAATTGTCTAAAAGGCCTTCTTGCACGACCTCATAATAGGTATCAAAATCACAGGTTCCACAGTCACAGACCAATTTTTTTTGAAGAAATACCTCTGTTGGATCCAAAATTATCCCCCCTCTGATATTTTCAATAAGCATTTTATGACTCAATTTAGGTTTTGAGGATTGTAAATAACGCAATTCTGGTTACATTGTGCTATTCTAAAAGTGAATGTCGCTTGCTTTTTCCACCGGAAAAAAGGTTCCGTTCGATGGAGACCCCCCTCATGAGAAAAAGAGGGAGGTGCAAACTGCCTGTAATCAGTTCCCCTTATCGTCATTATTGGCCACCTTCGTTGTGTCAGCACCGCCCTTGGTCCGGGCAGATACTGCGCCATCCAGTAATCCAACGGATTTCTATACATTTGTTCGGACTATGAACGTTCACACTGTCGGTGAAAATGGGCATGTTTTTAGTAGGGCCATAAATTTAAACACGTTCTATTAACCTTTAAACTGGATGTTCATTAGAGGCCTGATTGATTCTGACAAGAACAAGACCCATCCCATTTCAGGGGTTCGCTCTCCCAAAATTTGTCTTATCGGGAGGATATCTATGACGTGATGTGGATGATTCCAAAGAAAAATGATGCGAAAAAAGCTGCCCTTATACATTAATTTCTGCAATGTTACTTCTTCTCTCCAAAGTAATAGGCAATTATGCGGCGGGAAATTATTTTTGTCATCCTGATTGTGGTAGCTATATCATTCTCCGGATGTTCCATGCTCGGTGGTTCGAAGTCCTCAAGCACCTCCCAGGGAGCTACGAAACAGTCCGGGACCTCTGTGAAGGCAACAGGGACAAGTGTGGCGAATTATCCCATGAATCAGACCTATTTCCGTGGCGATGTCGTCAAAGAATTCGATTACGATCGGATTGGAAAGGTCGTTATTGATTTTGATCCAAAGACCGACTCCTATAAATATGCATCAGTCATTTACGATGAATTCGGGAGATTATTCTATCTTGACAGCAGCGGGACAGAGAGTTCCAAGCGGGACATTTTCGAAGCCAAGTATCCATTCAAGGGTGGCCATGTTGAAAATCCTGACACCCTTGGCATCATGAAAAGGGAATACAAAGAAAAATACAAAGCGGGGCAGATAGTATCGAAAAAGGATAATAGCTACGAGGGTGTCCTTATCCTGCGGTATGACTATTCAAACGATCAGTACACCTACACCCTTGCCTCAAAACAATATGGTCAATGGTCCTATGATCTGAATCAAACGAATAAAGACAGCAGGAGTTCCCTTGAAAGCAAATATACAAAGAGCGAATCTACGGTGAAGCTGGGGTGACGGACTGGTACTATTCATCACTCTAAACAGATTTCATTTTCAGTGGAACATGTGGAAAAATTACTCTTCCAAGGACTCGCGTAACATCAGCTGTACCCGTTTGCCTCCCACGATTTAGGACTGTGTAATCACCAAAAATAGATTTTAGTGGGGTTGCTCTTTTACTCGGACGACCAGAGCCGCATCAGCGGGAAAGGAGGACGGGTCCAATTAATAATTGGGTATGCAAGACGCGTCCAGTTAATAACTGGGTATCCTGGTTGAATCTTGGTTACCTCAGGGTAGGGTGGACGAGTCCAGTTTGTACCAGGGTATGCAGGTTGAATCTTGGTTACCTCCGGGTAGGGTGGACGAGTCCAGTTTGTATCAGGGTATGCAGGTTGAATCCGGGTTACCTCAGGGTAAGGAGGACGGGTCCAGCTATTATCTGAAACATCGACCAGGGTCACAAAGATATCCTTGGTCTGGTCTTTTGCTGGATACGAGGGCAGAGTTTCGTCAATGGTGACATACCCTTCTTTAGAGACAGAATATCGATTGTATGGTGTCGCGGTAAGGTAGATTTTAACAAGGAGCGTTCCATTCGTGATAACTCCCTTAGAATCTTCATCGAAGTGGACTTCAGCACCATCGATGTTACAGTGAATGAGATAATACCCTATATCCCCGCCAACCATAGGAATAATCTGGATATACTCATTCTTGATCATAGTGTCCTCGCCAGCCGCATTGGTTGCTGTCAATGAAACATTGTATATGCCGTAACTGGTGTAGATATGGACTGGATTCTGATCAGACGAAGTATTACCCTCTCCAAAGTCCCATGCCCACGATGTCGGGTCATTGGTGGAGATATCGGTGAATTGCAGGGTTAATGGTAAGATTCCTGTTGTTTCATTTGCTGTGAAATTAGCCACAGGAGCATCAATCGCTTTAATTTCAATGGTTACATTTGCATTATTGGAATCTGTATTCCCGTCATTAGCACGGTAGCTAAACTGATCAACCCCGGTTTCATTAACATAGGGGGTATAAACAACTTGATTTCCGGAAATTATCCCCAATGTTCCTTTCGAAGGATTTGCCGATATTGTATATATGAGTAAATCCCCGTCAGGGTCATAAGCATTAAGATTAATTTCGATGGGAGTATTTTCATATGTTGTTAAATTGACCTCGTAGGCAACAGGAGAATTATTGGTTATAGGAATCGTCACAGAAGGGAGAATGTCAATAGACCACGGTCCTGATGCATCGACATCCAGGAAATATTTTCCTGTTGTCAGTTGTTCAGATGTTGTCCCGTTATATGAACCAATTTCATTGGCTAACAATGCCGTGTAATTCCCTTGGCTATCCAGTAAAATCACAGCAAAGTTAGATTCGCCGGTATAATCCATGCTGAACGTCCGCAAATCTGTTCCATCAGCATCAAATGCAACAACATCGTCTCCTGATCCAGTAAGGGTACTCGGCGTTCCAGCAATTGGAGGCGTGATTTCTGTCACAGAAGGGAGAATGTCAATAGACCACGGTCCTGATGCATCGACATCCAGGAAGTATTTTCCTGTTGTCAGTTGTGCAGATGTTGTCCCGTTATATGATCCAATTTCATTGGCTAACAATGCCGTGTAATTCCCTTGGCTATCCAATAAAATCACGGCAAAGTTAGATTCGCCGGTATAATCCATGCTGAACGTCCGCAAATCCGTTCCATCAGCATCAAATGCAACAACATCGTCTCCTGAACCTGTTGCAACTAAAGCAGAGCTAGGAGAAATCAAAATAGCCAGCCCTAATATGGCTATTACCTTTAGTTTGAAGTTATATCCCATTTTCATATTTTGATAATTATTTTTTTATAATAAAAAAACTTGCCCTTAACCTCTGGAGCCTTTTTGGACCAAAAGATCCCAGAAGAAAAAGTCTCACAGATTGCATATAGAGCCGGTTCTCAACCGTCTGCGAGTATGTATTGCTCGAAATGAAAGAAAGGCGTTTATTGCCTTCGGACTTCATCGGGATAATCGCATAAGGGCAACTTTTAAAATGTAAGGATTATCTAATTTTAGAATTTAACCACAATTCAACGATTCTTTTCGTTAGACTTTGGGCTTCGTTAATTTTCATCTCTTTATCCGGCTTTTTAAATCTCTCATGGGCGTGGCGGGCGTCTGTTTTCACCGCTTCATAGCTCTGAGCAGTTCTCTTAAAGAGATCAATATCCTTATCAAATACCCCTTCCCTCCCAACCGGAAGGAAATTATCTTCCTGAACAACTTCGATAACCTTATAAAGTCCAACCCATGATCTGAAATCGTGATTCATTAAATTAAAAACTCGCTGAACCCTCTCATCAGATTCCATCAACGGAATCCATTTCATCATTTGTTTGCCTGGAACAGATTCTTCAGTGGTTCCATCTGATTTATTGACACTAATACTGGCCTTAGCTCCTGTTTTAACTGTGTAGCTGCAGTCAAGGCTTATCTGTCGGTGCCCCTGGTCATCTTTACACTGAATTGCTCCCCGTCGGATGGGATCTGATGAAAAAAAATCCAATTGTTTTATTGCATTAATTGCCATCAGTAATCTATCAGCTATACCCTTCACAGCATCAGAATCCGTGCAACCCTTAAAGGACGACGACTCAAGAATGTACCCATTGCTTTCTCGTATGATCTGGATATCCGATGAAGTGAATATTTTACTCAATCCCTCCAAATCGTCCTTATCCCCGTGTAGATTAACTTGCCATTTCATTTCTTTATCCACTCTTACTAATTTTTCCCCTTCTTACTCGTTCCATTAAATCAAATCTTGAGTAAATCTTTATTCAAAGGGGGATCACCGAATATATAAGATCGAAATAACCTGCAAATAATTCCCATTTTAATCTGCTAAAATATTCCTCATGCTCATTCCAAGGATGAATTTCACAAAATAATCTGCAATGATCTTGATATTCATCGGATCTCTCGATTAATGATAATTTCTCTTCAATTTCAGTTTTGCAAGGCCAGCCTAAGGCATTGGGCTTAATAGAGTAAATATTTATGAAAGTAAAAACACGCAATTCTCTAACTTGACAATCGGCACAGGTAATTACATCATAGGAGGAAAAAGGCAGGCCGGAAGGGTGGAAATGAGTAAATATGTTACCTTTCATTAATTGGCATTCATCTGGAGTTAATATTGACAATAAGTCACGCAATCCCTCCCACAAGATAGTCCCTTCTTGAGAGAAAATTGCTGCCGGTTCTGTAAAATGATTATAATCTAATGATTCTGTCCTTTTTTTTAATTCTGTGATTGCGTTTCTCTCATACTCCAAAACAATTGGAGGTGTATCCCAAGTCAATTTAGGCCTCTTATTAATTGAGCAATGATAAATATAATTCAATCCCGACCAACGCAATCAATACCCATGTCACCGGCGGCGTACGATGACCTCTGCATTCTATTTGAGCTCATATCAGATTCCCTTTACCATCCTTCTCGCATCCTGCCTATAAATGATTTTTAAGTCAGTGGGCAATGTGAATAAGTAAACAGGTTGAATACCCCCTCCCTCAAGAAACTCTGGAGCCCTCTTGCCATGGATTAACAGGACCCCGGGAAAAAGGCTCACAGATTGCTTATAGAGACCGATCACATAGTGCCCTGGCTTATTGACCTCCCAAATGAACTGCGTGTATCATCGAGATATTCTCAGACATCGTCTTTGAAACTAGTGTGGTAATGTGCTGATACATAAAAAAAGGGGTATCTTCTCCAACATTATTACAAAAGAAATTATTTTGAAGGTTTTCCGGGAGCGGCAAATTCTGCATGAATAGTGTGATCAGATAATACATTGTTGAACGTAACAACCAGATTCTGGAGATCGATGGTAATATTGTCAATGGTTATCGAGGCGGGTTTATACTTCTTATCGGTCAGAATATTGAATACTTGAGTTCCCCCAGCGGTTATGGTGGTATCACCAGATGGTGAGATGGTCCCACCCTCGCCACTGGTTGCATTTATGACATATTCAGTTGGTTCTGGTGTCTTGATGATGTTGATCCACACTTCTGCTATGTTACTGTCAGCAAGTCCATCGTTTGCCTTGTAAGTGAACGTAACGTTGCCATACCATCCCGGTAATGGGGTGTAGGTAAAAGATCCATCAGAGTTTAAAGATACGTCTCCGTTAATAGGATTAGAGACAACCAACGCGGTTAGGGTATCTCCCTCAGGATCATTATCGTTTTCTAATACACCCGGTGTAGGTATCGATAATACTGTATCTTGATTTAGAGTATAGTTATCTTCTTCAGTAATAGGAGGAGCATCTCCGGGAACTGCCATGTAGATATCCCCCCCTGTAGTTGCCTCATTACGATTATCCATCCATACGATAGTATCACCAGAAATTCCTTGGAACCATTGGTTACCAATTGCCGTACAAACCGGTTGCTCACCGTTTATAGGATCCCACATATAGAGGTCCATTCCGGTCGATCCTTGATCATTATAGTACGCATAGACAATGGTGTCTCCTGATATCACTGGCATTGATTGGTGGCCGATTTCGATACAGACAGGTTGCTCACCATTGACAGGATCCCACATGTAAACATCAGCCCCAGTTAAATCGAAATTCCGAGTATCCGTCCATGCGACAGTGTTCCCCGAAATAGCTGGGCTCTGCTGTAAGGCCGGATCTACACAAACCGGTTGCTCACCGTTAACCGGATCCCACATGTATACATCATCCCCCTTGAGATAAACGATACTGTCACCAGAGATCTGCCCCTGCGCGTTGGGATCAAAGGTGATTCCAGTACAGACCAGTTCCTTACCGTTAACGGGATCCCATTTGTAGATTTGCCCAGGCTCTTCATACCATATGATATTGTTTCCAGAGATTTCTGGGGCCATTTGGTGACCGATATCGGTACAAACAGGTTGTTCACCGTTCACAGGATCCCACATGTAGATATCAAATCCGGTTGTAGTTTCATTTCGACTATCCATCCATACGATAGTGTCTCCGGAGATACTTGGATATGCTTGGTGACCGATTTCGGTACAGACAGGTTGTTCACCGTTCACAGGATCCCACATATAGATATCTATACCTGTAGTTGCCTCGTTTCGATAGTCCGCCCAGACAATTATATCTCCAGAAACTGCCGGAAATTCTTGTGTACCATTTTCAGTGCAAACAGGATTGACAACAAGTCCCGATGCGATTGAACTAATCAGGGATAATGAAAATATAATCAATACAAACCAATTACATCGTTTAATTTTATCCCCTACGAAAATTAACCTTCGTTTCATGTAGGGAGATTCTATACAACTACGATAAGTGTTACGATTTAAATGACTAATTTACGGATGCTATTCCCAACGGAAGATAATCTTTAATAATTTGGGAAATACCTATACGAAAAAAGAGTTTTGGTTAGATCGTTGTATCAAGCACAACCTGAGTTGATCCATCAACAAATGTACCTGTTACAACAACCTTGTTTTGTCCGGGTGGATTAGCAACTTCGTAGTACCACTTCGATCCAACTGTTGGTTTTTTAGCTTCAGCTTCACTAGCAGCCCATGTACCGGCAGTTTCAGACGTAAATTCAGCCGCTTGATTATTTGCACTTACCGCTAAGTAAAGGAGTTTTGTATCATCATTGCCCCCCTGATAGGTTATTACTACATACCCGGTACCAGTAGCTGGATCCGCTCCTGCTGCATCGGTGGAAGAGAATTGACCAGTGACACCAATGTTTTTGGCTGTAGTTGTGCTCCCTGCCATACCGAACACGAAGGCCGCAATGACTGCCGCGAGAATAACGACAATAGCGACCATGAGAATAACCCCAATAACTGGGGATACTGCCTCTTCCTCGTTTCTGATTGCCTTCATAATTGAAACCACCTTAACGTTTCAGCACTGCCCATCGTTGCGGGCAAACACTGTGCATTCCAGTAATCTTTCGCTTTTCTATACATTTGTTCGGATTGTGAAGGTTCATAATATCGATTAACCATGCTCTGATTTCGAATTGGAAGAACATATGTGGATATTTTTAGGTACATGGGGCACGCTAAAAGAGGTGGTATCCAGTGATTATGAAAGAGTGCTCACGATTGCTACAACTTCGAATAATGCACCAATGCAGGATCATGAGGACGATACTGTATCGTCATGGGTTGGTAATTTCGCCATAAGAAGTTCCACCTTCAAACCAGTACTCTTGCTGGTTGCTATACATATATTCGGCTCGTGAAAGTTCACAACCGCGATGAATGAAATCACAAGGGGGGGAAGGACACTGTGGGAAAGGTATGGGAAAGGTGTGGGGAAAGGTGGTGTGAGGAATGGGATGGGAATGGTATGAGAAAGGGATGGGAATTATTGGGGAAAATGAGTGGAGAGTACGGTAGCTGTTTTGGAATTACGGTATGAGGCACGCTCTGAAAAAATGGTATGAAGTGGGAAAGGTTTACCGGCAGCCGCAGCCCTGCATTGACGCAATGATCCCGTTAGAGAAGTCGATCAGCAGGTCTGCCTGCTCATCGGTAAGGTCCTCTCCCCGGATCCGGTTGACAAACTTGTTGAAGGCAAGGAGGGTGGTGGCAGCCCGGCTGCAGGTTCCCCGGTTGATCAGGCTCTGGGCATTGTCAAGATAGGCCAGGAGCACCATCTCCCGCTGGATGGGGAGGGGAAGGTCGATGACCATGGACCTCAGTTCGGTGATGCCGCCGGTGGGGGTGAGGACCGTGATCGTCGCGGTGTCGGAACCGGTCATGCCGTCATCGTCGGTCACCGTGAGGGTGACCGTGAAGTCCCCGGCAGAGGGATAGGAGTGGGATACGGTGACCCCTGAGCCGGTGGTCCCGTCGCCGAAGTCCCAGGCATAGGTGACGAGGGTGCCATCGGGATCGGAGGATCCACTCCCGTCAAGGGTGACTACCCCGCAGCGGAGGACCGTCTGGTCAGGCCCCGCGTCTGCAACAGGTGCCAGGATGGTGATGAGCCTGCCGATCCCGCCCTCGTACGGGTCCCGCCGGGCGGTCGTCCACCAGACCGAACCGTCGGGGGAGATGGCAATACTCAGGGGGGATTCCTCGGATGGCACCGCCATCGTCTCGATATTCGAGGTCTCCTGGTCAAAGATCCCGATAGAATATCCCATCAGGGAGGCAAGCCAGATATCTCCCTCCGGGTCCTCTGCGATGAAATGGGTGTCGAGCAGGGTGTCAAAGACATCATACCAGGTCGCAACACCCGTCCCGGGTGTCTCCCCCTCGACAAACCGGATCAGGAGACCGGCGTTCTTGTCGGTGAACCAGACCTCTGCCGGGTCCTCGCCGTTTGCGATGATCCCCCAGGGAGTGTTGGGGAACCGGGGAAGCGGGCCGTTGGTCAGCGTCACCGTCGTGGATTCCTCCGTCCAGTCCATCCAGACGGTCATCGCACCCGTTGCCTGGTCATCGAGGCGGGCAAGGGCAGGCTTGGCCGGCCCCCAGCTCCGGATCGTGAACCAGACCGTGCCATCATCCGCGAGATCGATCTCGACCGGGTATCCCAGGGGATCGGCAGTATCAGGCAGGGCATAGGGGATCCAAACCCCGGTAGAGGGGTCATACACCCCGATGCAGGGGGTGGCCGACCAGCCCGTGAACCAGACCCTCCCGTCGGGTGCTACCGTCACCCCGTACGGCGATACATCGTCAGGGAAATCATCGGAGGGGATGAACTGTTCGAACTCCTGCGTGGCCGGGGAGAACCGGACCAGGCTGCCGAACTTGTCGGTAATCCAGATCGTCCCGTCAGGAGCAGGGGCCAGGGTCTGGAAATGTGCTGAAAAATCCTCGGGACTGTAGAGGACAAACACCTCGTCAGGCAGGAGGAACGAAAAGAGGTCAGCGGCAGGTTCATCGGATTCCGGGTTGCTGGTAAACCAGACCGAGCCGTCTTCAAGGACGATGATATCGTACGGGGCGGCATCCGGAAAGAGATCAGGATCCACCGGCCATTCCATGGTCGTCCCGCTCAGATCCCAGGCCGTGGCAGGGGCAGCGGCCAGGAATCCTGCGATGAAAACCACCAGGGGTACTATCCACCATTGTTTCATAGTGGAACATGCCGGGAACCACTATTAAAACATGATCCTGGTCGCGGACAGACGCGGGACCCCAGAAGAAAAATCGACGGGGATGGCAGGAGGGTGGATCATCAACCGTTGTGATCCTTCCTACAATGGTTTGTCCGGACACATATCTCAGGAAGAGGTCGGCACTGCCTGCAATCTGAATCAACCTCCAGAGATCCGTTCTTCCCGTGTGGCCCGGCACAACCTCTGGCACATACGCTCCCTGCGGGATGTTCTGGCTCACCCCGGCCTTACACTGTAGTGCCCTGACCGGCTCAGCACCGCACCCTGGATCGCCCCGTCCACAAATCCCTTTGCTTTCGAGAAGGCCAGCTCGACCGAGCAGTCATGGGCCAGGTACCCGGCCATCGCCGCTGAAAAACAGCAGCCGGAGCCATGCACCCCGTAGGGATACTTCGGTGACTTCAGCATCATCTCCGTGTCCGGTCCCACAAGGACATCGACGGCTTCACTGCCGGGGAGGTGCCCGCCCTTGACGACGACATAGTCAGGTCCGAGGTCGAGGATCGTCCTTCCTGCCTCCTTCATCTCGGGAATGGTGGAGATCTGTTTCATCCCGGAGAGGACGAGGGCTTCAGGGATGTTCGGGGTGACCACCGTTGCCCTGGGGAGGAGTGTGCAGAGAAGGATACCGGTCGCATCCTCGTCCAGGAGGCGGCTGCCGCTCGTTGCCACCATGACCGGGTCGAGGACGAGCGGAATATCGGGAGGGAGGGCACGGGCGACCGCCCGGATCATCCCGGCAGAGCCGAGCATCCCGGTCTTGATGGCCCGGACCGGGAAGTCCTCGAGGACTGCCCTGATCTGGAGGGTCACCATCGCTTCCGGGACCATCGAGACGCCGAACACCTCCCGGGTGTTCTGGGCGGTGATGGCAGTCACTACCGACGTGCCCCAGATCCCGAGGGCCGCAAAGGTCTTCAGGTCGGCCTGGATCCCCGCCCCTCCCCCGGAATCGGACCCGGCGATCGTGCAGGCAGCAGCGGGTGCAGCAGTACTCATATCCTGACATGGGAAGGTCTGGGAGTAAAATGCTTTCGACGCACCGAAATCCCCCCCGGGACTCCTGACCTGCGACGTTCCAAACGCGATTGATTGAACCAGGAGGATTGACAATAATTTATACCACTCCTTGTATAGTCATGCGTAAATAAGGGAGGTGCGATACTCACGAAACCATTCCTGATCAGCAGCATCGTGCTCGCCGCACTGATGCTTGTCGCGGTCATTCCGGGCGCAGCGGCAGAAGAGGCAACCGGATCGATCTTCCGGATACAGGTCGCCGGACCGGGCGGAAACCACCTGGTCCTTGACCAGCAGCAGGAGGAGGGAGCACTTACGGTACATCCTGGTGACAGGCTGGTCATCACGGGCATGGCACGAAAAGAGGGGAGAGGAGTCCTCACCTTCACGCTCTTCAATGCCACATCAGAGCCCTGGCAAACCCTCCGTACCCTCCCGTTCCATGAGCAGACCCGGAAAGAGACGAGGGTCATCCACCAGAGGTTCATGGCTGATGAAACCATGGTCGGATCACCCACCCTTCTCTACTTCAGGGTCAGCTCAGCGAGCGGAGCAGAGCTGGACTGGGCGAAGATCACGATCACGGTAACCGATGATGACAGCCCCCCCCGTGAACATCCTGCAGAGAGGCCAGAACCAGCGATCAACCCGAGAAAGGAGAACGGAACATTCGGAAAGAACTGGAGTACCAGCCAGAAGATTTCGGAACCAAGAAACACATCCTACAGGTTTCATGCCACCCGTGCCTGAAGTACGGCACGATTCGAACGTCCGCGTGAACCGGCCCGATCTCATTTTTCAGGGCATCAAAAGGCCCCTTCTCCGGAACGGAGCCACTCCTTTATAAAGCAATACTATTTATCCCCCCTATTCCTGATACTCCTATCATGGACGAACCCTCCGGCATCCTGCAGGAGACCGGGACGCACGGGACCAGCCCCGGGAGGTACCAGTACCTCCTCCGGGATGGCAGCGAGGCATCCTTTGTTGCCGAAGGCACCCGCCTCTCCCGGAAGAACCGGCAGGAGGAGGCACTTTTCTGGTTCGAACAGGCCCTGCAGAAGCGGCCGGACTATCCCCCTGCCCTCCTTGGCAAGGCGTTTGCCTTCGGAAAGATGGGACGATACGACGAGGAGATCAGGTGCTGTGACCGCGTGCTTGCAGAGGAGCCCGGCTCGGTGGACGCCCTCCTTGAGAAGGCGTACGCCCTTGGAAAACTGGGCCGGTTTGCGGAGAAGATCGCCTGCTGCGACCAGGCCCTCGATGCCAGTCCCGCGTCCGCGGAGGCATGGAACAGCAAGGGCCAGGCGCTTGGCATGCTTGGCCGGTTCGAAGAAGAGCTCGCCTGCTGCACCAGGGCAACCGACCTCCGACCGCGGTACATCGGGGCATGGGTGAACGCCGGCCATGCCCATATCCAGCTCAAAAACTACCCGGAGGCGGTCCAGGCCCTGAACCGGGCGATCCAGGTCTACCCCCGGTACGCAGCGGCCTGGGTGAACAAGGGGATCGCCCTCTGCGGGCTCCACGAGTACCATGCCGCGGTGGAGTGCTTTGAGACCGCCGGTCAGGAATCGCCCGGGAGCCGGAGGGTCCTGTACTGGAAGGGCCTTGCCCTCTCCCGGACCGGCCGGTACCAGGAGGCGGTCACCTGCCTCTCCACCCTCGTCTCCCGGGACCCCGGGTATGCCGACGCATGGGTCATCCTTTCCAACTGCCACTTCATGCTCGGGAACCTGGACGAATCGGTCCGCTATTTCATGACCGCCTACGGCATCGACAAGAACGATATCAGGGATCTTGTGAAAAAGGGCATCATCAGCTGGCGGCAGGGAAACAGCCCCGAAGCGCTCCGGTGCATGTCGGGCGTCTTTGGGATCCTCCTGCGCTGAATCCCCCCAAAAAAACCGCTTTTTCCCCTTCACCAGTCGGGACCGGGTGCTCCGTGATAAAGTTTTATGAGCAGGAGCTACAAATAGAAGAGGCAGTCGAACACTGGACAACGGACACGCTGAAGCGAGGAGCAGCACCGGAATCTGCACAGCACACGGGTTATCGGCGGTGCAGCCTGGTGCAGGGATGCATCATCGTGCCACCCAGGCGTGCGGTGAAAAGATCGGTACCGTTATGCGGACCACTCACCATAGCACGTACAAGAACGCTCCCCTTCTCCCGAATACCATATCCAAAACCCCCTGATACCATGACGTCGCGAATGCATGCCCCCCACACCACCTGCCCCGGATGCCGGGAGGAGGTCTACCTGGAAGAGCTCGTGAAAGGGCGCTGCCCCCTCTGCGGGTGTGAATTCGAGGAGTTCGACACTCAGGATACCGAGATCGAGGACTATGTCGACCGGTCCGACCTCCCCTGGCTCGTCTTCAACTACTTCCTCTTCAAGCGCTTCCTCGAGATCGGGGCAAGCCCGGTCCAGATCATGCAGTTCGTTGCCACCTTCAACGACCAGGACCTGACTGGGAGCAATGGGAAGCCTGACACGCTGTTCCAGTTCCAGGTCCCGATGCAGATCCTCGACCGGATCCGGCCGAAACGGTGTGCCGCCTGCGGAAAGATCTTCTTTGCCCGCGGCCGGAAAGTGGCAACAGGCGACCTTGCCGCCCCCGGCCTCACATACCGGTACTACTGCAGCGGGTGCTGAACGCTACTTTTTTTTGGAAGGATTTTCCAGACTTTCTTTGAAGGTTTAAGATACTTCTTCATTTTTAGTCTGGTAGCCTTGAGGAACAAGATTCGTGATGTGGGGGCTGCCGCCCCCACACCCCTGCAGGTGATGCACGCCGCCGCCCACGGAGGGCGCCCCGGCGGCTCAGTGACGGTTCACGTGAGATGCAAAGAACTAATGAATCGTTTTGAAAATCGCTGGATAGTATCCCTTTTGTGGGGGGCTGCCGCCCCCACACCCCTGCAGGTGATGCACGCCGCCGCCCCCGAAGGGCGCCCCGGCGGCGGCTCAGTGACGGTTCACGTGAGATGCAAAGAACTAATGAATCGTTTTGAAAACCTCTGGAATAGGATCCCTTCTGTGGAGGGGGCTGCCGCCCCCAGACCCCTGCAGGTGATGCACACCGCCGCCCCCGTAGGGCGCCCCGGCGGCGGCTCATGACGGTTCATCAGAGCGATGTAGTGGACGACGGTATCTTCTGAAATTTACAACCGAGGAGGAAAACCGCCCAGGAAGAACGATATGCCAAAGAGAACAGGATTACTCATCCTCTTCGGCAAAACGGGGGGGGGGGGGTGGCGGCTCACCCCGCTAAAAAATATCCTGACTCTAGTAGGACCGTCCCACGAGCGCCCCGGTCCCCGGCTTCCCGCAGGCGATGCAGGCACTGCCGCCGGCGCAGGAGAACCCTGCCTGCACCTCGGTGCCGAGCACGCTCGCGTTCACCGACTCCTCGATGAAATCGGCACAGGCCCGCTCCCCGCACCAGGGGACGATCGCAACCCCCTTCTCGATCGCGACCGAGAGCTCCTCCACCGTGTCGACGACCCTGGCATGCGACAGGAGATGCTCCTCCCCCCGTCTCGTGAGCGTGCCGGTGAACCTGGCAAGGAGATCGGCCACCCCGAAGGTGAGGGATGCCCTCGGCACCGTGGACTTGTCCCCGAGCCGGGTCACCGCCGTCACCTGCCCGGCATCCAGGTCGCGGGGCCCGACCTCCAGCCGGAGCGGGACCCCCCGCATCTCCCAGTAGTAGTACTTGGCGCCCGGCCGGAGGTCGCGGCGGTCCACCTTCACCCGGAGCCCGGCAGCGGCCAGCTCCTCCTCGATAACCCGGGCAGCCACGAGCACCTCCTCCTTCCGCTTCCCGATCGTGATCGGCACGATCACCACCTGGACCGGTGCGACTGCCGGTGGGAGAACGAGCCCCTTCTCATCGCCGTGCATGCTGATCAGGGCGGCGATGCACCGCTCGGAGATCCCGTAGCAGGTCTGCTGGGCGAACTGCTGCTCCCCGTCCACGTCCTCGTACGTGATCGCAAACGTCTTTGAGAAGTGGTCGCCCAGGTGGTGCACCGTCCCGATCTGGAGCGTCCGCCCGTCGGGCATGATCGTATCGACCGCTATGGTATAGTCAGCCCCCGGGAACTTGTCCCAGTCCGGCCGCTTCGAGACGATCACCGGCACGCAGAGCGTTGCATAGAACTGCCGGTAGAGCGCAAGGGCCGCATGCACCTGCGCCTCGGCATCCTCCCAGGTGGCATGGACCGTGTGCGCCTCTTTAAACGACGTGATCTCCCGGAGCCGGATCAGCGGCCGGGTGTGCTTCGTCTCGTACCGGAACGTGTTCACGATCTGGTAGACCCGGAGCGGGAGGTCGGCATGGGAGCGGACCCAGAGGTGGTACATCGGGTAAATGGCACACTCGCTCGTCGGCCGGAGCGCCAGTTTCACCTCGAGCGGGGACAACCCCCCGTGGGTCACCCAGTAGACCTCGTCCTCGAATCCCTTGATATGCTCCCCTTCCTTGGCGAGCTCGGTCTCGGGGATCAGGAGCGGGAAGAGTGTTTCTGCGTGGTCCACATCAAGGAGCGCCCGGAGCTCGCCGTACACGTTCCTCCGGAGAGCAAACCCGAACGGGTACCAGACATACAGCCCCTTGACCGGGTACCGCACGTCCATGATCTCGGCACGCCATAACAGCTCGTTGTACCAGCCGCTGAAATCTTCCTTCGGCGGCAGTGCACCCAGATCGTCGTCCATGTTTTCAAAAACCTCAAGCTACCAGAGCTATGATTGCCGGTGTTATAAATGCCTCTGTGACCGCTGCAAGGAAGACGAGCGGGAGGACCGCGTAACAGAACAGCCGCCCAAACCGGACCGCCTCGGCCGCCGCATCCCCCTCCGCATGCCACTCCCTCCAGAGTGACCGGGCGAGGAGGAACCCGAGCGTCCCCGAGATGAGGAAGGCCGGGATCTCGAAGATCCCGTGCGGGAGGAGCCCGGCAGCGATGTACAGTGCCCCCTCCTCCTGGCGGACCACCTCCATGATCGAACCGATCACCACCCCGTTTGAGAGGATCACAAACGCCGTCACGAGCCCGAGCGACGCCCCGCCGAGGAACATCACCAGGCATGCCTGGAGGTTGTTCAAAAAGAGCGTTGCGGCAAGGAGCGGTGCCGAAGCGTCGATCACCTCCCCGAGGATCGCCTCCCGGAAGAGCTCGAGGAGCTGCTGCCCGGCGGCAGGGTCTGCCACCGTCATTATCACCCCAAGGAGCACCGAGACGGCAAAGAGGGCACAGGTGAGGACCGCTGCCCTCGACCCCTCAGACATAGAGCACCATCCGGACCATGTCCCGGATCCCCGGGGCAAGCCCGACCGTGATCATGGCAAGGACGATCAGGTGCCACAGGATCGCCGGCCCCTCGTCCCGGTACCGCTGGAGGATCCAGATCCCCGGGAAGAGGACCGCGAGCTTGAGCGGGAACATCACAAACGCCGTGCCGGTCAGTTCGATCAGGTTCGAGCCGACGACATGCACCTCCATGTAATCGATCTCATGCAGGTCGATCCCGTAACTCGTGGCACTGGCATCGAGCATCTGCCCGAAGATCAGCGCAAGGTAGAGCGGATCGGCGGCATACGTCCACCCGAGGAGGTACCGCATCGCGGCATACACGAGGATCGTGCTCGCGATCCCCATCCCGAGGATCGTGGTGAGCACCGGGATCGAGATCATCCCATTCTCCAGCCCGAAGGACACGAGCAGCCCGGCGATCGCAATGCACGCCGCCACCCCGATGCCGGCATACCATGCCGCATAGTCCCGGACCACCCCCGCCCGCATGGCGTATGCGGTCACCACCAGGGCAGTGACCGTGAAGAAGAAGAGGACGAAGTAGATCAGCGGTGTGATCAGGAGATACTGCCAGGGGGGGCTGATCATCCCGGTATCCTCGACCACCCGCAGGAGCCCCCCGAGAACCACGTAGGGGAGCGTGGCGAGGATGAACCGGCGGTCCACCTGGACGATCTTCGAGCGGGAGAGCCACCGGTAGATCAGGTAGAGGGCGAGGATCAGGACAAGAGCGTAGGTGAGCGTATCGACAATATTGTATGGTTGTCCATAGACTATGGGATCAATGTAATATTTGTAGATGAAATCCCTAATCATTGCCTGATCTAAATGAGCGCGGATCGTATTAAAGTACTGAAGCAGAAAGGCACGGAGAAGTCCCGGTGGATGCAGCTCCCGCGGGACGTCGTGATAGGCCACGAGGTGCTGACCCATCTCCCGGCAGTCTGCTCCGACCTCCGCCTGGGCAAATCCGTGCTCGTCATCACCGGGACCCATACCCGTGACCTTGCCGGGGAGCAGGTGATCGGCCTCCTGTCCGGGCAGTACGACGTTACCCCGTTTGTTGCCGGCACCATCAGCATGGAGGTGATCCGGGAGGCAGAACAGGCAGCGGCAGGCAAAGACTTCGTCATCGGGGTCGGGGGTGGCAGGGTGATCGACACCGCAAAGATCGTCTCCTATAACCTCGACCGGCAGTTCATCAGCGTGCCCACGGCAGCCTCCCACGATGGGATCGCCTCTGCCCGGGCATCCGTGCCGATGGTCGAGGGGAGCGTCTCGCTCGAGGCCCACCCCCCGATCGCGATCGTCGCCGACACCGGCCTGATCGCACGGGCCCCCCATCGGCTCCTCGCTGCAGGCTGCGCCGACATCCTCTCGAACTACACCGCCTGCCTCGACTGGGAGTTTGCCCACCGGCTGCGGGGGGAGCCGGTCAGCGAGTACGCGATCGCCCTCTCGCGGATGACCGCCGAGCTCCTGATGAAGAATGCAAAGACGATCCGGCCATGCCAGGAGGAGAGCGCCTGGTTCGTGACAAAAGCTCTCGTCTCCTCCGGGGTGGCGATGAGCATCGCCGGCTCTTCCCGGCCGGGTTCCGGCGGGGAGCACAAGTTCGGGCACGCCCTGGAGCGGCTGGCGCCGGGAAAAGCCCTCCACGGGGAGGCGTGCGGGATCGGGACGATCATCACCATGTACCTGCATGGCGGGGACTGGCGGGAGATCCGGGAGGCCCTCCGCGAGGTCGGTGCCCCCACCACCCCGAAGGAGATGGGCATCCCCGATGAGATCGCGATCGAGGCGATCATCGCTGCAAAAGAGATCCGGCCCGAGCGGTTCACCATCCTTGACATGGGGATCTCCCGGGAATCGGCAGAACACCTGGTACGCATGCTGTATGCGGAGTGAAAAGCCAATGGTGGAAGGAAAACCGAAAGTGACCCTGATAGGGAAAGAACTGGCAAAGAACGGCCTCGAGTTCATCTACGAGGGATCGATCGCCGAATGCAGCGCATGCAAGCTGAAATCGGCCTGCAACAACCTGAAGAAAGGGCGCCGCTACCGGATCGTGGGGGTACGCTCCATCGAGCATACCTGCACCGTCCACCTCAACGGGTCACAGTCCGTGGAGGTCGTGGAATCGCCGATCCCAGCCCTCCTCCCTGCGGATATGAGCATAAAAAATACCAAGATCCAGTTCGAGTGTTCGTGCAACCGGGAACTCTGCCCCAACTATCCCTTCTGCCGGCCGGACGGGATCATCGAGCGGGAGAAATACATCGTCGTCAACGTGATCGGTGGCGCCCCCGAACAGTGCGAGAAGGGGCGTACCCTCCAGTTCGTCGAGCTCATCCCCGTCTGACCGGGATATCGCTTTTTCCAATGAAAATCACTTCGTAATTTTCATAATGTATGCCCGTATCCCGAAATCGGAGCTCATAGGAGGTTTATACGAAAATGCCCCCGGCATTTTCATCTTTTATGCTGGTGGCCCTCGAAGGAATCATGGTATTTTTCTGGATTGCCCACGGGATCGTTTAAAAGGGAGCAGAAGAAACTGCAGCCCCTTCTGACGGGCGGCTTTGCATTGACGTGGATTCGATCCTCTTTTACCCGCGGGCGACATGCCAGAGCTGCCACGCCGTTGAGAGGACCTCTGGAAGACCCTGCAGTGCGGCGAGCCAGCGGCGTGGGATCGCAGAAAGCCCGTACCGGGCTCCGGCAAGCGACCCGGCGATCGCCCCGACCGTGTCTGCATCGCCGCCGAGGTTCACGGCCGCAACCAGCGTCTCCTCGAAGGTGTCCTGCTCCATGAAGACCGAGAGCGAGGCATGGGTGGCGAGGAGGCAGTCAAGGCCGGGAACCGGGTCATGCTCCCGGAACGACCCGAGCATCCCGGCCACCTCCCGGTCCCTGCAGCGGGAGAGTGCACGCCGGAAGGCCTCCTCCCTCTCCCTCCCCCGGCAGAGGTCGCTCACCATCCGGTTCACAAACGACGAGCAGGCGCCCGCGACCGGGTCAAAGTGGGTGAGGCGGGAGCATGCCATGCTGTACACCTCCACCTCGGGGCCGTCATACCAGATCCCGATCGGCGGCCCCCGCATCACGCTCCCGTTGCTCCGGCTTCCCTGGTTCATCTCGTGGGCTGCCCGGGCGGCATCCCGGGGATCCATGCCGAGGAGCACCAGGTCAAATACCCGCCGCGACGTCGGCCCGTACACGGCGGGATCAGAGCGGTACGCCTGCACCAGCTCCGCCATCATGTCTTCCGGTGAAAATCCCCGGGAGCGGACCAGGGAGCGGGCGACCGCAAGGGCCTGCTCCGTGTCATCCGTAAAAGTGCCCGGTTTCCGCCCGTGGCGATACGAATACCCCATCTCCCTGACCGTTTCCGTCGGAGAGGCCAGCCCTTCCAAGGGCGCACCAAAAGCGTCCCCTACAGCGAGTCCTACGAGGGATCCGGCCGCATGCAAAAGCTGGATATAAACTTCACCAAAAAGGTATATCACGTTCCCACAATAAGAAGTGACGTGAAGAAAGGTGATAGTGTGCAAAAGGAAGAGTTACTCCATCTCCACATGCTGATGATCCACATTAAAAAGTACTACGAAAACATCACCAACGACGAAATTCCCACAAAACATTACTCCTCTCTTGCTGTTTCTCCCGTCCACATCCACAAGAACAAGAAGTGCCATAAGGAGGCCATCCTTGCCCTCGGAGAGGACATCGTCAGCCACCTTCATGCCCAGCGGCCCGCCGTCAAAGTCACGAGCGAGATGGCGCCCGGAAAAGTTGCCGCCGAGCAATAACTCTTTTATGAGCGTTCCGGATATCCACCGGGAGATTATTGACCTCATCTTTTCCAAACACCCTTCTCCTGCCGACGTGACACGGCTGAAGATCGAGGTCTGCCGGAATCACCACCTTGATTCCGTCCCCAGGAACTCTGCCCTTCTTGCCGCGGCCCTCCCGCACGAACGGCCTGCCCTGCGAACCCTCCTCCTCGTCAAACCGACCCGGACGCTCTCAGGGGTCGCTCCCGTCGCCGTGATGACCTCCCCTGCCCCCTGCCCTCATGGGAAATGCCTCCCCTGCCCGGGAGGCCCGGAGCACCCGTATGCCTCCCCCCAGTCCTATACCGGGGAAGAGCCGGCTGCCCTCCGGGCACGGGAGCACGGCTATGACCCCTTTGCACAGGTCACCGCCCGGCTCGGGCAGTTCGAGCTCCTCGGCCACCATGTCGACAAGGTCGAGCTGATCGTCATGGGCGGGACCATGACGGCACGGCCGGAATCCTACCAGGAATGGTTCGTCGCCTCAGCGGTCCGGGCCATGAACCAGTACCGGGGCGGGCACGGGGGGAGTACAACCGCCGGGATCTTCCGCCAGAACGAGTACTCCCCCGTCCGGTGCATCGGCATCACCTTCGAGACCCGGCCGGACTGGTGCCGTGAGGAGCACGTCCGCCTGATGCTCTCGCTCGGGGTCACGAAGGTCGAGCTCGGCGTCCAGCAGCTGGACGATGATCTCCTCGCCTTCAACCGGAGGGGCTGCACCACCAAGGACACGATCGAGGCAAACCGGATCTGCCGGGACGCCGGCCTCAAGGTCGGGTTCCATGTCATGCCAAACCTCCCCGGGGCGACGATCGAGCAGGATCGCCGGATGTTTGAAGAGCTCTTCTCGGATCCTTCCTTCCGGCCCGACTTCCTGAAGATCTACCCCACCCTGGTCACTCCCGGCTCCGCGATCGAGCGGCTCTGGCAGGAGGGATCGTACGCACCGTATGACGAGGATGACCTGATCGACCTTGTCGCCTATGGAAAATCCCTCCTCCCCGAGTACGTCCGCCTCCAGCGGATCCAGCGGGATATCCCGGCAAAGCTGATCGTGGCCGGTTCCCGGCACAGCAACTTCCGGCAGCTCTGCCAGAACAGGCTGATCAGCCAGGGGAAACGGTGCCGCTGCATCCGCTGCCGGGAGGCAGGCCGCCTCGCGGGAGAGGGTCTCCGGGAGCTGCGGGTGCTCCGGTATGACGCGGTGGGGGGCAGGGAGCATTTCATCTCGGCGGTCTCCGGGGACTCCCTGGTCGGGTTTGCCCGGCTCCGGACCGGGGGAGAACGGTGGATGGAGGAGACTGCCGATGCAGCCCTCCTCCGCGAACTCCATGTCTACGGGAGCATCGTCCCGCTCGGGAGCCAGCCGGCACCGGACCAGCGGCAGCACCGGATGGTGGGCCGTGACCTGCTCGCCGCGGCAGAGGAGGAGGCTGCCGCGGAGGGGTACCGTGAGATCGCCGTGATGAGCGGGATCGGCGTCCGGCCCTACTACCGCCGACATGGCTATGAGCGGAGAGGCCCGTACATGGGAAAGGGACTCCCATGAAAGCGGCCACGGTCGGATTTCTCAGGCAGCGGTTTGCCGAGTACTACCGGACGGCACCGCTCAGTGCCCCCCCTTCCGTGGAGCAGCGGGAATGGGCCTTCGTCCTCTTCGATCCCGGGTATCCCGAGATCCGGATGCGGCGGCACATCGGGTACCCGGGAAAGACCGAGCTCTTCGAGTACATCCGGAGTGTCGCCCCGGCTCACCTCTACTACTCATCGGCCTACTACCTCATTCCCCATGCCCCCACGATGGGCGAGAAGGGATGGCGCGGAGCGGACCTGATCTTCGACCTCGATGCCGACCACATCGTCAGGGGGCCGTATGACGTCATGCTTGCCCGGGTCAGGGAGGAGACCCTGAAGCTGGTCGGGATGCTCACCGGCGAACTCGGGTTTGGTGAGCACGAGATCCACCTCGCCTTCTCAGGGGGAAGGGGCTACCATATCCATATCCGGGATATCGCAGTGAGGGGGTGGGGGAGTGCCGAGCGGCGGGAACTCGTGGACTATGTCTGCGGGATCGGGCTTGACCCCGGCATCATCCTCTCCCTCCCCTCACCTTCACCCCGCGGATGGCGCCAGCGATATATAGAGGCACTGACCGAGTACCTCATGATGCTGGAGACGATGGAGCCGAAGGATGCGGTCGCTGAGCTCTCCGTACTGGAAGGGGTGGGGAAGGTGACGGCCGAGGAATTTTTGAAGCGGAGCCCTTCCCTGCGATCGGGACTCCAGAAAAACCCGGCAGGGATCAACCTCAGGGATGTCGCCGTGGGCAGGGTGCTCCGTTCCCTCTCATCGGCAAAGGAAGGCCGGTTTGCAGCCCTCCTCCGGGAGAAGGCAGCCCTCGCCGATGAACCGGTCACCACCGACACCAAGCGTCTGATCCGGCTCCCCTCCTCCCTCCACGGAGGGAGCGGGCTCCGGGTCACCCCGGTCCCTGTGCGGGACCTGCCGGAGTTCGATCCCCTGACCGACGCGGTGGTCTTCGGGAACCGGTCCGTCAGGGTGGACTGCATCCGGCCGGTGACCATGCCGATCGCCGGGGCATCCTATCAGCTGGAGAAGGGTGAGAACACCGTCCCCGAGGCGCTCGCCGTCTTCCTCTGCTGCCGGGGGCTTGCCGAACTGGGAGGGGTGAGCGGCCATGCACCTCGATGAGCTCCGGACGGTGCTGATCTCAGAGCGGGAGACCGGACGGCTCCTCCCGCTCCCCCCCGACCTGTACGAGTCCACCGGAAAAGAGCTCGGGTGCCTCCTCTCTGAGGTGTATACAAACGAGGATCCGTTCTCGGATGCGACCCGGATCCTGATCGAGCGCATAGGAAGCATCAGGGAGACCCTCCAGGATCTCTTCAACCTCCGTGCCGAGAAGATCCTTGCGCTTGCCAGGAACCAGGAGGAGGGGCATTACATCGACCGCGATGACCTGAAACGGATGCTCGGAGAAGAGCGGGAGCTCTTCGATGAGATCGTCCTCTCGCTCGGCAAAGCCCGGTGCCGCCTCCTCCCCTCTCCCGGCACCACCCGCCCGGGCCAGCCTCATGCCGCAGCTGAGGAGGCCTGCGCAGCCATCCTCGAAGAGGCGGCGGCTCCTCCCGAGATGGTCCTCTCGCGGGTGCTCACCGACATGGAGCCGTTCGTGGGCGTCGATGGAAGGATCTACCAGCTGCAGCAGGGCGACATCGTGACCCTCCCGGTGCGGAATGCCGAAGTCCTCTGTGACCGGCAGATCGTCCTTGCGATCGCAGCACCTCCCGCTGCACGGGAAGAATAACGCAGCATCCCTGCTGAACACGACTCCCTCTTTTCGCCGGCAGGCAGCCCGGACTGCCAATGGCACCCCCTGCTCTTCCGGGTCCGTGCCCCTCCCCAAAGAACTATGTGCACTGGAGGGGGAGGATCTATACAATTTATGAACCCTCTCTTAACCTCCATGCCTGGTACTCTCTCCAGGCACAGGGAAGTACAATACCATGCGGGAGCAGCAGGCTGGGGGGAACGGGCATGAAAGTCCTCTCGTTTGCCGACCTCGCCCTCCCAGAACCGATCGCAAAAGCGGTAAAAGATCTCGGTTTCGAGGAACCCACCCCCATCCAGTCCCTTGCAATCCCCCTGCTCCGGGATGGCAAGGATGTCATCGGGCAGGCCCATACCGGGACCGGCAAGACCGCTGCCTATGGGATCCCCATCGTGGAGCGGGTGGAGCCGGCCGGAAAGACCCCCCGGGCGCTCGTGCTCTGCCCGACCCGCGAGCTGGCCATCCAGGTCTCCGAGGAGCTCCGGAAGCTTGCCCGGTACCGGAGAGGACTGATCATCCTCCCGGTGTATGGCGGGCAGCCCATCGAGCGGCAGCTCCATGCCCTGAAGGCTGGCGTCCAGGTGGTGATCGCGACCCCGGGCCGGCTGCTCGACCATATCGACAGGAGGTCGATCACCCTCTCAGACGTCGGGACCGTGGTGCTCGACGAGGCGGATGAGATGCTCGACATGGGGTTCCGGGACGACATCGAAGCGATCCTGAAAAAAACCCCTCCCGGTCGCCAGACCGTGCTCTTCTCTGCAACCATGTCAAAGGAGATCCTCGACCTCGCGGCCCGGTACCAGCACGACCCGCGGACCGTCCAGGTGATGCATGACAAGCTCTCGGTCCCGAAGATCGAGCAGTCCTACTTCGAGGTGCGGGAGAGCGGAAAGATCGATGTCCTCTCAAAGCTCCTCGACCTCTACGACCCGCAGCTCACCCTCATCTTTGCCAACACCAAGCGCCGGGTGGACGAGATCGTCTCCCAGCTCCAGGCACGGGGCTACCTTGCCGAGGGTCTCCATGGCGACATGAACCAGTCCCAGCGGGAGCGGGTCATGGGCAAGTTCCGTGAAGGGAGGATCGACATCCTGATCGCAACCGACGTGGCAGCCCGTGGTATCGACGTCCCTGCCGTTGACCTCGTGGTGAACTTCGATGTCCCCCAGGACCCCGAGTACTACATCCACCGGATCGGGCGGACCGGCCGGGCCGGCAAGGAGGGGAGGTCGTTCACCTTCGTCTCCGGCAAAGAGATGTGGAAGCTCCGTGATATCCAGCGGTTTGCAAAGATTAAGATCGCCCTCCAGTCGGTGCCAAAGGAGCATGAGATCATATCCCGGAAGGCCGAGCTCATGGCCCGCAGGGTCCGCGACCTGATCGATACCGGCAGGCTGGATCCCGAGATCCTTCGGGTGCAGCAGATCATGGGGGAGGAATATACCTCGCTCGAGGTTGCTGCAGCCCTCCTCTCCCTGTATGTCGGGAGCGGAAAACCCGAAAAATGAACATTTTCGGGCACAGCACGACAAAAGGACCGGGATTTTGCGGGCGATTGGTCATCCCGATTCAATAATTATTTATTCGATAACCCACCTACTCTATCTAGCCTGCGCCGTGGTGAAGAACGGATGGTGAAGAACAGAGGATGATCTCCGTACTCCTGGTCCATGACAACTCCGACCTGATCGAGAGCACCCGTGCCTCCCTTGAGAAGAGCGGAGAGGTCCGGGTCGACACCGTCCCGACCACCAAACAGGCGCTCGAGATCCTCAAGAGCAGGACCTACGATGTGATCGTCTCCTACTACCACCTCCCGGAAGTGAACGGGATCGAGTTCTTCCCCGAGATGAACGGGGTCGAGCTCCTCAAGTACCTCAAGTCCCATGGCAACCCGACCCCGTTTATCCTCTATGCACGGATGAAAGACACCCTGGTGCTCGAGGATGTGAACAACGCCACCGAGGTGAAGTTTTCCCGGGGAGAGGACCAGAAAAAGCCGGTCACCGAGCTCCGGGACCTCATCTACCAGGTGGTGATGAGAAAGAAGATGGAGCGGGACCAGGCCCTCCGGACCGAGCTCCTCGATTCGATCCTCACCCTCTCCCCCCTCTGGATCTGCCAGATCCGGGGCGGGGTGATCGACTGGGCAAACCGGACGATGACCGCCGGGCTCGGCCACCCGGAGGGCGGGCTTGTCGGGAAGAACGCCTCCGCCTTTTTTGCCAGCCGGGAGGCCTTTGACCGGGCATCCCGGGAACTCTCCCTCGATGTCGACCAGGAGGGATGGGGGCATGCAACCACCCAGCTGAAGCGGTGCGATGGCACCCTCGTCCACTGCAGCCTCATGGTCCATGCCCTTGACCCGAAGGATCCCTCCCGGGGCCAGGTCCTCGTCTGCGAGGACATCACCGAGAAGGTCCGGCTCACCGAAACGGTCAGGGAGAGCGATCTCCGGGTCCGCGAACTCCTCCTCCATGCCAGCAGCCTGATCATCAAGCTCGATCCCGATGGCACGATCACCTTCTTCAACACCTTTGCCCAGGTCTTCTTCGGCTACTCCGAGACCGAGATCATGGGAAAGAAGATCATCGGGACCCTGATCCCGCACCGGAAGGGGGAGGGCCACCAGCTGACCAGGTTCGTCTCTGACATGGGATCCAACGGGGATGGCTTTGCCATCCGCATCACCGAGATGCTGCTCCGCGACGGTCAGCCGGCCTGGGTGGCATGGACCAACAAGGCGCTCCGGGATGAAGACGGGCATATCCTGGAGATCGTCTGCATCGGCCATGACATCACCGACCACGAGCACCGGGACCGGAGCCGGATCAGCACCGCCCTCTGGAAGGACCGGGTGATCGCGGACTCCGACGTGACCGATGACGTATTCGAGACGGTCTTCAACATCTGCCTCGAGATCGCCAAAGAGGGACGGGAGGGGAAGAAGGTCGGCACCGCGTTCGTGATCGGGGATACCGAAAATGTCCTCTCCAAGTCAAGGCAGCTGATCCTCAACCCGTTTGCCGGGCACCGGATCGAGGACCGGATGGTCACGAACCACGATATCCGCGAGAATATCAAGGAGCTGGCCCAGCTGGACGGGGCGTTTGTGATCCGGGGTGACGGGCTGATCGAGGCAGCCGCCCGGTACATCACGGTCGACACGAGCGCTGTCGGCATCGCCAAGGGGCTTGGCACCCGGCATTCATCGATTGCCGGGATCACGCTCGTCACGAAAGCGATCGGGATCGTGGTCTCCCAGAGCGGGGGGAAGATCTCGATCTTCCGGAACGGCCGGATGCTCCAGGAGATTGGGTGAACTGGGGGGGGCAGTGCCATCCACACCTATTAATATCACCCCCTACAAACACCACATTGCAGAGAATCGTCACTGCATGAGTAGGAATGAATAATCAGAGGAAGTATGGCGGCCCGTCATCGTCCGGACCGCGGACCATGACCAAGACGGTATGTTCAGATTGTGGAAAAGAGTGCGAGGTTCCGTTCACCCCCACCCAGGGAAGGCCGGTATACTGCAGGGACTGTCTCCCTAAGCACAGGAAGCCCCGCTATTAATCATCTCTTTTTTTTCTGATCCTGGGAAAGCTTCGATCGATTCATCCCGGTTCCAGGGGACGGCAGGATCCGCCCGGGTAAACCGAGGGTTGTATCATCCGGGATCCCGTGAGAGCGATCCACTCCTGCAGGCATGAGAGCCGGGCACCAGGTCTGCTGGGGGAGCATCCCCGCCCGGATCACCCGAATAGTCTATTTCTGTGCGGGACCCATCATTCAACCATGGGAAACAGCCAGCCAGAGGAGATCCGGCTCTCCCGTTCGCTCGGGCTTACCGAGATCACCCTCTCGGGGATCGGGATCATCCTCGGCGCCGGGATCTACGCCCTGATCGGGACCGCAGCAGCCGGTGCAGGAAACGCCGTCTGGCTTGCCTTTGCGATCTCGGCCATCGTCGCCCTCTTCTCCGCGCTCTCCTATGCTGAGCTCTCCTCCATGTTCCCGAAGGCCGGTGCCGAGTATGAATACACGACGGCCGCGGTCGGCGGGTACATCGCGTTCATCGTCGGCTGGCTGATCATCTTCTCCGGGATCATCGGCGCAGCCACCGTTGCCCTCGGATTCGGCGGATACTTCGCCGGCCTGTTCGGGACAGGCCGGATCATTGCGGCCATCGGCCTGATCGCGCTCCTTACCCTCATCCTGATCGCGGGGATAAAGGAGAGTGCCGCGGTTGCCGGGATCTTCACCCTCGTCGAAGCGGTCGGTCTCATCCTGATCATCATTGCCGGCCTCCCCCGGCTCGGGAGCGTCAACTACCTCGAGATGCCGTTCGGGATCACCGGGGTCTTTACCGCTGCCGCACTCGTCTTCTTTGCCTACCAGGGATTCGAGGAGATGGTCAAGTTCTCGGAAGAGACCCGTGAGCCGGAGAAGACCGTCCCAAAAGCCCTGATGATCGCCCTTGCCGTCTGCACCCTTCTCTACATCCTCGTCTGCATCTCGGCCGTCAGCGTTGTCGGGTGGGAAGGGCTTGCCGGGTCCGAAGCGCCGTTTGCAGAGGTCGCGACGGTGGCATGGGGGCCGTGGGGGGCAGACGTCCTCTCGGTCATCGCCCTGTTTGCCACTGCAAACACGGTCCTTCTGATGCTCCTTGCCGCGTCCCGGATCAGCTATGGAATGGCCCGGTCAGGAAGCCTTCCCGGACCGCTCGCCCGCGTCCACGTGACCCGGAGGACCCCCTACCTCGCGATCCTTGTCGCGGCGATCGGGGCAGTCCTCTTCCTCTTTGCCGGGGACATCGGGTTTGTGGCCAACGTCACGAACTTCACCATCTTTGTCACGTTCATGATCGTCAACCTCTCCGTGATCCTCCTCCGCTACCGGTCCCCGGACCAGAAGAGGCCGTTTCTCGTCCCCGGCAGGATCGGGCGGATGCCGGTCCTCCCGCTTCTTGGGATCCTGACGAGTGTCTTCCTCTTTCTCCAGCTCACCCTGGATATCATCGCGATCGGCACCCTTCTCGTTATCATCGGGGGGATCATAGCCCTTTTCATGGGAAGGGAGGGTCAGGACCAGGCTTCCGGCTGAGGAGCGTTCAGCCCGGGGCAGGTGGCCAGCCCGGGTGCCGGGATGGCAATCTCTATCGTCTCTCATGACCGTGATCGGACCATGCATATCAGGACCCCCGCAATCATCCTGCTGGTCGCCCTCCTCCTGGTCATCCCGTCCGGTGCCCATGCTCCCCGGATCAGCACCGGTGATGTGGTGGTCGTCCCGGACGCGGAGAAGTCTTTTGCCTGGTATGGTCTCCTGGGTGAACCCGGGGAAACAGATCTCTATCTGATCAGCGCAGAAGCAGGGACCGAACTCCGCATCTCGACCTCCTCCCCTGATCCCGGTACTGCTCCCCCCTTCGCCATGATCGGCCCCGGGATCACCACCAGGGATCTCCCGCCTGCCGATACCAGCATCACGGAGGGATACGGCAGCATCGTTGTCCCTCTCCTGGATACCCGAAAGCCTCCCGCCTATGAGCCGTTCACTCCGATGGCACTGTACGAAGGGGCCTCGCTCTCCCTTCCTGCCCCCGCCTCCGGTACCTACACCATCGCCGTAACCGGGGCGGAGGGAAGGTACCTCCTTGCGACCGGCTTTTCCGAGAAGTTCAGTCCTGCCGAATGGGTGCTGATCCCGGTCTCGATCCTCTCCGTCCGTCTGTGGCAGGGCCAAAACCTCTTCGCAAACCTCCTGCCGATCCTCGCTGCTGTCCTGATCGGGGCGTGGTGGTTCCGGAGACACCACCCAGCTCCCCCCTGGCCCTGGGCATGGCTGCCGGTTATCGCCGGGTTTTCTTTTCTTGGGAGCGGCATGCTCGTGGTCATCCAGATGGTGGCCGCCGCCCAGGTCACCGGCCTCTCCCCCTCCATGCTTCTCACCATCTTCTTTGCCGCCGTCCCGGTCATCCTCGGGCTCCTCCTTGTCCGGACCGCGGCATGGACCGGACCCTCCCCATCGTACCGGGAACGGGCGGTGATGATGATCCTCGGATTATGTGGTCTTATCTTCTGGGCCGGCCTGATCGCAGGCCCGGTCCTCGCGATGGCGGCATCGCTGATGCCAGGTGCCGGGACCCCCGGGGCATCCTGACCGGGATCCCTGGGGCATCCTGGTATTCCGGATCCCGGAAGGGAGTATTCACCCAGCAGGAACAGCAGTCAGAAGCAGATGATAAGAGCAGGATCAGGAATATTCCGGTCGCCATCCCGATCCTGTACCCGCCCAAAAAGCGCCCGTGCCACGAGGAATTCTGTGGTCTGCACAGAACCGGCCGTCGGTCGGCCTGCGGCAGGTGGCGGAGATGTAGTCCCTTCCCGGACCTGGGCAAACTATATCAGACGTCCCTCCTGATACTGCAGCTGGAGTGACATTTCCGTGGACGGCGAATTGCTGATTGAACTTACCGACCTGAACTGGGAACAGGAAGTGGAGCGATCGGACCGGCCGGTGCTCGTCATGTTTTACAGCCCCACCTGCCCGTTCTGCCACACGATGGAGCCCTCCTTCAGGCAGTATGCCAGCGAATATGAAGGGGTTGTGTCCTTCGCCCGCCTTGATATCACGACCGCCCGGTGGACCGCAGAGCGGTACGGGATCCGGAGCACCCCGACCTTCAAGATGTTCTGTTCCGGTAAACCATTCCTTGAGCTCGTGGGTGCCATATACCCTGCCCTCCTGAAGCGGATGGTGGATGACGGACTGGCGTCCGGCAACGAATGCATCGCACAGTCCACTGCCATCAATTATGACATCACGGGGTACGGGTGAACAGCGGGCGGGAAGGATTGAACATGCCGGTTCTGGTCAATTAATGAGGGGCAGGGACAGTACGCTCTAAGCAAGCATGCACACGACCTCCGCGATCGCGATCACCCTGCTCATCATTATCACGGCCGGGATAGGTGCCGCCGCAGCGGCAGAGACCGGGAATCCCGACCTGGTGGTGGAAGGGGTCTCTGCTCCTTCCGAGGCGGTTACGGGAGGACGGGTCTCCCTTCAGGCCACGGTGAGAAATACCGGGAATGATACCGCTCCCCTCTTCACGGCCTGTTTCTTTCTCTCGGAGGATACCGTGTATGATGCCTCGGATATCTCCCTTGGGCGGGCTCAGGGCGCCTCCCTCAGACCCGGGAGCGGGAAGAGTGTCACGCTCTCTGCCTCGATCCCCTCCCGTTCCGGGACTACCTTTTATATCCTCGTGAAGGCAGACTGCGCCGACCAGGTACGCGAAGAGGATGAGACGAACAACATCGGCACCAGCAGCCTCATCATCGTCGGATCCCCCACCTCTTCCGGGACGCTTCCCGTGACCCTCCCGACCCCCGTCTCCGGGACACCAGCACCCGTTCCCACCAAGAACCCCATCCTCCTCCCCACTACCATGCCCGGGACGCTTCCCGTGACCCTCCCGACCCCCGTCTCCGGGACACCAGCACCCGTTCCCACCAAGAACCCCATCCTCCTCCCCACTACCATACCCGGGACACCAGCACCCATTCCCACCAAGAAACCCTCCCTCTTCCCCACCACCAATCCCGGGAATGAACGTACCCCCTCGCCAGAGCCCGACCTTGTCATCACCGGGATCTCGGTGCCCGCTTCGGTTGCCCCGGGAACAAGGGCAGGAGTATCGGTCACCATTCAGAACCAGGGGAATGCCTCGGCCTCCTCCTCATCGCTCTCCCTCTCCCTCTCGGGGGACAGGATCCTCGATCCCGGGGACACTTCTGCTGGACAGGTCATGGTCTCACCGATCGCCCCTGGTGCCACCCGGACCGTGTCGTCTTCCGTCAGGATCCCTGACGGGTCAACCGGCACCTGCTCTCTCTGTGCCCGTGCTGATGCAAACAGCCGGATCAGGGAGTCGGACGAGGAGAACAATGCTGCCTGCAGCATGGCAATCCTCATTCACGCGGGATCTTCCCCGACCCCTGATCAGACCCCTGCCCTTACCCTCACCTCCGACCTGGTCGCCGCATCGGTGACGAGCGCGGGAACCGGGACCACAGGCGGAATCCTTGATATCTGGATGCTCGTCCGGAACGACGGCACCTCGTATACCCGGACCACGGACGCAGCAGTGTACCTCTCGCCCGACCAGGCCATCACCCCGGCCGACACCTACCTCGGTCTGGTGCCGGTTCCCTCCCTCAACGGAGGATCATCGGTCACCCTCAACAGGACCCTCTCGATCCCATCGACAGTGCCAGCCGGTACCTACTATTGTGGGATCATCCTTGATCATGCCAACATACTTGTCGAGGCAGATGAAGGCAACAACATCGCCTGTTCCCCTGCCCCCGTCATCATCACTCCTGCACAACCCGGTGACTCCGTGGAGGCACAGGTCGAGGATGCCATCCTCCGCTACACCAACCAGGAGCGGGTCGCTGCCGGGGTCGCCCCCCTCGTCCGGAACGGCCTCCTGACCACGGTCGCCCGGGCTCACAGCCTTGACATGAAGGAGCGGGACTTCTTCAGCCATACCAATCCCGACCGGCTCACCCCGTTCCAGCGGATGGATGCTGCCGGGTACGTGTACCGGTCTGCAGCAGAGAACATAGCAGCCTCGTCATCGTACACCCTCTCCAGCAGCCCTGATGAGGTGGGCAGGCACCTCGTTCAGGACCTCTGGATGAACAGCCGGGGGCACCGGGAGACCCTCATCAGCCCGAAGTATATCGAGATAGGGATCGGGGTGGTCTATGACCCGGACAAGAGTGCCAGCCCGTACGGCTTCATCGCCACACAGGACTTTGGCCGGCCGCTCTAATCCCTCCTTTTTCCAGGGACATGAGCATGAGGCCGGATCATAAGCCGCCCTCATGAAACCCTGGGATACGGTTTTTATGCCAGACTGCCTCCGGCCGTTTCCTCCCTGGTGCCCGACAAGACAGCGGGAACCGACGGATTATACGAACTATCCCCGTTGTTATCATTGTGGCTGATTCTGTCTTGCGGGAATCATGGAATTTTTTTTGGATCCGGGAACCAGACAAGATATTTATCCGAGAAACGTGCTACATTGTTGTTATCATAATGACAACAAAGGGAATTTTGGGCCGGATACTCCTTTTCCTCATTCTTTCTGCCCTGATTCCGGGGATATGCGCAGCGGCAGGCAGCACCTACCTCTCCGGGACCCCCGACCTTTCCGCGGTCATCAATGGCACCAATGACTTTGTACCCGGTTCGGAACAGACCCTCGTTATCCATGTCAGGAACACCGGCATCGACGAGATCAAGATCGTCCAGCCGGGAGCGGGTGCCTCCGGGGAACCCCCGAGCACTGCCCGGATGGTCACCCTCACGCTGCTCCCGGGCGATGCCCCGGTCATGGTAAAGACCGGCACCCAGATGGTCGGCGACATCGCATCGGGGCGATCGGTATTCTCCCCCTTCGTGGTCAAGGTGCTCGATGACGCCCGTGGCGGGACCTATCACCTCCCCCTGCTCGTGAACTACACCTCTCTAGTTTCTGAGGCCCTGATCGGAGAGGGGAGCGTCACGTTCCAGTATGCGACCAGGACCGAGCAGATCGATCTCCCCTTCAACGTGAAGGACGAGGTGATCATCGCGGTGGATGAGATCACCGCCCCGGACCTGAATGCAGGCGGTGACGGGTATATCACCCTCACCCTGCGGAATACCGGAACCCTTTGGGGGAACAACACGATCGCACGGATCTTCCACGAAGAGGGGAGCCCCCTGACTCCCCTTGACGGGAGGGTGTATGTCGGGGACTTCCCTCCCGGGGGGATCGCAACCGCCCGCTTCAAGGTGGCGGTCGATGAGAAGGCAGGGCCCGAACAGTATCCCCTGGTTGTCGCGGTTGAATACCAGGACGCCTCCAACGCGACCCGCCTCTCTCCTGAAGTGAGCATCGGAATACCGGTGGTGGGGAAGGCGCAGTTTTCGGTGATCGGGACCCCGGTCTGGATATACCGTGGCGACAAGAAGACCATCGAGGTCGGGTACGAAAATACCGGGCCGATTCCCGCATACAGTGCACAGGCCAGGATCAGCGCCGCGGACCCCTTTGATGCAAACGACGGCACTTCATTCCTCGGCGATCTCGCACCTGGTGATACGGCCGTCGCCCGGTATACGATCGGGGTGGATAAAGCCGCGACGGTCAAGGAGTACGGTCTTGACACCGAGATTCGGTACCGCGACAGCCTCGATGCGAACCGCATCTCCGACCCGATGAGCGTCAAAATCGAGGTCCGTGAGCGGGGCGGGCTCACCCGGGTCCTGTACAATCCGGTGCTGATGAGCATCATCATCGCCCTCCTCATCGGCTGTGGGTACTTCTTCTTCGTGCACCGGAAGCAGAAGCCAAAAAGCCCGGAAGAGTGATCATTCAGGGGATGAGCGCCCTGCCGGAACGTGCTCTCTCTCTTTTTAATATGAAAATGCCTCCGGCATTTTCATCTTTTATGCTTGTAGCCCTCGAAGGAATCATGTTATTTTGGGTATAGTACTATTTTTACCACCAACCCTGTGATTAGATTACGTCTAAAAATATTCCATTTTTGCAGTTCCAAAAATCGATGAAAAAAAGGTAAATCCCATAGAGCAATTCACAATGAAGGAATAATGTGGTTGATACCATCCTGTCGCATCCTGGGGGACGCCACAGCGGCGGGGGTAAAGCGAAGGCGCAACCCCCATGAGAGTTAAGAAAGATATGAAATCATTTGATGGCGTGAAAAAATGGTGGATGAAATGCCACTATACCCTTATTTTTAAGAAACCTCTAGAGAAAAACTCACCCGGGGCTCTGATCACCTCCCCAGCCTGAACGAGAGGACCTGCCAGAAAAGCGCTTTCTCCAGGCACAAGAAGGGCATCCCCTGGGAATGATCAGGGAAAAAAAGGGGTATCCGGATTTACTTGAAGATATCAAAGATCTGGTCGCTGCCAGTCGCGGAGAGCCGGTCGCGCTCCTCCCGCTCCTCAACGAGGGCAAGCAGCGGAAGCGACATGTCAACACCCGGCACATGGCCGAACATCTTCTCGAGCTCGACCTGCTGGGCGTGCATGAAGAGGGCGTTCGGGATATCCATGGCGCAGAGTTCCTCGCACTGCCCGCAGTTGATACAGGAATCGGCGATGTGGGCGTACCGGATCAGGTGGAACATGAAGTTTGGCGGGACCTGGCCCGGTGTCACGAGGTACGGCTTCTTGGTGCTGCACTCGACGCAGTAACAGATCGGGCATGCTTCGATGCAGCTGTAGCACTTGATGCACCGTGAAGTCTCCTTCACGATCTTCTTCAGGCGCTCCCTGCCCTCCCCAAGGCCGGTAAAGTCCTTTGCCCGCCACTTATCACTGAGCTTGTACATCGCGTTCTCGACCTTTCCGCGAATCTCGAGCCCCTTTGGGTTCGGTGCCTCGGTCTTGAGCACGCCTGCCTTCACCGCAGCGTCGAGCAGGGCAGCGCCCTTGTCGCTGCAGACCTCGACGAAGGTGGCCTTACCTGCCTTGTCGCCGATGACCCCCCAGTTCCCGCAGGCGAGGTCAGCCTGCCGCGGGACCTTCAGCTTGCACCGGCGGCAGTTGCTCCTCCGGCCATAGCCCTGCTCCTCAAGCTCGTCGATGGAGATCCCCTTATGGCCTCCCTCGTACTCGATGATGAACTGCCCCTTGTCGATCTCTTCCTTGTGGACGGTGTCCGGGTCGACCCCGAACTTCTCGGTGATCATCTTCCGGGCGGTAACCGGCGAGACCGTGCCTCCGCAGTTCACCCCGATCATGATGACATTGTCGAGGTTGATCTGCTGGCGCTTGGCAAGCTCGTACATCGCCATCATGTCGCAGCCCTTGACGGTCATTGCGATCTTCATATCCCTGGCCCCGTCAAGGTACTTCTTGACGAGCTTGGACATGAGCAGCGTCCCGCAATGGAGGGATCCTGCGGTCTTGTCGACTTCTTTTGGATCGGTGATGAATACCGGGACCGCATCATAGATGTCCTGCCCTCTGGTGACACCGAACACTCCGTCCACCATCTTCTTCTCGAGGGCAAACTTGAGCAGGGAGGTGACGGCACCGCCGCACTCTGCCTTCTTTGCGATCTCGGCGTCAGAGGTCCACGCGTAATACATATCTCCTTTCTTTGACATCTACTTCGCCTCCGCAATCTTCTCGACCTTGATAGCACAGGCCTTGAACTCCGGGATCTTGGCGATGGGATCGAGAGCGTTGTTGGTCAGGACGTTGGCGGCACATTCCTTGTAGTGGAACGGCATGA
>ERZ1026814.248-NODE-248-length-38590-cov-5.367392_pt1 | contig 38590 bp, 35 predicted proteins | sample MGYA00520871_ERZ1026814 | MGnify/ENA primary metagenome ERZ1026814 (study PRJEB33270, sample SAMEA104284478) | anaerobic digester metagenome | biome: Anaerobic digester microbiome; feature: mesophilic sludge digester; material: Anaerobic digester biomass | place... | reverse complement strand
GAGATCTAGTACGGTCTCGTGGGCTCGGAGATGTGTATAAGAGACAGCATCAAAACGATCACCCTCGCGGGAAATCCGCCGCGGCGGAGAACCGCCGGATGACCGGGTTCGAGGACGATTATGGAGGAGGCGCTTGATGGATTACGCGACATTGTTCCGAGGCTTTCCCGGCGCGGTCACGGTGTGCGACCGAGAGGGCGTCATTTTAGCGATGAACGACCGGGCGATCGAGACGTTCGCCGGCGGCGGCGGAGACCGCCTTCTCGGAACGAGCGTGTTTTCATGCCACCCCGAGCCCGCCCGGACGAAGCTGCGGGCGCTTCTGGCCGAGGGCCGTACGAATGTCTACACGATCGAGAAAAACGGCGTCCGGAAATTGATCTACCAAGCGCCGTGGAAGGAAAACGGCGCTTATGCCGGATTCCTCGAGCTTTCGCTCGTCCTCCCGGCGGCGATGCCCCATTTCGTCCGGGGGAGTCAAGAAGACCTGCCGTGAACGGCCCGGCGACGCGTCTTTTCCGGGAGTAAGGCGTTCCCGCGGGCCGGAGATTTGATTTTTCCCTTCTCCGGATTTACATTCCTGTTAAATCATCGGGAACGGGGAGACGTTCATCCGTTTGAAGGAGGGATTCCGTGCCTGAAAAATCCGTTTGTTTCTGCGCGTATCCATCAGCTTTCATTTACAATCCCGCGGACCTCTCGGACGAAAAGAACCGGGCGAAACACCTGTTCTGGGGAGACACGGTCGTCCGCGAAGGCGGGCCTCAAAACGGCTGGGTCCGGGTTTCGAGCCGCGACGTCTCCGGCTGGATGCGCGAATCCGACGTGCAGTCCGATCCGCTTCTGGACATCATCTTTCTCGACGTCGGCCAGGGCGACAGCTGCCTGGTCGTCACCCCGGCGGACGAAAAAATCATCGTCGATGCCGGCAAAGAAGACAACCTCCTCCGCTATCTCCGCTGGCGATACAAGAACTACGAGACGGCGGAGATGCGGGCGATGGGCGGCCGGATCAAAGCCCTGGTCATCTCCCATCCGGACGACGATCACTATGGGGGGCTTCGCGGCATTCTCGACGATCCGAAATTCGGTTCGCTCATCGATTTCGAAGCCGTCTATCACAACGGCCTTTTCCCGCGGGCGGGGAGCGGATTGGACTCCCTGGGCGCCCGGACCAAGGTTGGAGCGATCGGCTATATCGAGAAGCCGATCGTGACCCATGCCGATCTTGACGATTTCTGCGCCCATGCGGCCGGCTGGCAAAGCCTGGAATACCCCTCCCTGGTCCATCGCCTCCGGATGAAAAACCCGGCGACGACCGTCCGGATGATTCATCACGGTGCGCCCGGGATCGCGAATCTCACGGCTGTTCCGGGACTATCGGTCACGGTCTTGGGTCCCGTGCTTGAACCGGGCGGTTCGCGCGGACGTCTCCGGACGTTCTCTGGAAGCGTCCCGATGACCAAAAACGGCCATTCCGTCGTGCTCCGCATCCACTATGGGAGCGTCTCGATCCTCCTAGGCGGCGACTTGAACATCCCGTCCGAGAAATTCCTGCTTGATTTCTATAAAGACAAGCCGGGGATCTTCCGGTCCGACGTCCTCAAAGCCTATCACCACGGCAGCGGCGACTTCGCCGAGGAGTTCATCGAGGCCGTTTGCCCCTATGTCTCGATCATCTCCAGCGGGGACAACGAATCCTACTCCCATCCCCGGGCCGATACGATGGGCTTCCTGGGGAAAGCCGGCCGCGGCCGCCGGCCGCTGATCTTCTCGACCGAGCTGGCCCGGTCCTCCCGGGACATCGTGAAAAATCCTTTCGTTCTCAAGAAGGAATTCGCCGATCTGAAAGCGACTCTCCATCGGGCGGATGTCGGCGCGCGGGAGAGGGACAAGGCCGAAACCCGGCTGGCCGAGCTTGAAAACAAGCTGATCAACCGGAGCGTCTCGGTCTACGGGGCGGTCAATCTCAGGACCGACGGCCGCAACCTCTTGATGTGCCAGAAAAAAGAGGCGCCCAATCGGCAGCGGGAGGAATGGGATATCTACCTTCTCGAACCGGATGCGACGACCGGCGGTCTCCGCTTCATCCCGAGGAATTGAAGCCCGCCGGCTTCCGTAATGGTTCCGCCGGCCGTGTTTGAAACGGATCGTCGCCGGCATCGTCTCGAGGCGGGAAAGATTCTCGGCCCCCTTGCCGAGGGGCGATCGTCTGAGGCGGCCGTCCCCCATCCTTCGATATTTTTTTCTTGACAACCACCTTTGGATCGTCTATCATCGCCGGGAAATGAACGACCATATCACGCGGATCATCTTCCCGGCCCTCTTCCGGGCCGTTCTCCGCGTGTCGTTCTGGTGGGCGGATCTCCCCGCCCTGTAATACCACCCCCTTACCCTTTTTCCGCGCGTCGGGAGCCGGCGGGCGTTTCGCCGCGCCGTCGTTCCGGCGTTCCTGAAAACCGGTCAAATTCCCCTTGTCGGGAAGACGTCTGAAAGGAGAACAGACATGTCGAAAACGATTTCCCCCGAGCGGTTCGCGGCCCGGAACGCCGCCTTCCTGCCCGAACATTTCTATAATATCAAGGCCGACCTTCCGGCCTGTCCGCCCCCGCCTCTTCATCCCGGGACGAAAGCTCCCCTTCGGCCTTCGGACCTGGAGGCTGTTTTTTCCCGGGGATTCATCGCCCAGGAAATCACCCGGGAGCGGTTCATTCCGATTCCGAAGGAGGTCCGGGAAAAACTCGCCGTTTACCGCCCGACCCCCCTGATCTATGCCTCCGGCCTCCGCCGGGCCCTGGACACGCCCGCCCATGTTTTCTACAAGTACGAGGGCGTCGGCCCTGTCGGAAGCCACAAGAGCAACACCGCCTTGATGCAGGCTTATTTGGCCGCGGCGGAGGGGGTTGAGACGCTCGTCACCGAGACCGGGGCCGGCCAGTGGGGCTCGGCCTTGGCCCAGGCCGGCTCTTTATTCGGCGTGGACGTCAGGGTGTTCATGGTCCGGTCCTCGTTCCGGCAGAAGCCCGGCCGCCGGACGGTGATGGAGATGTTCGGGGCGAAGGTCGAGGAAAGCCCCGGCCCATCGACGAATTTCGGCCGAGCGCTTTATGAGAAGGACCCGGACCATCCCGGCAGCCTGGGGATCGCGATCTCCGAGGCCATCGAGGTCGCCGTCGGCGGGAAAAATTCGAAATACGCCCTCGGCTCCGTTCTGGATGCCGTTTTAATGCATCAGACGGTCATCGGCCTGGAGGCGGCGGCCCAGCTGTCCGCGGCCGGGGCGGAACCGGATGTCGTCATCGGCTGCGTCGGCGGAGGATCGAATTTCGGCGGCCTGGCTTTTCCTTTCGTCCGCGGTTCTCTCGCCGGCGAGAGGAAGACGCGGTATGTCGCCGTCGAGCCCGAAGCCTGCCCTTCGCTGACCCGCGGCGATCTGCGCTACGATAACGGCGACACGGCCGGTCTGACGCCGCTCCTGTTCATGCACACCCTGGGCCGGGATTTCGTCCCCGCGCCGATCCACGCCGGCGGACTGCGGTACCACGGCATGGCCCCTCTCGTCAGCCACCTGGTCGGCCAGGGTATGGTTGAATCCCGGTCCGTTCCCCAGGCCGAGGCTTTTGACGCCGGGACCCTCTTTTTCAAAACCGAGGGGATCCTTCCCGCTCCGGAATCGGCCCACGCCGTCGCCGCGGCGATCACCGAGGCGGCGGAGGCCCGGGCTTCCGGACAGGAGAGGGTCATTCTCTTCAACTTGAGCGGCCACGGTTTTCTCGACCTGGCGGCCTATGCCAAAAACGGGCGCAACTCTTCCTCGTAAAGGAGGGAGAAAAGGGACGACGGTCCCTGCGCCGTTCGTTGACGCGGTCGCCGGGCGGATGTTAATATTTCCCGCCGGATACGGATCCGGGGAGGAGGATGGCATCTCATGACGAACCGTTTGAAAGAAGATAAAAAATCGGGCGCGGCCGCGCTTCGGCCGGAGAACGCGGCCCGCGCCTCGATCGCCTCTTTGAAAGCCTGCGCCGACCCCAAGCGGGCCGAGGGGCAGCGCCGTTATTTCAAGGAACAGGTCGAGTTCCTGGGGCTGACGACGCCGAAGATGCGGGAAATCGAGGCCGAAGTCTGGCAAAAGGTCCAGGGGACGTGGGGTTTTCCCGAGGCGGTCGCCTTCGCCGAAACGATGCTCAAGGAACGGTTTTACGAGATCCGCGCCCTCGGGCTTCTGATCCTCCTCCGGTTCCGCAAGGAATTCCCGGCCTCGTTTCCGGAACGGGTCCGCGGCTGGCTGCGGGCCGACCGGCTGGACAACTGGGCCCTGGTCGACGTGTTCTGTCCCGATGCCTTGGGTCCGATTCTGGAAAAGGACCCCAAGTTCGTGACGGAAATCAAAACATGGACGGCCGACTCGAACCGGTGGGTGAAGCGGGCCTCGGTCGTGTCGTTCATCAAGATCGCCCGCCGCGGAACGCACTTGGACGCGGTTTATGAGATCGCCGTCAGGCTGTTTCCGGTCGAAGACGATTTGATACACAAGGCGACCGGCTGGCTTCTCCGGGAGGCCGGCAAGGCCGACGCGCCGCGTCTTCGAGCGTTTCTCCTGAAGCACGGGCCGGCGATCCCCCGGACCTCCCTCCGTTACGCGATCGAGCGTTTTCCCGAAACGGAGCGGAAAGCCCTTCTCGCCAAGACGAAAATGGTGAAGCCGTGAACGAGAAAATCAAGATCAGCTGTCTCGGCTGCGGAGGGACGAACCAGATCCCTGAGGAGGCGGTCGGAAAAACGGCCGTCTGCGGCCGGTGCAAGACGCCGCTTCCCGTTCCGGGAGAGGTTCTTGAGCCGACCGAGGAGCAACTGGCCGTTCTGATCCAGAAGGCCGCTCTTCCCGTTCTGATCGATTTCTATTCGGAAACCTGCGCGCCCTGCCGGGTGATGCATCCGGTGGTCGAAGCCCTGGCCAAGCGCCGGGCCGGGAACCTGATGGTCGTCCGGGTGAATACGGCGGTCAATCCCCAGGCGGCCGGCGCGTTTCAAATCCAGGCCGTCCCGACGTTCATCGTGATGCGGCGCGGCCATGAAGCCGGCCGGACGATGGGGGCGATGCCGGAGACGGATTTCTCCCTCTGGGTGGCGTCGCTTTCCTGATGGGGGAGGGCGGCCGGCGTCAGCGGCTGGTCGTTTCAGGATAGCCGGCGAAGCGGCCGACGAGGCTCGCCCGCGTCTCTCCGATGCGTTCGATCACTTTCTCGAACTCCGGCGAAATCCTGAGAATGGCCTCAAAAGCCCGCTCGGCGATTTCCCGGTTGGCCGCCGGCGAATAGACCTCGAAGCGGGACCCCGCTTCGCCCGAGAAGTCGGCGTCCATGTTCAGGAAACGCGCCGAAGCCGGGTCGCCGCCGCCGAACCCGCCCAGGGCGACGTGTTTCACCTTGGGAGTCGCCGCGGTCTTGAACCAGGCTTCCCCGTTCTGCAAATCGCAGACGAACGACCACTGCGTTCCGCCGCGCTCCAAGGCCGCTAAAATGTCGAAGGCATAATCGACGGCCTCTTTCCTCTCTCCGCTTGAACGCCGGCCGTAAGTCTCGATCATCTCTCCGGCTTGGATGAAGCGCGGAATCTCCTCCGCGGCGGAGCCTGTTCTTGATTCCCGGGCGGCGAAATAGGCTTCGCGCCTCTTCATTTCGTATTCGTACGGCTCGTTGCACAAAACCGGAACCGGCATGGAATCGCCGCGATGGACGACGACCCGGCCGTCCAGAAACTCAATGGCCGCCGCGCCCCCGGAGCGGTCGGCCGCCAGGAAGTGCCATCCCCAGCCATCCAGGTTCAGGGCTGAGGCCGAGGCCTCCACCTGGTCGACCGAGTCGCAGGTGTCGAGCAGGTGCTGGATCCACAGGTTGACGAACATCGCGGGCTTGTCCGGGTCGGCGGGAAACTTGGACGGCGGATAGGACATCTCGCCGACGAAGAGCCCGGCCTCGTTCAGGCCGCCGTCGGGGAAATCCCGGCCGAAGGCGTTGAACGTGAGCGAGTCGTACTTCGATGTCCAAGTCAGCGGAGGGCCGGAAGCGGGCCGGCCGGTCATCAGCGCCGCATAGGAGACCGAAACCTTGGTCACCCCCTTGCGGTTGATGAACACCGCGCCGGGGAAACGAGTGCGCTCATCCAGGTTGTGTCCGATGACGCGCATCCTTTGTTTCCAAACAATCGACGCCGATTAATCGAACGGTTTCATCGCCGTCGAGAAGGATCGTGTCGCCGTCGATAACCTTGATGCAAAAACGTGATGATTGTTTTTGGATTGAAGCGGCGGATAAAAATGCGCATGCGAGTATTATTAGAATCGATTTCATCTCTTTGCCCGTCATGATTCCCTCCGCATCATCAAAATAATGCCCAAGTTATCTACAAGAAGGCGGGTTGCAAACACTGCAAGGCGTCAACCCTTGAGCACATGCCTCGCCGAGAGTGGTTTGGATCTTACTCTGACTTAAGTATTGGCAATTTCCCCGATGGTATTTTGTTCCCGTAGCGGTTTTATAGCAGATGAAATTCTGCCAATCGACGGTAATCATGCAGGTCGCTGTCACCGTAAATGATCCGTTTACCGCGGTAAGCGTATAGACGGTCGTGCTGTTCGGGGAAACAATCGTCGAACCGGTTGCCGAAACCTGCCCGATTCCCGGATCGATTGTCCTTGTAACGGCATTCGACACATCCCACGATAACGTTGAGGATGATTCGAGCGTGATCACATTCGGAGTGGCGGCGAAACCGTTGATTACCGGCGGTTGGTTAACGGTGACCAGGCACGATTTGGAGACGGCTCCGTTTGCATTTGAGGCAGTAAGCGTATAAGTGACGGTGGCGTTCGGAGAAACCGCTATCGATCCCGTCGAATCAACCGTGCCTATCCCTTGATCGATCACGACATTTTGAGCATTGGAAACGCTCCATGATAGGGTCGATGCGGAGCCGAGATCGATCGTTTCCGGGGAAGCTGAAAAACTATTGATATCCGATATCAGGATACGCCCAATCCGGGGGATTTGTCTTGTGTGCGTTCAGTCCGATTTGAAAGCTGCCGGGGCATTCCGGCGCGAAGAATAGAAAACGAAAAGCCGGATGAGTTTATCCGGCCGGAGAGAAAGTCCGGATCGACGAGGAACCGATTCCCGGGATTTGTCCGAATCGACGATCCGCGGATCATTCCTCCGGCGAATTGACTTTCGACGAAAACAGCGTGGAAATGACGTCTATTCCGATGTAAGCCTGCAAATCCGAAAAGCTCGGGATGTCCGATTTCGGCGAGTAACAGGTGATCCTGATAAAGGGCGTGATTTTGTTGATTCTGGCCGAGATCGTCAACTCCCCCCCGACAAAGATCTTTTTATCCCAACCCAGGACGGCTTTGTCCGATAGAAACTCCGGCGTTTGTCCGAGATTCCCGATGATCCCCCTGATCCCCAGCCCGACGTCCACGATGATTTTGAGCGTGTTGTTGTCGCCGAAGTTCCTTTCATTGGTGCAAAACCGCAGGCTTGGAACGAAAAAAAAGACCTGGCCCTTGTGGGAGACGGCCGCGCCGGCGATCGTCGCCTCCCAATCCGTGAATGAAATCCCTCCCCGGAACGACAGCCCCAGGCTCGTTTTCGCCCCGTTCTTCAAAATATATTCGCCTGTCGCTAAAAAGGAGGAGCCGTTCGACGAGGGATTCAGCAAAAACGATCCGAATTGTTCGGGAAGGCCGGAAACTTTATTGTCTCCCGAGATGTTGTAGAGGAAAGAAATCGAAAATGTATCGGACATTCCATAGTAGAAGCCGAATACGCCGCCCGCGTTTCCGGTTTTTTCTTCCTTTTCCGGCTTGAGGCCGGATGTCGCCCCGGCGGGGAAGGCGATGATTTCTTCCGGCTCAGGGAAGGCCGCCAGAAGGGGCGTTAACCGCGCCGCGTTCAGTGATTCCGTCAGCTTCTCCAGAACGGCCGGATCCGCGTTTGTCGCCCTGGCCTGCTCAATAAGCTTTTCGATTTGCTCGGCGGTGTCGGATCGCGTTTGTTGCGGCGGTTTCTTTTTACCTGCAAACGCGTCGTTTGAGAGGCTTACGTTTTGGGAGAATCCGGCCGATGACAAGGCCGACAAGACAAGGAAAAAACACAGGAAGAGCTTTTTCGCGAACATGATTCCCTCCTGATAAATTCCCAGAATTAAATGTAACCTAAATTCAAATCGGTCGATTGTCAAGAATCGCGTCGCCGCGATTGTCCGGGAGGGAATCGCTGAAAAAACAGCGGGAAAATCCCCTTCGTGGGGATGGGGGAAGGAATGCCGAAGAGGGGACTCGAACCCCTACGAGCGGTTAAATGCTCACTAGCCCCTCAAGCTAGCGTGTCTGCCAATTCCACCACTTCGGCGCATGTGCGGGGCGGTTATTGTTTCGGAACTTCGGTCGCCGGCGTTTGCTGTCCGGGCGTTTTCTCCGCCGGGGCCGCCGCCGGCGCTTCCGTCTTGGCCGGGGCGGTCACGCCCTTGACGGCCGAGGGAGCCTCGCGTCCGGAGAAAATCCAGAGACCCAGCGACGTGAGCATGAAAACAATCGCGCAAATCGTCGTGATCTTCGACATGAGGCTCTGCGTGCTCCGCGGCCCGAACGCGGTCTGGCTTCCGCCGCCGCCGAACGCGCCGGCCAGGTCGGCCGCCTTCCCGGATTGGAGAAGGATGGCCACGATCAGGACGAGGCACACAATCACGTGGATAATCGTCAATAAAGCCGTCACGTTAATTCACTTCCTTGTAAGCCCGGATCGATTCCTTGACGATCTCCCCGAACGAAGCCGCCTCCAGCGAGGCGCCTCCGACGAGAAACCCGTCGATGTCCGGTTTCCGCAAAAGTTCGCGGGCGTTGGCCGGTTTCACCGACCCGCCGTAAAGAATTATAACATACCCGGAAGCCGCTTTTCCAATTTTTTCTGCGAGCCGGCCGCGGACGGCCCGGTGGACTTCCTGGGCCTGTTCGGGGGTGGCCGTCCGGCCCGTTCCGATGGCCCAAACCGGCTCGTAGGCGAAAATCAACCTCCCGATCGTCTCCTCCGTAAGTCCCGCCAAGCCGCCGTCCAATTGGAGCCGGATGACGTCCAGGGTCCGCCCCTCGTCCCGCTCGGCCAGGGTTTCGCCGATGCAGACGATCGGCCGCAGGCCGGACCGGACGGCCGCGGCGATCCGTTTCCGGACCGTCTCGTCCGTCTCGCCGAAGTACCGGCGCCGCTCCGAGTGGCCGATGATGACGTATCGGCAGCCGGCGTCGGCCAGCATCGGCCCCGAGATTTCGCCCGTATAGGCGCCGGCGTCCTCCCAGTGGAGGCTCTGGCCGCCCAGATGAACGCCGGTTCCGGCGGCCCGACGGGCGGCCTCGGCCAGGGCCGTGTACGGCGGGCAGACCACGACGTCCGCCTTCTCCGTTCCGGCCAGGGAAGCCCACGCTTCGAACCAAGCCCGCGTCTCGTCGGCGGTCATGTTCATCTTCCAGTTGGCCGCGACGAACGGACGCTTTTTCATCGCCGCGTCGTCATCCTTCCAGGGCTTCAAGGCCGGGAAGCGTTCCCGTGGCGATGAATTCGAGGCTCGCCCCGCCGCCCGTGGAGATGTGGCCGATCCGGTCGCCGACGCCGGCCTTGGCCACGGCCGCGATCGAATCGCCGCCGCCGATGATCGAAACCGCCGGGGAGGCGGCCACGGCCTGGGCGATCTGCATTGTTCCCTCGGCGAAAGCCGGATTTTCGAAAACGCCGAGCGGACCGTTCCAAAAGACGGTCTTGGCCCGGCCGATGATCGCCGAGTAGGTGGCGACGGTCTTGGGGCCGATGTCGACGCCCATGAGGACGTCGGGGAAGGGATATTCGTCCGTCATCCGGTCGACGATTCCGGCATCAATCGAGGGCGCCAGGGCGTGGTCGGACGGAAGGCGGAGACGGACGCCCCGCTCCGCGGCCTTTTTCATGATCCCGAGGGCGAGATCGAACTTGTCGGGCTCGACCAGCGATTTCCCGACGCCCTTTCCCTGGGCGGCGAGAAACGTGTAGGCCATCGCCCCGCCGATCAGGATGTCGTCGGCCTTGTCGAGCGGGGATTCGATGACCGGGATTTTGTCCTCCGTCTTCGCCCCGCCCAGAACGGCCGTGAAGGGCTTGACCGGATGAAGGACCTTGCCGAGGAAGTCGACTTCCTTTTTCAACAGGTAGCCGGCGGCTTTCACCGGGACGAGCCCGGCGACCCCGACGACCGAGGCATGGGCCCGGTGGCTCGAGCCGAACGCGTCGTTGACGAACACGTCGACGCCCCGGGCGAACTCCCGGGCAAGCTCGGGATCGTTCTTCGTTTCCCCGGGCTGGAAGCGGACGTTTTCCAGCAGCAGGACGCCGCCGTCCCGGAGACCGGCCTTGAGGCGGTCGACGTCGGGTCCGATGACGTCGGGGGCCATCTCCACCTTCCGGTCGAGGAGCTCGGCCAGGCGGACGGCGGCCGGGCGGAGGCTGGCCGCCGGGTCGAATTTTTTAGGGCGCCCGAGGTGGGAGGCGAGGATCAGCTTCGCCCCGTGCTCGCTGAGGAAACGAATCGTCGGCAGCGACGCCCGGATGCGGGTGTCGTTCCGGATCTCTCCGCTCTCGCTCAGGGGGACGTTGAAATCCACCCGGACGAAAACGGTTTTGCCGCGGACGTCGAGATCTTCGATAAGCTTCATCCTTCACTCACCTTGCGATGTATTTGACCAGGTCGATGAGGCGGCAGGAGTAACCCCACTCGTTATCGTACCAGGCCAGAATCTTGACGAGATGGCCATCGATGACCTTGGTCGACAAGCCGTCGACGATCGCCGAATGCGGATTGTGGAGGAAATCGACGGAGACGAGCGGCTCGTCGGTGTAGTCCAGGATGCCCTTGAGGGGCCCGGCGGCGGCCGTCTTGAAGGCCTCGTTGACGACCTCGGCCGGGGCGGGCTTTTGGACGACGGCGACGAAATCGACCAGGGAGACGTCCGGGGTCGGGGTGCGGATAGCGATGCCGTCGACCTTCCCCTTCAGCTCCGGCAGGACGATGCCCACGGCCTTGGCCGCGCCGGTCGTCGTCGGAATCTGGGCGACGGCCGCCGCCCGGGCCCGGCGGAGGTCCTTGTGCGGCGCGTCGAGGATTTTCTGGTCGTTGGTGTAGGAGTGGATCGTGGTCATGAAGCCCTTCTCGACCCCGGCCAGCTCGTGCAAGACCTTGACCACGGGGGCCAGGCAGTTGGTCGTGCAGGAGGCGTTCGAGAGGATGTGATGCTTGGTCGGATCGTAGATCCGCTCGTTGACCCCCATCACAATGGTCACGTCGGGATCGGTCGCCGGAGCGGAGACGATGACCTTCCGGGCCCCTCCCTTCTCGATGTGCTTGACGACGTCGGGCCGCTTGGTGAACTTGCCCGTGGATTCGAAGACGATCTCGGCGCCGAGATCCTTCCAGGGAAGCTCGCCGGGATCCTTGGCCGCCAGGACCTTGATCGGATGTCCGTCGACGATGATCGTGTCGGAGGTCGACTGGACGTCCCCGGGAAAAACCCCGAGCACGGAGTCGTATTTCAGGAGATGGGCCAGCGTCCTGGCGTCGGTGATGTCGTTGACGGCGACGAATTCGATCCCGGAACCGCCCGAGGCCCGGAGCATGTTCCGGCCGATCCGGCCGAAGCCGTTGATTCCAACTTTAATCGGCATGGCGGTTGCCCTCCTCAAAGAACCGGATTATCGATTTCTGATTATTGAAAAGTATCACAGGTGAAGCCGGAAATGCAACGCGACCCCGCGAGGCCGGAATGTCGACGGGAGAGCCGCGGGCCGGCGGATATGGTAAAATCGGCCCGAGGAAATTCCATGAAAATACTGACCGCCGGGCAGATGAGGGAGATCGACCGCCGGGCGTTCGAGGAGTTCGGCATCCCGGGTGTCCTCCTGATGGAAAACGCCGGCCGCCGCGTGGCCGCGGAAGTCCGGTCTCTCCGCGGGAATTTGGCGGAGGAGCGGATCGTGATCGTCTGCGGCCGGGGCAACAACGGCGGAGACGGCTTCGTCGCGGCCCGCCACCTGTTCAACCTCGGGGCGCGGCCGAGGATTTTTCTCCTGGCCGGGAAGAACGAGGTCAAGGGCGATGCCGCCCTGAACCTGGACATCGTCCTCCGGCTCGGCCTCGAAATCGTCGAGGTGACGGCGGCCGCCGGGCGGTCCCGCCTGAATCTGAAGCGGGCTCTCCGGGAGGCGACCGTCATCATCGACGCCATCTTCGGGACGGGGCTGTCCAAGCCGGCCGCCGGGCTTGCGGCGGCGGTCATCGGGGACATCAACGAATCTCCGGCCGAGACGATCGCCGTCGACCTGCCCTCGGGCCTCTCGTCCGACACGTTCGCCGTCATCGGACCGGCCGTCCGGGCCGATGCGACCGTCGCCCTCGGAGCGCCGAAAATCGCCCACGTCTTCCCGCCGGCCGAGGACTACGCCGGCCGGCTCGTCGTCGCGGAGATTTCCCTGCCGCCCGTTCTTCTCGCCTCGCCCGAATTGAAGCTGGAAATGGCCGGGCCGGAGAACGCCGTTCCCTTTTTCCGGCCGCGGCCGAGAAGCGGGCACAAGGGGACGTTCGGCCATGTTCTCATCTTGGCCGGGTCGCGGGGGAAGACGGGGGCGGCCGTTCTCGCGGGCAAGGCGGCTTACCGCTCGGGCGCGGGCTTGGTGACGATCGCGACGCCCGAAAGCTGCGTCCCCGCGGTCGCCCGGACGATGTCCGAGCTGATGACCGAGCCGCTTCCGGAAACGGAAGAGGGGACGATCGCCGGAGCGGCCCGGCCGCGCCTGGAACGTCTGCTCTCGGGCAAGGACGCCCTCGTCGTCGGACCCGGGCTTTCGACCCATCCCGAAACGGCCGCCTTGGTCCGATCGCTCCTGCCGGGCGTCCGCATCCCGACAGTCATTGACGCCGACGGCTTGAACATCCTTGTCGGGAAGCTGGGGTTTTTAAAAAAAACGGCCCGGCCTCCGGTGTTGACGCCGCATCCCGGCGAATTCGGACGTCTGCTCGGCCGGTCCGTTCCCGAGGTCCTGAACGACCGGCTGGCCCTGGCTTCGCGGTTCGCCGCGGAGCACCGTGTCCTCCTTGTCCTCAAGGGATACCGGACGCTGGTCGCCGGCCCGGACGGGCGCGTTTCCGTCAACCCGACCGGGAATCCCGGCATGGCCACGGGCGGTTCGGGCGACGTTCTCAGCGGCCTTCTCGGAGCGTTTCTGGCCGCGGAAAAGAACGCCTTCGGAGCGGCCGTGGCCTCCGTTTATCTGCACGGGGCGGCCGGCGACATCGCCGCCGCCGAGCTCGGCCAGCGGGCGATGGTCGCCGGGGACATCCTCAAGGCCCTTTCCCGGGCCATGAAAGTGCTGGAAGACGCGGCCGGCGGCCGGAAGGGGAGGTCGTTCCAGCCGTGACGAAACCGGCCCCGGCGGAGGACCAGGTCCTGACGACGCGCACGGAGCGGGGGACGTATCTCGCGGCCCGGCGCTTGGCCGCCGCCTTCCGGGGCGACGAAGTCGTTTTCCTGACCGGGGAGCTCGGGGCGGGGAAAACCGTTTTCGCCCGGGGAATCGCGGCCGGCTTGGGGATGAAGAATCCGCGGCTGGTCTGCAGCCCCAGCTATACCCTGATCAATATTTACCAGGGACGGGTTCCGATCCTCCACTTGGACCTCTACCGGCTGGGCGGCCAGGCCGAGATCCGCGACCTGGGCTTCGAGGATCACATCGGCGAGGCGGTCATCCTCATCGAGTGGGGCGAGCGGATCGACTTCCCCCTGGACGGCATCCGCGTCCATATCGGCGTCGAGCCGGACGGAACGCGGACAATCCGGGTCAAGCGTCCGGCGTGCGGCCGAAATCGAGCGGTTGATCGGTCGAGGTTTTCAGCTCGCGGCGACCGCTGATCGTCCGGCTCGCCCCGCCGCCGGGGAAACCGTTTGACTTCGCCGCCGCGGATTTGTCTAATAAGGGCGTCTGTATTTCAACGTCCGAGGCATTCATGACACCTGAACAGCTCAAGCAGCGCATCCTCGAGGTCAAGGATTTCCCTAAACCCGGCGTCGGGTTCAAGGACATCATGCCGCTCGTTTTGGATCCGGAATCGTATCATTATACGATCGACCGGCTTTCCGCCTGGGCCCGGAACTTAAAGCCGGACGTCATCGTCGGCATCGAATCCCGCGGATATCTCTTTGCCGCCCCGGTCGCCCGCGACCTCCGCCTGGGCCTGTCGGTCATCCGCAAAAAGGGCAAGCTGCCCCGCAAGACGGTCTGCGTCCAGGCGCCCAACGAATACGCCGTCGAGTTTTTCGAGAAGCACGCCGACGCCCTCGCCGCCGGCCAGCGGGTCGTCGTGATCGACGATGTGATCGCCACCGGCTCGTCGTCGATCAGCGCCCTTCGCCTGGTCAAGATGCTCAAGGCCAAGCCGGTCGGTTTCGGGGCGGTCATCGAGCTGGCCTTCCTCGGCGGCGTCCCGGCGATCAGGAAAGCCCATCCGGACGTCGATCTTTTTCATCTCGTCCGGTACGAGTGATCGCCTTTCCCGGTCCGCCGGGGGGCTTTTCTTTGTTTTCGGACTGACAACGCTTTTTCCGGACGACGGATCATCCGGTCCGGGGAACGGTCATTTCGTCTCTCCGCCCGAAAAGAGCACCCGCGCGATATCGCCTTTGAAGATGCCGGCCGGCGGCGATGGATCTTCCCCCCGCGAAAGACCGGCGTGATCCGCGGATCCTAATATCCTTCAGACTTCAGAGAAAACCGGGAGGACTTTGGATCGGCTGATTCCGAAGAAGCGACCGAAAGAACGCCGGGCCTTCCGCCTCGATCTGAAAAAGGAACCCGGCGGCCTCCGCGCGGAGTTTGCCGCCTTCGCCGGCCCTCGGCCGGATTGTACGGGATCGTCGACAAACCGGAATCCTAGCGCCCGCGCCGGGAAGCGGGCGCGGTTTTTCCGTTCATCACCCTTTTTTCCAGCTCGTTCCAGATGTCGGCCCGGTGTCCGCGGCGGTCGAAAAGCCGGCAGGCGTCGACCGTGGCGACTTCGGCTTTTTCCTGGAACATCGTGATCAAGAATTCGGGCGCGCGGCGGATCCCCTCGCCGATGTTGATCAACACGCGGTCGCCGTTGCGGAGGAGTCCGCGCTTCAAGGCCTCGAAGAACCCGCCGAGGCCGATGGCCGCGGCCGGCCCGATCCGGACGGAGCGTTCGAACGCCACCAGGCGGGCGATGAGCGGAGTGGCGTCCTCGTCGAAGGAGAGGATCTCCCCTCCGCTTTCCCGCACGAGCGGGGCCAGGACGGGATAGGTCTTGGGAAAGCCCGCGGCCAGGGTGGCGATGCCGGTCCGGGGATTGTGGTAGATCGGGTATGTTTTTTCCCAGCCCTCGGGGTATTTCTTTTTCTTCGCTTCCGCCCAAGCCGCGGCCATGGGGGCGCAACGGCTGGACTGGGAAAGAATGAAGCGGGGCATCCGGCCGCCCAGCCCGACCGGGGCGAGGTCCCGGCAGCCCTTGGCGATAGCCATCGGGCCGGTCCCCCCGCTCAGGGCTTGGATATACACGGTCGGGAACTTGCCGAGCAGACGGATCCATTCGAGCATCATCGTCTTCTTCGCCTCGATCCGCATCGGATCGAAATTGCCCCCGGCCAGGGGCATCTTATGTTTCCGGGCGAAGGCCATGGCGATTTCCTTGGTCAGGGTGTAGTCGCCTTTCACCCGGAAGACGTTCTGCCCGAAGCAGCCGATTTCGGCCGCCTGGGTCAGGGATGCGTTCTTCGGGATGAAGGCGTAGAAGGAGATTCCGGCGGCCGTCAGGTACCGGGCATAGGCCACGGCCGTGTTGCCGGTGCTGGAGGCGACGAAGTTCTGGATGCCGTTTTCCTTGAGAACGCTGGAGACGATCGAGCCGGAGAGGTCCTTGAACGTCCCGGTCGCGTAGTTGTCGTCCTGGCGGTGGGCGAAGACTTGGCAGCGGATCTGGAAGCGCCGGCGGGCGTACTCCTCGAGGAATTCCCACCGGTCGATCGGGACGAGGCCCTCGCCGGCGGTGACGATGTTTTTTCGGTCGTTGACCGGAAGGACGTCGAAATAGCGCCACATGCCCGGAAGGCCGTTGGCCGGCCGGCGGAAGAGGTCGCGAACCTTGGCGGGCGTGGTCCGGTAAACGACGTCGGCCCGGTCGCTGCCGCATTCGGGGCAGCGCTGCCCGGCCTCGAACCAAGGGCCGAATCCGTCGATTTCGGCTCCGCAGAGGACGCAACGCAGGACGAATTTCTTCCGCAAGGAGCCCGCCCCCGCTATTTTTCGCTTTTGAGATGGCTGTGGAGTCCGCATTCGAGTTTTCCTTTCCCGGCCCACCGGCCGGACCGTTCGTCGCTTCCCGGTTCGGATTTAGAGGTGCAGCACGGCGGGAAACACCCGATGGAGGCGTATCCCTGCTCGTACAACGGATTCGTCGGAAGACGGTGTTTTTCGATGTAAGCCCAGACGCGTTCCCGGTTCCAGGCGAGGAGCGGGTGGATCCGCAGGCCGCCGCTCTCGTCGATCATCACCGGCCGGAGATTCCGGCGGGTTTCCGCCTGGTCGCGGCGGAGAGCCGAGACCCAGGCTTTCAATCCGAGCTCCTGCTGGAGGCCGCGGAGCGGATCGACTTTGTTGAGGCGGCAGCAGAGGTCGGGATCCCGTTCGAAGAGGCGGGGGCCGTGGAGGCTGAGCTGCTCGACCTTGCTCATTTCCGGGACGATGGTGTGGACATTCAGCTTCCACTCCCGCGTCAGGCGGGCCTTGAACTCGAGCGTTTCCGGGAAATGGTAGCCGGTATCGATGAAATAGATCGGAAAATCGAAGACGATCTTCCTCAGCATGTGGATGAGGACGACCCCGGACGCCTGGAAAGACGAGGTCATCGCCGTCTGGTAGGGAAGCGCGCGGACCATCCAGCCGAGAATGTCCTCCGCCTCGGCCGCGGCGAAGCGTTCGTTGAGCTTTTGTATCTCCTGCAACAAGGGGCCTCTCTTCACTTCAAGAGGCAGCGAGTATAGAATTTCCCTTCCCCTTCTGTCAATTTTTTGGAAATCGCCTTCCTCAATCTTCAAATGAATCGAAGGCCTGAGGGAGGCCTCCCCGCGTTGTTCATACGGCCGCTTCGATCAGGACGGGAGCGAGAATCCGGAGGATCTCCGCCGGGGCCATTCCGGCCAGTTGTCCGCGCTTGCCGGCGTTGATCCAAACGCGGGGGGATTCGGTCAGCGTCCGTTCCATGTAGACCGGAAGGTTTTTCCTGGCGCCGAAGGGGGAGATGCCGCCGACCTGGTATCCAGTGTGGCGTTCGGCGGCGGCCGGCGGGCAGGGCGCGACCGACTTGACTCCCAGGATGCGGGCCAGTCGCTTGGCCGAGACTTCCCGGTCGCCGTGCATCAGAACGAAAAAAGGAGTCCGGCCGTCGGTTTCGAATACGAGCGTCTTGATGACGTCGTGCTCCTCGACGGCCAGGGCGCGGGCGGCCGCGGCCGTCCCGCCGTGTTCTTCGTAGCGATAGAGCCTGATCTCAAAATCCGCGGCGAGGTCCTTGAGAACGCGGACGGCCGGCGTCATGGACGTCATTTTATTTTTTTCACCCGGCGGGCGATTTTCCGGCGGATCGTATCGTACGAGGGCGGCGGGCCGGTCCGGACGGGCTTTCCGTCGATGAACAAACCGTCGGCGATGCCCCATTCGAGATACGCCGCCCGGTCGGACGTGTCCACCTCGGTGAAGGCAACCCGGTCGCCGAATTCCGCGGCCGCCCGGCGGGCCCGCTCGCCGACCATGTTCATCGCCGTGCACCAGCCGTTCCGGAACACGGCGACCGACGTCCGGCCGGGGACCGCGGCGGGTCTCTTTTTCTCCCGGATCCACCGCGGGGCGACGGCATCCGGGGTGAAAGGCTTCCAGAGAAGGAGGGCGACCTCGTTCTTGTCGACCTTGCGATAGCCGTGCTTTTTGAACCAGGAGGCCCGCATGAAGACGGGAAGGCCGACGCCCCAGGCGACCATGCCCTTGGCCTCCTTCGCCCGGGCGTCTTCCTCGGCGGCCGCCAGGAGGGCGCTGCCGAGGCCTTTTTTCCGCTGGTCCCCGATGCCTTTTCCCTTGTAAGCGTGGACCCAGATGCAGTGGATGAAATAAAGATCGCGGCCTTCGGCGAAGGCGTGCTCGATCGGGACATACTGAATCATGCCCGCCGGCCGGCCGTCGACGAGGGCGATCTTGACCCGGAGACCCTTCTCCTTCATCCGCCGGAACCACGTCTCCCGATGATGGCCGGCTTCCTTCGGTTCGTCCGACCAGCCCTCCAGGCAGACGAAGTAATCGTTCTCGAACCGCTCATCCAGATCGATGATTTCCATGGCCGCCTCCCCGCGCGGCGTGATTATAACCCAATATTAATGAGGAGACACAATCCCCATGGACCTCATTTTTTTCGTATAAATTCTTAGTTCGGATCAGGCGGAAAAGGAAACATAAAGCGGAAAGGAAAATTTATTAGGGTGAATTGGCACGGGGTCTCCCTTATTCCTCTTTCATTTGGAGATAATTCCTTATTTTCACGCGCTTGATGACCTTCAGCCCGTCCTGGCCTTCGTCAATGAAATACACGGAATCGTTTTTGATGAGCGAAGGCGTCGCGGGGAATTCCGTCCGGTAGAGATAGCGGCCGTGCCGACTGAAAATATCCGCCTTTTCGGCCTTGTTTTCATCCCAAACCGACTTCACTCTTATGGCGTAAATTCGGCCTTTGTCATCACTCATCAACTTCTTGAAAAAGGGGCGATGGGAAGGAAAGACGCAATTCTTGCCCAAGAATTTCTTTTCTTTTGAAGAAATGGACCGGGGCTTTTCATCCCGGTCCATCACGGATTTCACGTTGCCGTCGAAATCATAGAGTATCAATTGATATCGAGTGTTTTCTCCATAACATAACATCGTATTGCCGATCGGGCAAAAAAAGGAATTCGCCGAATAGGGGTGAATCATTCCCCCCATGACTCCGCCCGTTTGGCTTCCTGAGATCTTCACCCTGCGTCATCCATCGTTTTCAGGCGAAGAATGACCGCCCCGCTCGAATCCGCTTTCACGAAAGTCTTTTTCATCTCCAGATTGATCATGTCCCAAGAAAAAGCGTAGATGAAACCTTCGCCGGTTACGTAGAAGGCGTTGGAATCAAAGGGAATTTGGAAATCCAATTTGATCTGATGCCGAAATGTTCCCTCCTTGTCAAAAACGTGCAGCAAGCCGCCTTGATCATTGACAAAGAGATCGTCGTGTTCGTCGACGAAAAGACTCCGGGGTTCCATCAATTCCCCGGGGCCCTGGCCTTTACGGCCGAATGATTTTAAGAAAATTCCGCGGCGGTCATACTTCAGGATACTATTTTTATCCAGGACGAATAAATTTTCCGCCGCATCCGCGGCCAGGTCCCTAAGGAAAGAAAAACGATAATCGTCGTTCTCGTTCGATTCGCGAATGACGGCTTCCTCTTCCAGCTCAAGCGCCAGGGTTCCATGAGCGGCCCGATTTTCCGCGATTTTACAGGCCTCATGGGCAATCATGGCCGCGCCTGAAGCGGTGAGCCAGAGGAATAGACTAAAAATCCAAGCGATCGCGTTTCGCCGCGTCCCCATTTTCCGGAGGCGATTCTCCATAAAATCCTGCCGCGATTAGAATTTAAATAAAATGCTCCTTTCTTTAATGGTTCCAATTCCATAGATTGCTTTTCCGCCGGCGATCAAGAAGTCTCTCGGAGTGACGGTTTCTTTTCCCGTTTTCAAATATATCTTTTTTGATAATTTATGATTTTCATTGAATAATAAAATGGAATTATCCCATTCATCACGGGAGCCGGAACCGGCCGTATTCGGGATATAAAAAATCCTTCCGGCTTCATCAACCGCGAATCCACTGCAGAAAGATATGCAAGTTCCAGATGAAACGGAATCATCTTTAAACGTTTCGGGCGTATCAATCCCCTCCGCGTCGATTCTCCCGGCGATCGCGTCGATGACGGGGATTCCGAATTTCCGTAGATCCAAGACGGCCGTCCGGCCGCCGTTTTTTCCGCTCCAGGAGATCAAGGGCTGGTTGATAAAGGCGTAATAGATATTTTCGTCGCGCGCAATCATCCGTATCCTGTTGAACGTGTTATATCCAATCATAGAATTGCACTTGATAATCGGGCCGATCTTCTTGACGAGCCTTCCTTCATGGTCATAGACGGAAATGAGCTTGCCGTCATTCCTCGTTTTGTTGGATTTATCAATGACATTCACGTAAATGGCCTCGCGGTCGACGAAAAGAGAGGTGGGGGACCAGGCATGGTCGATTTTAAAAGACGATTTGAATTCGCCGTCGAGGCTGAAAATCTTTACTTGACGGCCCGCATCATTCAGGACATAAAGAGAATCGTTTTCCACCAGTATCGCCGTCGGAGAGAACAAGGCGTCGGCCCCCTGTCCGATTCCTCCGATATCGGCCGCGAGCCGGCCCGTCTTATCGAATTTCTGGATCCTGTCATGGCCGAACTTCAGGTAATAGATATTGCCCTGTTGATCAATGGCCATATTCTGAAATAAATTGAAGAAGGGCATGATCTTATAATCCGGAATAACGGCATTCAACTCGAGAAGAGGGGTGATTTCTATAATCTCCATGGGTATCGACGGATTCCGGGAGCACCCCCCTGGCGATAAATAATAAACGGCGGCCAAGATAATCGCGGCGCGCGTCTTCTTCATTAATATTTCCTTAGGGAATTATTTCTATTTCGCAGCTTAAGCGGACAGGCAATCGCGATTGATAAAGATGATCAAGAACAAGCGCCTTCTCCCCATGCCGGGGGAGTTTCACCAAAGAAAAGAATCCGCGGAAATCGCGGAAAAATCCCTTTTTTCTTTGTCCAAACAGGATAAGAGTCATAAATGGCGGGACGTGTCACCCTTCGGGACGATTTTAGGCGGCGTGATTCAAGAACGTTGATTTCTTTTTTTCTTTCATTCATAATTATAAATATTCATGACAGGTGGGAATAAATGAGTGTTTTTTGTATAAGCCCGCTAAAAAGGATCTTGTATCCCTTAAGGGAGAAAAACGGGATTTTAAGATGAAGAGAGGGAAACTTATTATCGCGGGCAACAATATAAAATCTCCTTCGGCAATCTCCCTATTATCTATAATAAAAAAATTAAATATCGATGGAAGCCGATGGGAATTAATTATTAATCCTACGATAGCTGCAATAGCGAGGATAAGGAATAACGATGCTATCATTATGGCTTGTGATTATAATTGTTCGGCCGATTATTGCGGACGATGGTTTTTCTGCTTAGGAAACAAGCCTATCGTGAGATTTGCTATATTTAGAAGACTTCCTCCAAATCTCGAGAAGGAAAGTATATTCTATTCTTTTCGTGTTTTAAGAGGCTTCGATTCAACGAATCCAGATGAATATTTTTCGTTGATTAAAAATTATCCTGGCTGTGTAGGGCTGGAAGATGGGAAATATTCTTCCCATGTACCTCTGAATAAAATAGCAAAAATCGAACAGATCATTAATAAATACGAGGGAGCTGACTTTGATCGAGAATATTTATCATTAAAGATCAAATTAAGCTCATCCTATATATCCTTCTTATTTAAGGAGCGTATGGGGATAACGTTAAGAACATATACGCAAAAGATGCGGTTTTGCGCAGCTCTTCGTAAAGTGTTGTCAACTGACAAACAAGTCAAGCAAATTGCTTATGAAGCGGGCTATGCCGATCCTCTCTATTTCGGCAAAGCATTTAAACAATGGATTGGCATGTCGCCAAAAAATGTTCGGCGACGATATTCCTCAAATATTATATGAATACCATATAATCATACTTCAATACTATTTACAAATCTTCTCTTGTTAATTTATTAGAAAAAAGGAATCCTCTTTCCAAAACAACCGTCGAAAATACAAAAGGAGGAAAAGATGAAGAAAGCAAAAACAGTTCTGTTAGTTGTTTTGCTGGCAGCTAGTATCGCCATTTTCCTTGTACCTCAAAAACTACAAGCAGTCGATCCAATTATTAAGCCAGGAATACATATAGGCTTAATATGCTGTTGTCCTGCACCTGTAATCGTATCTGATTGTAGATGTATCTATGCGCCCGATCCAAAGTAGAAATACTGTCATGAGAAACTTTAAATTTCTTGTTCTCTGCGGTTTAATTATTTCTCTAGCGTTTTTATTAATCGTGCCTCTGGCCACGGAAGCGGGAACTGTTTTGCTCGGCGGAAAAAAAACAATAACAGGGCCCAATCAATGGGACTGTGACTGTACAGAAAATAATTTTATAAACTGTAAATGCCTTATCCAACTGGATCCCGATTGATGATATATCTCTAAGATCCGGTGCGGGAGGGGGGACTCCGCATGCGGTTTCTTGAAGGAGGGCGGCCGATGAAACGATTGATCGTCGTCTTCTTAACAGCGGCCATGATCCCTGCACTCGTCTTGGGGACGCGCCTGGAGAGGATTGACCATTGGAAACACGAGCAAACGTATTGGGGACCGATATCGGGGTCGTTTTTGGATTCCGCGGGGGATCTTATTTTGATGTTCAGAAAAAGCGGACCGGTGGCCGTGAGTCAAGACAAAACGGCGGCGATCGCTCCCTTCGGCCAAAGCCCGGATGAAGCGACGCAGGTCTTTACGGTCTGCGAATACCGGGGAGACTTGGCTCTGTTTGAGGACGTAAACAAGATCAAAATATTTCGCCGGACGGGCAAGACATATCATGGGGAAAAAACGATTTGGCTGAAGAGGGACCCGTTCCTGTTTCTTTTGAAGACGGCGCTATTCGTAAACGGTCGATTTTTCCTTGCCGGGGTGAAAATCCTGAACGGTCCGGTCTCCGCGGAGAAGGTGGACATCGCCAATCTGCATGTCATTGAGGAAGATTCATCATCGCCGGGGAGGAGCATCATTCTCGAGCGCGGCATCAAGTTCGATCGTCGATACGAGATCGAGCGGTTTCTTATCCCTTATGGGAATGACGTTCTCTATATCAAACAAAGCGAGCCGAGGATTCTCTTCATATCTCAGAAAACTCTCGGCGTGGAAAAGACGCTCGAGCTGAAGGTTCCGGATTTCTATAAATCCCTGCCAAGGGACTTCTATGCGTTGAAAAATTATCAAGGGAGTTTAAGCGCGTATTTATTAGACTTGGACACGTGGGCGAAGTCCTATTCGGCGATCACGAAAGCGGTCCTTTATGAAAAAAATTTCCTTCTTATTCAGATGAGAACGTGCAGGGAGAGCCCGGGCAGGTTTGCGCTCCTTCTCTATGATTTGGAAAAAGACGGCTCTCCGGAGGAGATCGTTTATATGGATGACCTGCTGCTTGCCGAACGGGACGGCCGGTTGTATTGCTATCAAAATGGAAATCCGGATCTTGACGAGGAAGCGGATGAGACCGCGATCAATATCTATAAGTTGATCAAGAAATGAAAACAATCCTCATTAATAAAATCCTATTGAATTGTCTTATTGCCCTTTGCTCCATCGTTTTATCCGTTGCCGTCATTTTCAAGTTTATCGTAAAGAGCGACAAATCCGCTGACTTCTTTATTCATATAGAAAAGATCAAGATCACAAACATGGAGGGCGAATCCGTAGATCTGATTGATTTAGTCGCCGAGAACAGCGAAACATACATCCTCATTATGAGACTGAATGACTGTTATTCATGTATCGCAAAAGGAATCGAAGATATTAAATCTCTTCATCTGTCTGGCCATGGATATGTCGTGATCGCCGCCCATGACTCCCTGGATGAAGTTCGAGGTTTCACCGGGATATTTTCGGATGTCAGATTTTATCAATTATCCGTCGCCGAGCAATATCAATTCATTCATTCGCCGATGCTTCCCGTCCTTGTGAAAATAAAGAACGGCCGAGTCGTCGCGCATCGAATGATCGTTTAATCACCACGATAGGGCCATGGATTTTCCCGGAGGATTCATGAGAAAGAGCTTTTGGACGAGGGGACTATGCGGATTGATGTTTTTCTTCGGTTTTGGATGCTTGATGTATCCCCAGGATCTTCACCTCCTCAAACAGTGGAAGCATAAAGCCGATTTCGGCGGAGAAATCTACCGGTCTCTATTGGACGAACAAGATAATCTCATCTTGGTCCATCGTCCCGGGATATCGATGGTCAACGAGAATCAATTCGTAACTTTTGCCCGATGGGGCCAAGGGCCCAATGAGATCAACGGCACTTACGGAATGTGCGAATACCATGGCGACCTGGCGGTGTTTATCCATAAAAACAAGATCAAACTCTTCCGAAGGAATAATAATCGTTACGATTATCATAGCCAGAAGTGGTTGAAATCCGACCCTGGCTCGTATTATCTCAAGGACGCGTTTTTCGCCGACAACCGGTTTTTCTTGGGGGGAATAATCATCTTGGAAAAGATGAAAAGCGTGCGCAAAGGGGCGTTGCTGCGGATCTATAACGACAAAACTGAAAAAATAGAAGGGGATTATTGCGGGATTCAATATCCCGAACCCTCTTGTTATCATGAAATCCGGAAACACTTCGCCGTTGACGGACGTTATGTATATTTCCTGTCCCAGCACGAAATGAAGCTCTACGCGATCTCATTGGATCATATCGCCTCAACGAAAACCATCGAATTGAAGCGGCCCGATTTTTATGTTTCCATGCCCAAGGATTTTTTTCTCGTAAAAAACTATAAAGACGATCTTGAATTCTTTAAGGACATGGAGAGCTGGTATACATCCTTTTCCGCGGTCACCCGAATGGCCGTGCTTCAGGGCGGATATCTGGTGATTCAAGCGCGAACGTGCCAACCGCATCTAAAGAAATTCGCCCTGCTCTTTTACAATATCGGAAACAGTTTTTCCTTGGATAAGATTGTTTATCAAGACGGCTTGCTGCTGGCGGGGAAAGCCGATCTTCTGTATTGCGTCCACAAGGGAGATCCGATGGTCGATGAAGAAGCGAATCAGGTTATCATCGATATCTTCCGGGTCGTTCAATAAAAGGATGACGCCATGTTCCTAAGTGAGACAAGACGCTCCGGGCGGGCGTCTTTCATTCCATGGAGCCGTTGCTTTTCCCGATGTGCCGTGATATGAAAACAATGCTGAGAATGAGGGTCAAGCAAAAGAATTTCCAGTCGAATAGCAGCTTGAGAGGCTCGTTTTCTTGAAGCCGGGGCGACGGGTTGCTCTAGCTCGGCCGACGACAAAGGGGGCGGAGATGCGGCGTTTGAAAACAGCGTGGGGGATCGTGCTTGTCCTGGTCGTTTTGATCGCCGGGGGATACGTTCTTTTCCTGAGAAAACCGCCGTCCGGATCCGGAAACCGGGAGGACGCGGAGGGGGTTTCCGGCCTCGCGCCGGCCGTTTCGGGATCGCCTAAAACTTCGGCCGAACCGGCGCCTCTTCCCGTCAAAGCCGTGACCGCGCTGCGCCGCGATTTGATCATCACGCTCAAATCCCCCGGCGAAGCCTATACCGAGAGGAAAGCCGTCTTGAAGGCGGAGGCCGGGGGGGTGATCAAGAGCCTTCCCGCCCGGGAGGGCTTGCGCGTCCGGAAAGGCGACGTCTTAGCCGAGATCGACGATGCCGAATACCGTCTGAGCCTGGATAAGCTCGAAGCCTTGCGGCTGAAATATCTTTCGGAGCTTCACCTGGAAAAGCAGTTCGCCGCGGCCGATGATGAAGCCTCTCCGGAGGCACAGGCCGGCCTGACGAAGGCTCAAGCGGATCATGAGGCGGCCCTGGCCGCGTTCCAAGCGGGAAAAATCACCGCCGCCGACTTGGAAAAAGCAAGCAGGGACTATGAGCTGGCTCTCATCGCCGCCGGCCGGAAGAAAGAGGAAATCATCGCCACGACAAAGGGGCTGACCGGCGCCGAAATCGACGTCAAAACCGCCCGGCTGATCCTCGAAAAAACCGTGATCCGGGCGCCCTTTTCCGGAATCCTGACCGACTTCAAGGTTTCCCCGGGGGAACGAATCGAAAGCGGCCGGGAGATCTGCACGATCGTGGATCTCAGCCGGATGAAGGTCAAGGCCAGGGTGCTGGAGAGCGACATCGGAAAAATGATGCCCGGGCGCGGCGTCGATCTCCGGTTCAGCGCTTACCCGGGCCGGGTGTTCAAGGGCCTGGTCGAATCCGTCGGTCCGATCGTCGATGCCGAGGACAAAACGTGTCCGGTGTTCATCGCCGTGGAGGGGTCGGGAGACGAGATCAAGCCCGGGATGCACGCCGAGGTCGAGATCGCGGCCGAAATCCATCGGAACCGCCTCCTCGTCCCGCAGGACGCCATTCTCGTCCGGGGCGGCCGGAAACTGGTGTTCGTCGTGGAACAGGGTTTGGCCAAGTGGCGATACGTCGAGATCGGCCTGGAAAACGAGCACGACGCCGAAATCCTTCCCGGGAACGACGCGGCTTCGGGAATTTCCGAAGGAGACACGGTCATCGTCGAGGGCCATTTCACCCTGGCCCATGACTCGAGAGTCGTCGTCCGGTAGACCCGCTTTCAAACGAAGGGAAACCCCCATGACGCGCTTCAACATCATCGGTTCCACGCCCGTCCGTTCGCGGCTCGCGGCCGCCGGTTTGCTTCTCCTGGCCTCGGTCATCGCTCCCGCTGCGCCCGGGCGGCGGGTTCCGGAGGAACGGACATTGAGCTTGACCCTCCGGCAATGCCTCGACACGGCCCTCCGGGAGAACCTCGCTTTATCCATCGAGAGGTTGAACCCGGCCATGGACGCGCTCGCCCTCAAGGAGGTCCGGGAGAGGTACCTGCCGCAATTCGAGCTGACCTATCAAAACGGCGACACGAACACCCCCGGAACATGGGGCGTGGAAGGGTCGGACATCGCCAGCTCGTTCGATTCCGTGAACCTCGGCCTGGTCCAGTCGTTCCCCTGGGGAACGTCCCTGAGCCTCGGCGTCTCGAGCGCCATGACCGACACGACGCGATCCTTTTCTCTCATCAATCCCTCGTATTTCAGCAGCGTCCGGCTCGACGTGAGGCAGCCGTTGCTGCGGGGATTCGGATCCAAGGCGGCGAACGTCGAGGGGATCAAGGCCGCCCGGGCCGTGGAGATGGCCGACGCCTCCGTCCGGGCGGCGGCCGCTCAGACGGCCTTCGAAGTCGAGGCGGCTTACTGGAACCTGGTCCTGGCCCGGGAAAATCTCAAGGTTCAGGAATCGTCGCTGGCGTCGAGCCGGCAGATCCTGGACCGGAACCGGGAAGCGGCCCGGATCGGAACGGAATCGGGAATCGGGGTCCTCAACGCCGAAACCGAGGTCGCCCGCTATGAGGATGCCGTTCTCGCGGCTTCCCGGGCCGTTCAAAGCCAGGAAGACCTCTTGAGAAAGCTCCTGCGTCTTCCGGCCGGAGGGGAAGCGGGGATCATCCCCCTGGATCGGCCGGAGATCGAGATCCGGGAGGTTTCGGCCGCGGACGTCCTGCGGGCAGCCCTGGCGAACCGGCCGGAAATGGACATCGCGCGGCGCCGGATCGATAACAGCCGGAGCGATGTCGACTATTTCCGGAATCAGTCCCTGCCCAAGGTCGACCTCAATTTTTCCTTCTGGAGTCCCGGCATCTCCGGCGTCCGGTACGTCTACCAGGACGACAATCCGTTGAGCGGCGTCGTGATCGGCCGGATCGCCGGCGGCCGGGGCGAATCCTTCTCCGACATCCTCAAGGGGAAATATCCGAATTGGAGCGTGACGTTGACGCTGGAGGTGCCGATCGCTTCTTTTCTTTCGCGGACCGGGCTGGCCCGGGCGCGGGCGGCCGGCGAGCAAAACGAGCTCCGGCTCGAAAAGGAAAAAAGCGACATCGAATTCGAAGTCCAGGACGTCATCCGGGAATTGGAGGCGAAAGCCCGGATGATCGCCTCCTCCGCCCGGTACCGGGAGCTGACGGAAAAACGGGTCGCCTCCGAGACGCAGCGGTACCAGCAAGGGCTCGTCGGAAGCGAATGGCTGTTCAATTACCGGCGGGAGCTGGCCAACGCCAAGTCCGCTGAAATCCAGGCCGTCATCGAATACAAGATCGCCCTGGCCCGCCTCGACCGGATCACGGGCGCCTCGCCGGCGGCGGGCGGGGAACGGAATCCCTCATGAAGCTCGCCCGCTTCGCCGTCGAACGTCCGGTGACGGTGTCGATGTTTTTCCTGGGCGTCATTCTCTTGGGATTCGTCTCCCTCCGGGAGCTGAGCGTCGATCTCCTGCCGGACATCCGCTATCCCCGGCTGGCCGTCGTGACCGCTTACGGCGGAGCGGCCCCCGAGGAGATGGAAACCCTGGTGACGGCCGCCCTGGAATCGGCCGTCAGCCGGGTCCCCGGCCTCCGCCGGGTTGAATCCGTCTCCAAGGAGGGGATCTCCCATCTCAGCCTCGAGTTCGATTGGGGCACGAACATGGATTTCGCGATGCTCCATGTCCGGGAACAGCTGGACGCGGCCCGCGACGGACTTCCCGAGGGCGTCGAGGATCCCCGGATCGTCACCCTCGATCCCCAGAGCAAGCCGATCATGACCCTGGTTCTGACCGGAGATCGCGCCCTTCTCGAGCTCAAGGAGATCGCCGAGGACTTGATCAAACCCCGGCTCGAACAGGTCGAGGGGATCGGTTCGGCCGAAGTCACGGGAGGCGTCGAGCGGGAAATCGCGGTCGAAGTCGACCCCGCGAAGCTCGCCCTGTACGGGCTGACGATCGAGGAGATCGCCGGCCGGATCGACGCTTTCAACCGAAACCTGCAAGGCGGGATGATCCGGAAGGGAGCCTTTAAATATACGCTCCGGGTGGTCGGTGAATTCGAAACGATCGCTGAAATCGCCGGCATCAGCCTCCGGGTCACGAAAAGCGGCGGGGTCATCCGTCTCGGAGACGTGGCCGCCGTCCGGGACGTCCTCAAGGAACGGCACGGGATCACCCGGTGGAACGGGGAGGAGAGCATCGGCCTCCAGGTTCGGAAGGAAGCCGGGGCCAACACGGTCAAAGCGACGAAAGCCGCCCGGAAGGTCTTGCGGGAGATCCGGAAGGAAAACCCCGGGATCGGAATCCAGGTCGCTGCCGAGCAGGCCGGCTTCATCGAAACGGCGATCGGGGCGGTCAAGAATGAAATCATCCAGGGCGCCCTGCTGGCTTTTCTCATTCTCTTTTTGTTCCTTCAGGAATGGAAAACGCCGCTCATCATCGACACCGTTATCCCGATCTCGGTTATCGGGACGTTCAGCCTGATGTATTTCAGCGGCCTCACCCTCAATCTGATGTCGCTCGGCGGCCTGGCCTTGGGGGTGGGCATGCTCGACGACTGCGCGGTCGTCGTTTCGGAAAACATCTTCCGCCACCGGACCCTGGGCAAGGGCCTCAAGGAGGCGGCGGTGACCGGAACGGCGGAGGTCGGCGGGGCGATCGTCTCGACCGCCCTGACGACAATGGTCGTCTTTCTGCCCGTCGTTTACGTGCGCGGGCCGGCCGGTCAGTTGTTCAAGGACACCGCCTTGACCGTCACGTACGCCTTGAGCGCGTCGCTTCTCGTTTCCTTGACCTTGATCGGGATGCTCCAGTCCCGGCGGTTCACCCCGGCCGAGGCCGGGGAGGGACGCCCCTGGTCCTGGCGGTGGGGGCTGCCGCCCGTCCGGGGAAGGAATCGGCGAAACGCGGTTCTTTGGCCGCTGCGGGCCTTGCGGTGGTTGCTGTACGCGGTCTTCAAGGGGATCGGTTTTGTCTTGAACGGCTTGGCGACATTCGCCGGCCGGCTTCTTAAACCTGCCGTTCATTTTCTCGGCCTTCCCTTCCGGCCGGTTCTCCGGGCCGTTTTCGGCGGATTCAACGCCGCCTACGGACGATTTTGCCGGTTCAACGATCGGGCCCTGGTCTGGTGCCTCGATCACAAGGTCCGGACCTTGGCCGCGACGCTGCTCCTCTTCGGAGCGGCTTTCCTCCTTGGATCAACCCTTCGCCGGGAGCTGATGCCCCCGCTCCAGACCAAGGCTTTCGAGATCGTCCTGAAAACGCCGGTCGATTATTCGCTCGAGCAGACCGCGGCCATGGCCGGAATGATCGAAACCCGGTTGGGCCGGGAGCCGGCCGTCGCTTCGGTGATGTCGCAGATCGGCATCGTTTCCGGGCTGGAGGCCGCCGACCCGGACGTTTCGATGAATTCAGCCCGGATCCATGTCGAGATAGACGCGCCCGGGCGTCTCGAAGGGGTCCTCGAAACTCTCCGCGGGATCATGGTCCAATACCCCGACCTCAGCTATCGCGTGGCCAAGGATCAGTCGCTCCTCGGAGAATTCCTGGCCCTGGGGACGGCCGAGATCGGCCTTCGGATCAAGGGAAACGACCTCGACCGGCTGAAAACGATCGCCGGAATTTTGACCGCCCGCCTTCAGGCGATTCCCGGGCTGGCCGACGTGAACACCAACCTCGGCGAGGGCAAGCCCGAGTTCAGGATGTCGGTCCGCAAGGACGCCCTCCGCAAGTACGCCGGCTTCTCGCCGGCCGATCTCGGCGGTTTTTTGGTCGACGCGGTCAACGGCCGGATCGCCACCCAGTACAATGAAATGGAAAAGAAATTCGATGTCCGCGTCCGGGCCGAAGGGGCCGCCCGCCGCAACATCGAGGCGCTTCTGGCCGAGCCGTATCCCCACGAGCGGAAGCTCATTCCGCTCCGCGAGCTCGTCGATTATGAGATCGTCCGGGGCCCGAGGGAAATCCGGCGGGAGAACCAGCAGAGGGAGGTCCTAGTGACCGCCGGCTTGAAAAACGCCAAGATCAGCGAGGTCATCCCGAACATCGAGCGGGAAATCGGGGCCCTCGATCTGCCTTCCGGATACCGCGTCGTCTTCAGCGGCGAGCGCGAGGAAATGTCCCGGTCCTTCCGGAGCCTTCTGTTCGCCCTCGGCCTGGCCGTCCTTTTGACCTATATGATCATGGCCGCCCAATTCGAGTCGTTTCTCCATCCCTTCCTCATCATGATCACGATCCCGATGGGCGCGGCCGGGGCCTTGTTCGCCCTGTGGGCCGCGGGCCAGACGATCAACGTCATCTCGGTCATCGGGATGGTCGTCCTGGTCGGGCTGGTCGTCGACAACGCCATCGTCAAGATCGATTATACCCGGCAGCTTCGCCGGGAGGGGACGGGATTGCGGGAGGCGGTCGTCGAGTCCAGCCGGACCCGGCTGCGGCCCATCCTGATGTCCACCTTGAGCACGCTCTTCGGCCTCGTCCCCATGGCCCTCGGCCTGGAAGCCGGGGCCGAGATGATGCGGCCGCTGGCGATCACGGTGATCGGGGGGTTGACGGTTTCGACGTTTTTGACGCTGATCCTCATCCCCGTCCTGTATGAAGCGGTCGAGGCCCGGAAGGAACGGAAAGGGAACCGGGGAGCCGCGTGAAATTCCTCATCGATCGTCCCGTCGCGACGGCGATGGCTTTTTGCGCCCTTCTCGTCCTGGGGGTCTATTCCTATCTTCAAACGCCGCTCGAGCTGGAGCCGAAGGAGGATTATCCCCAGGTCACGATTTCGGTCTCCTGGCCCGGCGTTTCGCCCGAGGTCGTGCAGACGCGGGTGACGGCCCCCCTCGAGGAAGCCGCCTCCGCGGTCAAGGCCGTCCGGGGCATCTCCTCGTCCTCGGAGACCGGGATGTCCCGCGTCGTCGTCGATTTCGATTCCAAGGCCGACATGGAATTCGTCCAGCTGGCCCTGCGCGAGGAGCTCTCCAAGCTTCGGCCGGTGCTTCCGCCCGGGCTCCGGCCGGCGGTCACGCCGTTCGTTCCCGAGGATTTCCGGGTGAATCCGTTCCTCCGGTACACGGTTTCGGGGACCGCCTCCCTCCAGGAGCTCCGCGGATCGATCAAGGACAAGATCACGTTCGGCCTCGGTTCGGTCCGGGGCGTCTCCCGGGTCGTTCTGACGGGCGGAGCCGATCCGGAGTTCCGGATCGTTCCGGACAGGGCCAAGCTGGATTCCTACGGCCTTCAACCGTACGAGATCATCCGGGCCGTCTCCGGCCGGCTGGGGATTTATCCCTCCGGCCGGGTGCGGGACGGAAACCGCGAGCTCCTGTTCAAATACGGCGACCAAATCCGGGACAAGAACGATCTGGCGGAGACGATCGTCGGCTCCGCCGGCGGTAACGTCCTCCGCGTCCGCGACGTGGCCGCGGTCGACACGACCTGGGCGGATGTGGATTCCATCCACCGGATCAACGGCCGGCCGACCGTGAGCTTCACCGTCCACAAGGAAAAGGGGACGAACACGATGCGGGTGGCCAGGGATGTCAAGGCCAAGCTCGCCCTCATCCGGAAGGACCTGCCTCCGGACCTCGTTTTTCAGGTCGTGGACGACGAGAGCCGGGACATCAAAAAAAGCCTCGGCGATCTCTACCGATTAGCCGGCTTGATCACCATCGTCGTCTTCCTGATGATCTTCCTCATCCTCCGGCGGATCGGACCGTCGCTTCTCATCCTGGCGTCGATCGCCTTTTCCGTCGTCATCACCTTCAACCTCATCGCCGCCTTCGGGATTTCCCTCAACATGCTGACCCTCGGGGCGCTGGCCCTGGGCTTCGGCATGTTCGTCGACAATTCCATCGTCGTCTTCGAGAACATCCTCCGTCTGCGGGAAAGCGGCCTTCCCCCGCGGGAAGCGGCCGTCCGGGGGCCGCGGGAGGTCTTCACCGCCGTCCTTTCGTCCACCCTGACGACGATCGCCGTGTTTTTCAGCTTCCCGTTTTTCCAGGGAAGGCTCAAAATTTATTACCTGCCGCTGGCCTTCGTCATCGGCTCGGCCCTGGCCGCCTCCCTGCTGGTCTCCTTCACCCTGATCCCGGCCTTGAGCCCGCGCTTGTTGAAACGGCGCCGGGAGGAGACCGCCCGGCGGCCGGAGGGGATCTTCGGGCGGTTCCTGCGCGCCTGTCTCCGCCATCCGGTCGAGGTGATGCTCGTCGCGGCCGTCGTTTTCATCGGTTCCTACCGGTGGTTCAAGGCCGAGGTCCGGACGGGGGAGTGGTTTTCCTTCACCTCCCGGCAATATCTCTTTGTTTACCTCGGCCTGCCGCCGGGGACGGACATCGAGCGGACGGACGCGGCGATCAAGCCGTTCGAGGATTTCGTCCTGGCCCAGGCGTGCGCCAAGGAAATGAACGTCCAGGTCAGCCCCACGAGCGCCACGCTTCGCGTTTCTTTTCCGCCGGCGATCGAACGCTCCGCGATTCCGTACCGGATGAAAGAGGAGCTGATCCGGACGGCCGCTCAATTCGCCGGCCTGGACGTTTACGTGTACGGATTCGATCCCCAGATGTACGGCTCCAGCATGGGGCCGGGATCGTTCCTCAGCTCGCAGATCAGGTTCTTCGGATACAACCTGAAGAAGCTCAAGGACATCACCGCCGAGGTGGAAAAAACCCTGCGGAGGAATCCCCGGATCAAAGACGTCCTGATCACCTCGAACAGGTACGGCTGGTGGGGAAGGGGAAGTTCGTTCGAGAACATCCTGAAGATCGATCCGAACCGGTTGCGGGCCTATGACGTGGACCCCGGCTTCTTCTTCGGATACCTGCAGACCCTGCTCCACGGCCGGTTCGGGGCCCCCCTGGTCATCCGGACGGAAGGCAAAGAAATGGCCGTGACCGTGAAATTCGCCGACGCCGCCGTCCTCGACCTCCGCGGGGTGAACGACGCCTTGATTCGAACGAGAGGGGGGGAGTATCTCCGCCTCGGCGAGGTGGCCGATTTGATCGAGCGGCCGTCGGCCGGCTCGATCGACCGCGAGAACCGGCGCTTCCAGCAAACGGTTTCCTGGGAATTCCGCGGGCCGGTGAAAGCCGGCGAGCGCTTCCGGACCAGCCTGTTCGCCGGCCTTCATCTCCCGGCTGGCTTCAGCGCCTCCCTCGACGACGACCGCTTCATGACCGTCCAAGAGCAATCCCAAATCCTCCAGGCGGCCGTGATATCGCTGCTCGTGATCTTCCTGATCATCGCCGCCCTCTTCGAATCCCTGACGCAGCCGTTTATCATCATGCTGGCCGTCCCGCTGGGCCTGATCGGCGTTTTCCTCGCGTTCATCCTGGCCGGCGCGACCTTCGATTCCTCGGCGTATATCGGCGTCATTCTCCTGGCCGGCATCGTCGTCAACAACGCCATCCTGCTCGTCGATCACATCAACTTGAAACGGAAGCAGGGACGCCCCTTGATCGAGGCGGCCGTCGAGGGCGCCCGGGAGCGGATCCGGCCGATCCTCATGACGACCGGCACGACCGTGTTCGGGATCCTGCCGATGCTCCTCCTGCCGGTCAAATCGGGAAAAATGCGGATTTGGTCGTCCCTGGCTTTGTGCACGGCCGGCGGGCTGGTGACGTCCGCTTTGTTTCTTCTGATCGTCGTTCCCGTCGTCTATGTCCAAGTCGATCACCTGCGGCGATGGGCCGCGGCCTGGTGGAGCCGGATCCGGAGCCGTCCGTCTTGAAAAGCGGGCTCGTTGCGGTTAAGATGAATTTCCGCCGGTGCGGCGGGACGATTTCTTGTCGAAAGGACCGCCATGAACGCCTCCGAAAAAATGCTCCGCGGGAAGCTGGCCGCGTTTCCGCGCTTTCCTCTCATTCATCTTCCCACGCCGATGCGGAAGCTCGAGCGGCTGTCGGCCGAGCTGGGCGGGCCGGAGATCTGGATCAAGAGGGACGACCTGACGGGCCTGGCCTTCGGTGGAAATAAATCCCGCAAGCTCGAGTACATCATCCCCGACGCCCTGGCCAAAAAGGCCGACGTGCTGGTCACCTGGGGGGCGACCCAGTCCAACTGGGCCATGCAGGCGGCCGCGGCCGCGGCTAAAAGCGGCCTTCATCCGGTTTTGGTTCTGTTCAAATCCTACGATTTACCGGAAGAAGCCGACGGGAACATTCTCCTCGACCGTCTCCTCGGCGCGGAGATCCGGTTGCAAGAGGCGGTCCGGGGAAAGCTCGTCACCCAGGAGATCGCGGTGTCGGCAGCCGAGGAGGTCGCGGCGGAATTCCGGTCAGCCGGGAAAAATCCCTATCTTGTCTCCAACGGGGGATCGGTGCCGCTGGGCGGCATGGACCGGCCGCTGGGGGCGATCTCTTATATCGGCGCGTTCCTCGAGATGCTGGACCAGGCGGAAAGCCTGGGCTTCCGGCCGGACGCGGTCGTTCATTCGACGGGCTCGGGCGGGACGCAGGCCGGGCTTCTCTGCGGGGCCCGCTGGGCCTCGCCCGAAACCCGGGTCGTCGGCGTCTCGGTGTCTGATCCGGCGGATTCCTTCACCGAAATCGTCCGGAACGTTGCCGAGGCGGTTCAGCGGACGCTTCAGATGGAGACGGGACCGCGGCCGGAAGATTATATCGTTTTAGATGAATACCTTACCGACGGCTACGGCATCGTGAACCGGGAGGTGACCGCGGTCATCCGGCGTCTGTTCCGGACGGAAGGCGTCGTCCTGGATCCCGTCTATACGGCCAAGGCGTTCATCGGGATGCTCGACCTGATCAAGAAGGGCTGTTTCAAGAAGACCGATAAGATCGTCTTTTTCCACACGGGCGGGACGCCGGCCCTTTTCCCCAACAAGCACAAGCTGATCGAGACCCTCGACTGAGGAGGACAGGGGAGTCCCGATCCCGCGTTCGGCGGAGGGGGCGTCCCCTCCGCTTGCCTCCTTTACAGGACGGCCGGCTCGAACGTCCCCGGCGCCCGGAAATCCACGTTGACGTTGCTCTGGTCGAAGGAATACCAGGCCCCGGTGACCGCGTCGATGATGACCGGGACCAAGCCGCCGAGGACGTCTAAAACAATCCACCCCGCGCCGACATGGTTGTTCAGGTAAACCGACTTGGTCTGGTCCTGGTACTTGAACTCGATCAGGTAGACTTTCTTGGTGATCAGGCGGAAATTGATCGGCGTGGTCCCCATCAATTTCCCGTCCACCCAGACTTCGGCCCCCGTGGGATTGGAGCCGAAATTCACCTCCTCGGTCGTTCCCTTGAACAGCGTCGCGCAGCTTGTCAGGGATAAAACAAGGCAGACCGTGAGAAACAAGGCGAGTTTCGTTTTCATGTTCGGCCTCCGTTCATTTGCCGGGATTCTTGAGATATTTCAGGAGCTCGCTGTCGGTCGTCAAGATCAGCCAGGTGTCCTTGATCAACCCGGCCCGGTAGGTGTCGAGCGATTTCATGAACTGGTAGAGCTCAGGGTCGAGGTTGTAGGCCGCGGCGTAGATGCGGGTCGCCTCGGCGTCGGCCTTGCCCTTGATCTCCTGGGCCGTCTTGTAGGCTTCGGACTGGATGCGCTTCAGCTCCCGCTCCTTCTGGCCGCGGATCTCGGCGCTCTTGCCGTCGCCCTCGGACCGGTACATCGCGGCGATCCTCCTCCGCTCGGCGATCATCCGGTCGAAGACCTTCCGCTGGACCTCGTCGACGTAATTGACCCGCTTGATGCGGACGTCCTTGAGATCGACGCCGAACTGGGGCGTGATTTTCGAGGCGTTTTCCAAGATGATCGCCGCCAGCTTGTCCCGGCCGGCCTCGATCTTGGAGATGGCTTCGGACGCATCGAGGACGGCGGCGTCCTCGGAGATCTCGAAGGCCCGGTTGGACGACCGGACGATCTCGATCAAGTCGAACTTGGCGATGGTGTTCCGGGTTTCACCGTCGACGATGTCATCGAGCCGCGACCGGGCGTTCCGCTCGTTGTCGACCCGCTGGAAGAAGACGAGCGGATCGGCGATCCGCCACCGGCAGTACGTGTCGACCCAGATGTATTTCTTGTCCCGGGTCGGGATCTGGTTGGGATCGCCGTTCCAGGAGATCCAGCGCTTCTCGAAATAGTTGGCCTTCTGGATGAAGGGGATCTTGAGATGGAGGCCGGGGCGGACGATCGTTCCTCCGACCGGCTCGCCGAACTGGGTGATGACGACCTGGTTGGTCTCGCTCACGATGTAGACGGCGCCGCCGAGAAGGGCCAGGAGAACCAAGGCGGCGGCGAGATAAAGAACGAGCGAGGTCCGTTTCATCTTGGAACTCATTTCTTCACCTCCTCGGACAAGTTGAGAAGAGGCAGGAGATTTTTCATTTTATCGTCGGCGATGACCTTGCGGTTGATCTTGGACATGATCTCGGTCATGGTCTCCAGGTAGAGGCGCTTGCGGGTGACGGCCGGGGCCTTGGCGTATTCACGGTAGATCGAGACGAAGCGGCTGGCGTCGCCCTGGGCATTGTTGACCCGCTCGGAGGCATAGCCCTCGGCGGCCCGGACGGCTTGTTCGGCCTCGCCCGAGGCCTTGGGGATTTCCTGGTTGTACTCGGCCCAGGCCTCGTTGATCTTCCTCTCCTTCTCCTGGAGGGCTTCGTTGACGTCGTTGAAGGCCGGCTTGACCGGGTTGGGCGGATTGACGTCCTGGAAGATCAGCTGGTTGACGTCGATCCCGATTTCATACAGATCGCAGAGCTTCTGGAGATCTTCTTTCGCCTCGGCCGCGATCCGGGCCCGGCCCGTCGTGATCGTCTCGTCGACGGCGTTGTCGCCGATGACCCGGCGGACGACGGCTTCGTTCATGTCCCGGAACGTTTGCTCGGTGTCCCGCATCTTGAACAGGAACTTATAGGGATCCTTGATCTTGTATTGGACGATCCACTCGGCGACGACGACATTCAAGTCCCCGGTCAACATGATCGCCTCGGCTTCGACGTCGGCCGGGGCGATGTATTGGGTTCGAGCCCCGCCGCCGCCGGCCGACCGGAATCCAAACTCCAGCTTCAGCTGCCGCTGGACCGGGACCTTGGTCAGGGCCTCGATGCCCAAGGGAAGCTTGAAGTGAAGTCCCGGATCGGCCGTTCGGACGAACTTGCCGAACCTCAGGATCACCCCCATTTCATCCGGGTCGACCTGGTAGAACGATCCGGCCAGGAGAATCGCGAGGATGATTCCGCCGAGGACGTAAAAAATCAGCTTCCGAGGGATTTTGGGAAGCTTGGGCATTTGCCCCTCCCATCCCTGAAATGGATTCTGGTTGGTCATGCGCCTCTCCTCCTTTCCTTTCGCCGTCTTCCATCATACGGAAAACGACGGCGAAAGTGAACGCGGAATCCCGAATCGAGCCGGGCGGGCTATTTCCAGGCGGCCATCAGCTGGGGAAGGTCGGACAGGTCGGCCTCGGCGATTCGGAGCCGGCTTTGGTCCACGTCGCCGAGGGTTTTCAGCCCGGATCCGGTGAGGACGAGCACCGAAGCGGCGTCGGCCGGGATCCGGCCCTCCTTGGACATTCTCAAAAAGGCGGCCAGGACCGTGGCCGAGGCCGGATCGCTGAGGAGGCCCTCGTCCTCGGCGAGCAGGCGCTGGGCTGTCTCTTATACACATCTCCGAGCCCACGAGACCGTACTAGATCTCGTATGCCGTCTTCTGCTTGAAAAAAAAAAAGAGACACATCA
>ERZ1026814.247-NODE-247-length-38730-cov-12.498018_pt1 | contig 38730 bp, 28 predicted proteins | sample MGYA00520871_ERZ1026814 | MGnify/ENA primary metagenome ERZ1026814 (study PRJEB33270, sample SAMEA104284478) | anaerobic digester metagenome | biome: Anaerobic digester microbiome; feature: mesophilic sludge digester; material: Anaerobic digester biomass | place... | reverse complement strand
TTATCTGAATAAAGTTAAAATCAGCTTAAAAGTATATGAAACTCAAATCATTGTAGCCATAGAAAATCAAATAAAAAGAGATATATTATGAATAATGTAATATTATCCGAGAACTTTTCAAAGGAAAGGTGGCTGGACTATTTTGATCGCAGGTCAAATTACTTTCGCCAAATAGATGAAGAAATTAAGCGATATAAGGATGATACATTCTCGGAAGTCATAAAATTAGGAATGTTAGAATTACCAGAAGGAAATAGAGTAGTTATTTATTTTATTAAAATAAAGCATATTATAACGGAAAGATCATTAAGAAAATTCCAATATAACAAAGCAGTTGAAATATTAAAAGATGAATCAGTGCAAGCTGGCTTATTCATTTTTTATGACCAAAATTATTCTTTCCGGTATAGTTTAGTATATCCTATCTATCTTGGTATAAAAAAAGCATATAGCAACTATAAAAGGTTTTCCTATTATATTAAAGCTGGAATTCCTCATCATACTTATGAACAGCAAATAGGAGATGCTAAATATTATTCCTTATCTGAAATAAAAAATATCTTTTCCGTGGATCCGGTTACTAAAGAATTTTATATTCAGATATCTCTCAAATTTTTGGAATTAGTTGGAGGAGAAAGAACTGTAGGACAAAGAAGATTTAATTATACGGGTTGTTTAAAATTACCGGAAAATAATACTGAATATAAAAAGCAATTTGCTGTTCGTTTATTAGGAAGATTAATTTTTTGCTGGTTTTTGAAAATGAAAAAATCTGAGAATAATTTGCCATTAATTCCGGAAGAACTTATTTCTGCTAATGCGGTTAGGAACTGTAAAGAAAAAAACTATTATCACAATATCATTGAACCGTTATTTTTTGAAACCCTGAACAAAAGAAAAGACGAAAGAGAACAATATATACAAAATGGAGTTTGGAATTCTATTCCCTTTTTAAATGGAGGTTTATTTGAAGCTGATAAAATTGATTATTATGACCCCAACAATAAACAGTTACTAAACACATTGCAAATTCCTAATGACTGGTTTATAGGTCTATTTGAACTTTTTGAACAATATAATTTTACTGTTGATGAATCTACCAGTATTGATATTGAAATTGCCGTAGACCCTGAAATGTTAGGTAGAATCTTTGAAAATTTATTAGCTGAACTGGATAAGGATACAGGTGAAACAGCCAGAAAAAAAACAGGTAGTTATTATACTCCTCGTTTTGTGGTTGAATATATAGTTGATAACAGCTTGTATAATTATATAACCAGTCATCTTTGTATCAACAAGGAAAAAATATTTGATTTAATCTTTAATTCAGACAAAGCAAACTCATTTACCAATTCTGAAAAATTAGAAATATTAGAATTACTTTCCAACCTTAAAATTATTGATCCGGCTTGCGGAAGTGGTGCATTTTTAATGGGGGCTATGCAGAGAATGCTGGAGATTATTAGTTATCTTGATCCTGCATCAGAATTCTGGAAACAAAAAATAATTAACAGTGTAACAGACCAATCCTTTAGAACCTATTTGATTGATAAGCTGAAAAATGAAAATATCAGCTATATCATCAAACTTGGACTTATAAGGGATAATATCTATGGGATTGATATTCTAACAATGGCTACGGAAATTTCCAAATTGAGGTTTTTCCTTTCTTTGATTGTAGATGAGAATATTGATGACGACAAAGAAAATAGGGGTATTCTGGCTTTACCTAATTTGGAATTTAAATTCATTGCGGCTGATTCTGTTCTGGACTTGAAATCAAATTTGGAACATGATGTAATTCTTATGCCTTATATTGCAGACCTTAAAAAAACTATGAATAATTACTTTACATCAATGGGAAAAGAAAAGGAGCTATTTAAACAAGAGTTTATTCAAAAACAGAGAGAAATTAGCACTACTCTTTCAGAATCAGGAAAGCTACATCCGGATATAGCTTATTTGCTAAATTGGAACCCTTTTCAAAATGAGTCGGTTGATTGGTTTAATCCTGAATGGATGTTTGGCTTATCTGAAAGTTTTGATATTATTATTGGAAATCCTCCTTATGTTTGCAATAAAAGCACTGATAAGAGAAAAGTTCCCAGATATATAGAAAAATATGGTATATCGGATGATCTCTATAATTATTTCTTTTTAAGAGCATTAGAATTATTAAAACCAGAAGGTATTATTTCCTTTATTACTTCTAATACCTATCTCACTATTCATTCCAAACAAAACTTAAGGATTAGCTTCTTAGATAATAGAATAATTGAATTGATTAAAATAGATAATCCCTTTGAAAATCCTCTTGTTGATCCAGCTATTATATCTGTGCAAAAAAAGGAAACTATAGTAAAAAACTATGATTTTACTTATAAAAATGCCAAAGCCAATAAAGACACTGAAACTGATTTTTATAATCCTGAAATATATTATCCCACAACTGAACTATATAGAAAAACTGCTTTTAATGCTTTTTTTGTTCCCAATGATTTCAATATAAAAATTTGGCATAAATATCAACCAACTGTCTGCAAATTAATAAGCCAATATTGGAATTTAATAGTTACCAGCAGGCATATTAATAATAATTCAAATATACTTAATGAATATCGCAAAAATCTCAAACCTGGGGATATTACTATTCTGGGTTTAATTACAGAAGGTGGAGTAGGTTTACAAACATCAGATAATGGAAGATTTGTAGCAGTTTTAGAAGGTACTAAAGAATCAGAGAGAACAAAGAAAAATAGAGCTCAAAAGCTTTATGAAGCTATTAGGAACTATGGAATATCTGAATTAAATATACACACTTTACAGGAAACAAAGGAATTTATTGCAGATCTTTCCGAAAAGGAGATATGGGACTTATTTGATGAATTAAAGAAAAAATATGACAGAGATATCTTTGGCAGAGGATATCTTTATAAAATTATCAATAATTCAGAAAAAGCAAATGTAGAAAGTTTAACACCAGAAGAAATGCAAGATGGGATAGATAATGATAAACCACATTGGGTTCCTTATGATAAAGGAGATAAAGAAGGCAATCGTTGGTATTTAAAGACACCATTTTATCTTGACTGGTCCAAAAAGACAGTAGAATTTTTGGTAACAAATTCAGGTAAGACAGGTGCAGGCAATCCAGTAGTTAGAAATAAGAATTTTTATTTTAGAAATGGTTTTTGCTGGAGCGATATAAAAACTGTTTATTTAAAATGTAGATTAAAAGATCGTAGTGTATATGATGTTACAAGTATGAGTATGTTTTCTTTAATGCCTAATATTCCTGATTGGTTCTTTGTTTGCCTAATAAACTCTAAATTTATTAGTGAATATGTAAATGATTTTGAGAATAATACTTCTATTTTTCAGATAAACGATGCTCGTCAGTTACCTATAATTATTCCTACTCAAGAGCAACTTGATTTCTTTCATAGTATATTTAATAAAGCTTATGAAATTCAAATGCTGAAATTTGAGAATAAAATTTCTAAAAATAAAGCAGAAGAGAAACTTGAGGATATTCAGAAAAATCTTGATTACTATGTATATCAATACTATGGCTTGGATTAATTTCAATATAAAACAATAAATATTAGATTAAACAGGGGTAGACATATAAATTTTATTTTATTGTTAGTATAAAACTTCCTTTGTCATTCCCGATTAAACTGGACTTCTATATAGGATGAAAAAGTATTATAATTAAATATTGTCTGAATAGAGGAAAGAATGTTATATAAAAGGCAGCAAGAGATTCTTTATTTGATTTCCCAACTGAATGGAATAGGGAAAGTCAAATTACAAAAGCTTATGTTTTTAGCAAATTATAAGCAGGATGAGGTTTCTTATGATTTTGTTCCCTATAAATATGGTCCCTATTCATTTATATTACAAAAGGATTTAGATTATTTAGTTAGTAATAATTTTCTGATTTTTAAGCATAATAAATACCGGGCAATTAACCCAAATTATATAAATATAACTCCAAAGCGTAGGGATATATTAAATAGTATCATATCCAGATATAGTATGTTTTCAACGAAGAAATTAATGCAATATGTCTATAGAGAATATCCCCGATTTGCCATCAAAAGCTGTAAAGCAAATTCAATTTTATCAGCTGTAGAAATATCTGAAATTAAGACCCAAATTCCAGATACTACAAACCCTTCCATATTTACGATAGGATATGAAGGTAAAAGTATTGATAAATATCTTTCGTATCTTGTTTTTTCCGGAATAAAAGTGCTCATTGATGTAAGGGCAAATGCAATTAGTATGAAACCAGAATTTAGTGAAAGGAATTTAGGAAATTTTTGTAATCTTATGGATATTAAATACATACATATTCCGGAACTGGGAATATCCTCCAAGCAAAGAAAAGCAATTAAGGATAAAAAAATCTTGTTTCAGGATTTTAGGACGAACTTAACCAGTAACGGCTCTTATTATTTGAATAAAATTAGGGAACTGGCTATTACCTATAAAAGAATTGCCCTTACCTGTTTTGAAGCTAATCCTGAAGAATGCCATCGGAGCATTGTTGCCAAAATCATTTATGATGAATTACCCCAAGCGTATAAATTGGAGAATTTATGAAGAAAAAAATACTCATTGCAGTAAAAACCTATCCCAATCCTTCTCAAAAGTATAATGAGACGGTTTGTACTGCCGGCTTGGATGAAGACAAAAAATGGATTAGAATTTATCCCATTAATTTCCGCTCAAGACCTTTAGCAGAGCGGTATAAAAAATTTCAGTGGATTGAAGTTGATATTGAGAAAACAGAAGGGAGAGATTTTAGACCGGAAAGTTATCGTTTAAAAAATTTTGATGATGAAATAACAACATTGGAGCAAGTAACCTCCTATGATGTTAAAAAGGAATATATTCTTAACAATGTTTATGATTCCTTAGATGTTTTACTTAGGGACTCTCAAGAACCTAAAAATATTTCCCTGGCAACATATAAACCAAGTTCTATTGTTTCTGCAGGTTATGAACACTGTAAAAGAAACTGGAATAAAGAAGAACAAGAGAAATTTTTACAACTTAATATATTTAATATTGCACCTCAAATTCCCTTAAAAAAGATGCCCTGTAATTTTAAATACACATTTAAAGACATCAATGGTTCAGAACATACTATGAGTATTTTGGATTGGGAAATTGGAGCTCTGTATTGGAATTGCTTAAAATCATCTAAAAGTGAAAAAGAAGCATGCCAAAAGGTAATTAATAAATTGGAAGATATAGCAAATAATAAGGATATGTATTTTATTCTGGGAACAACTTTGGAGCATCATCAAAGAAGATTACCTAACCCTTTTACTATCGTGGGTTTGTTTTATCCTCCGGTTGATGAGCAATTAACAATTTTGTAAAATTTACTTTTGTAATATCTTATTATTAGTGTCTCATTTAGCCAACATAAATAATGTAGCAGAAATCAGTAATAGTTATAATTAGTAACCGGGTTGCCAAATTTTAATGAGGAATTGCTATTAAGCATTATCCTATTAAAAACCTTCATTTGCATTGGCAAAGAAAGATTTTGCCTATTATTTTCCTTAACTGCATAATTCGTGTTTAATAAATAAAATATTTGAATCCCTGCTTGCGGAGAAAGGGCAAAACAATTTTCCTTCAAACGATAGTATTACAGGTTTTCTTTTAAGCTTTCTTTATCCCGTAGAGATATTGTAACAATTAAGTAACGACCAAGTAACGAAACTACGGCAGTGTTACGGAAGTGTTACGGTAGTGTTACGGGGTCGTGAAGGAATGAACTTGTTTGCAATAAGTTAGCATAGATTTTTTAGGAGTGGAGAAAGCAGGACATAATTATCCGCTAACATATTGATATACAAAGAATAGTAAATATTGGTACTTTGTTTTTTTGGGGTAAAGCCGATTTTGACACTGCATATTATGTTTATTATATTATAATATCAATATTATTAGTATATATTATTCAGTTTGCTTTTTAAAAAGGAATGACAAATGTATGGATTCCTGTTTTCGCAGGAATAACAGAGGATAATTTCAAAATTGAAATGGTATAACAGGATTTGTTATTGGGAGGATAGTGCAGTTTTATGTTAGGAATTGTAGAATTGAGCTAAAACGGATAGTCCTTTTAAGTGCAATGTCTGTTTATGATGTGCCTCCCAATAGAGTGCAAAAACGGTGTTGATTTCGTTAACAACAGCCCTATTTATTTTTATATCTTCAAGGTAAATAGCAATTTCAGGCAATAAAGTTAAGATATTTCTTGCTGGGGGTGAAAGAATCATTAATGCGTTATCCGGATTGATTTCTGGCAAACATTTCTCGCAAACAAAGCCGCCTTTGGTTTTGAGGTAGGCATTAGGAACATCAAGGGGATTTTTGCATAAGCAACAATAACTTAATGGATTGCCAATGCCGCTTAAAATGGTAATTCTATTTAAAAAGCGCCAAAAGATGAGAATAGCGTTTCTTTCCACTTTTTTCAGGTATTCCAGATAGGAAATAGTAAGGTCATAAATTGTAGCTATATCTTCTTGAGAAATAATCAGATGGCTAATTAGTTCCAAACCTGTTTCCGCAGCTGCCCAAGTTGCTGAACTGGGATAAACGGAAAAATTGCGGGTAATATTTGCCTCGCTGAAAAGCCATAAGCCCGGTTCCTTCGGTTCATAAGCAATTAGTTCGTATTCACAAAGAGGCAGAAGTTGCTGTTTTTCGCTTTTTTTGCGGATACCTTTGGCAATAACACTAACCATTCCCTGCTGGCGGGTAAAAAATTGCAGAATTAAACTGCTTTCGCTATATTGGCTTTGTTTGATGAGGATTGCCAGCAGTTTGTTTTTCAAGAAAGTTTTTCCCTTACTTCTTTTAAGCTCATCGGTGTGGCAAAAACACTTTTGAAATTCGTGTATGTAACAAAACCTGGGGGACTTTTACGCGGTTTTCGGACATAACGAATTTGAGTGTAATCCACAGGAACATTGGTAGAAAATTTTGCCTTGGAAAACCAGGCAGCTAAATTGCAGCAAAGTTCTATTAATTGAGGACTTGGCTCTGTTTTTTTTAAGCATTTGAGGACAATATGCGCTCCGTGATAAATACGACAGTGAAACCAATAGTCATAAGGTCTTGCCAGTTGAGTAGTTAAATAATCATTTTCTTTAGCACGGCGTCCTATAAGGATTTGAAACTCATCATTTATCTTCAATTTCAGGATTTTATCGGCAAGAATAGCGTTTTGGACAATTTTGTGTCCGGTTGGTTTGGAGGGCAAAATTCCGCTATCTGGTAATTCACCTTTTTCCGCTTTGGCAATGAGGTCTTTAATTTTTTCAATTTCAGCATCTGTCTGAGCCAGATTTTTGGTAATTATCTGTAAGCCATTTTTGGCTTTATGATACTTTTTCAGATAGCTTTGCAAATTTTCCTGCGGGCTTTTATCTTTCTGTAAAGGTATTTCTATTTCCTTTAAAGCGGGGTCAAGATAATTGATTGCCGTAAAACTTTCCCTTCCGGTTTTAAGATTATGCAGATTGGTTTTCAAACATTCTGCACAGGCGAGCCAAAAATCCGCTTTTTCTGCATTTGTTAGGTCTTGTTGTAATTTTTCTCTTTTTTTCTGCAATTTTTGCAGTTCTTTTTTTAGGGCAGAGCATATTTTTTGACCATTTTCTACCTCTTCTTCTTTTTTTAACTTATTGTAATACAGATTGATAAAATAATCGTTGCAGGTTGCGCTACCATCAGGATAAGGGGATTTTACCTCTTCCAAAATCGGTTGAAAAGATGTTTTCGGAGCAGTGTAAACAAGTCCCGGCAAAATTTGTCTTTGAGGATTATCTGCATAGCTGTATTTATGAAGAGCATCAAGAATATGCAATTCGGAATCGGTTAAAATGGCATTGGGTTGAGGAGGCATCAATTCTGCGATAAGAAAGTATATTTTATTCTGCTGGTAGATATCTCTTTGCTGAAGCTCCAAATAGGCAAGGCGGTCATTTTCAGCTAAAGAAATACCTGTAAGATGATAATTGTTAAGCTTTTGCCAGATTTTTTTTCCTTCCTGAGGTGGCTGGAAATTATCCTGCAGAAAAATGAAGGCATCAAGTTTACTAAGCACTATGCACAGGGCTTTTTTATCTTTTGTCTGCAATACTAAAAGCTCTGGAAACAATAAAACACTTTCTATCACTGCTTGATAACCAATCATTTCTTGTGTCCATTGCTTAAGATAAGAATATTTCACTTTAGTTATTTTCCTTTTGTCTTGACAAAAAAACAGGTTATATTTTTGAATGCCAAAGTATAATATATTACAAAGGAGTCAAGCATGAAAGCTACAACAGCGATTATAGTAGCAGTTCTGGCAATTCTAACTATCGTGTTTGCTGTCCTTTGGATTAATGCCAACGGCAAATCCAAAGATATTATGAAAAGCAACGAAGAATTGAAAAAACTGTATGAGACATCTACTTCCACGATCAACGAAATTCAATCAAGCTTGGAATCGCTGGAACAAGACCTCTCAGGGCAGCTTTTTACGCAGAAAGAAATTCCCGGAACATCCCCTGAAGAGCGGAGAAATCGCATTATATCTTCCATAGCTAATATGCGAGACCAAATTGAAGCGGATAAAAAGAAAATTGCTACCCTGGAAAAACAACTTGCCACTTCCAAAAGCCAATTGAAAGGTGTGCAGGAAATTGTGAATAAACTTAAAGCCAGTATCAGCGAAAAAGAACAAATTATGGATGAATTACAAGAGCGCTTAGGCATTTTGAACGAAACCCTGGAAACGGAAAGAAGAACCAGTGCTGAAGAAATTCAGAAACGCGAAATGACGATTACGGAAAAAGAACAACAGATTACTCAACAAAGCATTGAAGCAAATACTATTTATTATGTATATGGTACTCGCAAGGAATTAATGTCTAAAGGAATTATGGATAGAAAAGGCGGACTTTTGGGTATCGGAAAGGTTTCTACCGTAAGACAAAATATTCCTATTGAGCAATTTACCTCTATGAACCTGCTGGAAACACAGCAAATAAGTTTTCCGGCAACGAAAAAGGGCTATTCTATCCTCACTAATCACCCCGCTACTTCCTATAAAGTGGAAAAAGAAGGCGACCAGAATATCCTTACTATTCTTGACGCAACAAACTTCCGTAAACAAAAATTCGTAGTAATAGAACTGCTGTAACCTATATAAATTTTAACCCTTTAAAAAAGGTGAGGTTAAAAAAAACCTCACCTTTTTTGGTTTGCAATTTTGTTTTTAAGCTAAAGTCGGAATTACTCCACCAATTAGGAAACTGGCAGCGAAAGCAATAATTGCATAAAGCTCAGGAAACACACCCAAAATAAGGGTTTTGGCAAAAACATCGTGTCCTGAACCGATACTTTCAATACCTGTGGCGACAATTCTTGACTGGTGATAGGCAGAAATAAGTTCCACAGTTCCTGAAATCAAACCTGCTCCTAAAATGGCACAGGCCTGAAGCATATTAATTTGGGGAGTAATATAAGCTTTCAGGATGAAGAAAGAACCAAAACCATATAGACCCTGCGTTCCAGGTAAAGCGGAAAGGATCATACAGCTGGGAAAAATATCATCCCTTTTTTTCATTGCACCAACTGATGCACGACCACCGATAACAGTTCCCCAGGCACTTCCCATTCCGGAAAGAGCTACCATCAGGAAAAGTCCGATCCAAGCCAAAAAATATGCCAAATTTTGGCTCGCCATAGTGGCAACAATTGGTTGAGCTATTGTGTTTAAGGAATCAGGCATTTTAACCTCCCTTGTTATTCCTTTTTCCCAAAGGGTTTATATTCCAGCCCGGGACCTTCAAAAGCAGCATTTTTGTAAAACTCCACGAAAGTAAGTCGTAAAGGATGAACAAAACCGCTAAGACCTCCCAAGGCAATATTTAAAGTATGTCCAAAAAGCATAAACAGCACAAAAATAATAGGACCGACAATCGGAATTCCATTAGCAATTTGACTTCCAATAGAGTTCATTACAAAACCTAAAATTGCGCTGGAAACGCTTAAAGCAAAAAGACGGATGTAAGATAAAATATCACCAAAATAACCAGTAACAATTTGATAAAGTAGCCAAAATCCGTTGAGAATATTGAGAATAATATTCTTACCGGGACTATTAAACAGCAAAATCATAGCCAATCCGATATAAATAGGGTATTTAATATAGGGCTGAACTTTGCTGATATTTGCTCCTAAAAGCGAAGAACCGAGAACCGTTAACCCAAACAATAATAACCAGGTACCAATAGTACTTAGCCCAAATTTGAAACCATTTTTTTTCATTTTTTTCACTGCTGCAATGGCTATCCCGAAAAGGATTTGGATGGCACCTAAAAGCAAAGCATAGTTGAAGATTTGATTGTTATCCTTAATTAAAATCTTATTCTTAATAGCTGGAATCGTTTTCAAATCGAAAGCTAAAGCACTACCCATCACCCAACCCATTATTATGGAAGCAGTTCCAAAGATCATTAACAGGGTAAGAATGTCTCTCATACCCTGGTTTTTCATCTTCAATTTTAAGATAACAGCCAAAATGATAATAACTATACCATAACCGATATCCGCATTGCAAAAACCGAAAAACAAAGCAAAGAAAGGTGCAAAGAAAGGAGTTAAATCAAATTCATCGTAATAGGGCAACATATACATTTTGCTGATGGGCTCAAAAAGACGGGCAAACCAGTTATTTCTTAATTTTATGGGGGGATTTTCTTCAGGTTTGGCATCTTCTGAAACATAAATAATGTTATTCTTCTCCAGAAAGTCCTTTAAACCCTGTTCCAAACTGACAGGAATCCAACCGCTTAAGAGACGGATAGTATTTTCCGCTTCATATTTACCTTGCTGGAGAGCATCTTCAAATTCGTATTCCCGACTTAGGCGTTTAAGCTCATCCTGAAACATTTCAATAGCTGTAGGAGCTATGGAATACAAGTAATCATCAATATCTTTTTGCTCATTTTCCAGTTCCTTCAGCTTGTCTTCAAATTCCTGAAGGGTATGCTGATGAAAAGAAAAGGTATCCGCTTCTAAAGCCGGATCTCCATTATCTGTAATAACTACAAAGTATAGAATTCCGCCAACTTCGTTAATAATTTTCAAGGGAAATTTTTCCTGCCATTCCGGTTTAAAGTGATTTTTTAAGCAGGTATAGAAACGAATGGTCAATCCGTATTCTTTAAGTTTACGCACTAAATCGTAATCAAAATGCCCCCAGGGACTTAAATCCCGAATTTGTTTTTTAACTGTATCTATAGAGTGTTGAAGTTTATCCTTTTCTTCTCTTGCTTCATTTATTTTATTCAGCAATGCCTTTGTGGGTAAAGGACTTGCCTGCTTAGGTGCAGTGGATTTTAGTTTTGTAAGGAATTTAACACATTCACCATATTCCTTCATCAGTTCAAGGTTTTTGGTTTGGGATTCGGTTTTTTCATCACAGCTACGAATAATATGCACCACACCCAGCTTTTGCAGCTCTGCCAAAAAGTTCTCATAATCCTGATGATAGAGAACGAAGGTATATTTACGCATCTTTTCTATCATAGCTGGCTCTCCTGTTTAAAACGGGATTTAAGTATTTTCTGTGATGCTTTGGATAAATTTTCTTCATCTTCCAGATAGCGTTTTATTTTTAGAATGGCATCTTCAAAGGCAGGTATTTGTACTTTTTCGTAGAGATTCACTTTCTGCGTTGTCTTTTTCCGCACTTGCTCCAAAATTTGCATCTTGCGAATATAAAAGTCCCTTTCAATTTGGAGTTGGCAAATTTCTTTCAGCAAAGCAATTCCTTCGGGATACCAGGAAGGAGCTTTAAAAAGGTTATAGTCCGCTATTTCAAATTCTATGTTTTCCAATAGGGGGGTTTTTACACCAGCTATTTTACGGGTTTTAATTTCCACATTTTTAATTTTCACGATGTAAGGATCAAATTCCACAAACAATTTCATAAAAGCATCAAGTTCTGCAGTACGTTCTTTCACCTTTTGGTCTAAAGCAAATGCCTGGTCGCGCGCTTTTTTAACTTCCAGGCGTAAGGCACTTTCCTTGTTTTTCAAGGTTGGCAAAGCTCTTTGCCTAACCGCAAGTTGTTTAATTAGTTGTAACTGAGAGATTTTATTATACTGAAATTTCAGGTTCATCCTTTCTTCCAATACAAATTCATAAATTCGTCTTTGATACCTATTTCAGCACGGTTGAAATACTTCTGGAAAAGTTCCCAGGTTCTATCCAACATTTCATCGGTGCTGATATTAACATCAACAGCCAAAATTTTATCGGAATACTCTTTGGCAAAATCAAGCACGCGGATATCATAATCGGATAAGTCAAAACCGTTTTCCAGCTTTGTTTTAGCATTGGCAGCATCGGCATAAAGACGCACTGCAGTATTCATAACCTGGGGATGGTCTTCCCTTGTCTTTTTGCCTATCACAAGCTGTTTCAAACGAGAAAGAGAACGGAAAGGATCAACAATAACTTTTCCAATATCCGTATCGCGTTTCAGGAAAAGCTGTCCTTCTGTTATGTAACCTGTATTATCGGGAATGGCATGAGTAATATCTCCTCCCGAAAGAGTTGTAACTGCAATAATTGTTATGGAGCCACCATCGGGAAATTGCACTGCTTTTTCATAGAGCTTTGCTAAATCACTGTAAAGCGAACCGGGCATACTATCCTTGGAAGGAATTTGGTCCATACGATTGGAAACAATACTTAAAGCATCGCAGTAAAGTGTCATATCAGTTAACAACACCAAGACCTTTTCCTTTTTTTCCAAAGCAAAATATTCTGCAGCAGTAAGTGCCATATCAGGAACCAGAAGTCGTTCCACAGTAGGGTCTTCCGTAGTATTTACAAAAGAAACGATTCTATCTATCACTCCAGCATTTTCAAAAGTGTTTTTATAAAGCAGATAGTCGTCGTTGGAAAGCCCCATACCCCCTAAAATAATTTTATCACTCTGAGCTCTTAAGGCAACCATAGCCATTACTTCATTATAGGGTTGGTCAGGGTCTGCAAAGAAAGGTATTTTTTGTCCTGTAACCAAAGTATTATTCAAATCAATTCCTGCAATTCCTGTAGTAATCAATTCAGAAGGTTGTTTTCTGCGCACAGGATTTACAGAAGGACCTCCAATTTCCACCTCTTTACCTTCAATTTCAGGACCTCCGTCAATCGGTTCACCATAAGCATTGAAAAACCTGCCACCTAATTCATCGCTAACTTTCAAAGTAGGTGCTTTTCCGAAAAAGACAACTTCAGCATCAGTTCCAATTCCTTCAGTCCCGGCAAAAATCTGCAGAGTTACATTATCACCTATAATTTTAACTACCTGAGCCAAACGTCCTGCAACTGTAGCCAGTTCGTCATTTCCCACTCCTGTTGCCTGAACGGTGCAAGTAGCTTTAGTTATTTGATTGAGTTTGGTATATATTTTTTGAAAAGCTTGGGTTTCCATTATTTAGCTCTCCTTTCTGCAACTATTTTATGTAGTTCCGCTTCGTAATTGTTAAATTCCGGCGTTTGAAATTCCATATAATTCATCTGCTTACAGATATTGATTAACTGCATATAATAGGGCATAACTTCTTCAAAGCCCTCAAACACGAAATCCGTATCGCAAATTTCCAAAATTAGTTCCAGCATATATTGCTGTCTTTTCATCGGGGTGGATTGGTCTACTTTATCAAAGCCATCTTGTTGTAAAATAATTCTATCCACAAGTTCACTTTTCCAGTATTTGTCATGATACGAAAGCGGAACACCATCATCACCTAAAATATTTATTTGTTCCTGTGCTTCTTTTCCGCGCAAGAGAATATCTTTGGTATGATTTACATCCTTCACCCAATGCGGATTTACATTGGAATTCAAATATTCAATAACTTCGGGATATTCCAGATATTTACTGTAGGAATCAATAGGATCAACTGCAGGATAGCGTTTACTGTCTGCTCTGGCTTGAGAAAGTGCGTAAAAACAGCGTGCTGCTTTTTTTGTGGATTCCGTAACCGGCTCTTTCAAATTTCCACCCGCAGGAGAAACAGTTCCTATAAAAGTTATAGAACCAGTAGTTCCACTTTTTAAGTAAACAAATCCAGCACGGGCATAAAAATTGGAAATAATGGCTGGAAGGTCCATTGGATAAGCATCCGGACCGGGAAGTTCTTCCATTCTGTTACTCATTTCTCTTAATGCCTGAGCCCAACGCGAAGTGGAATCAGCCAGCAGTAAAACCTTGAGCCCCATATTGCGATAATATTCTGCAATAGTCATTGCAGTATAAACAGATGCTTCTCTTGCCGCAACAGGCATATTGGAAGTGTTACAAACAATGATAGTTCTTTCCATAAGTTTTCTTCCTGTTCTGGGATCATCCAGTTCGGGAAATTCCACAAAGAGTTCCACAACTTCATTTGCTCTTTCACCGCAAGCAGCCATAATAATTAAGTCCGCTTCCGCATTTTTGGATATGGAATGTTGTAAAACTGTTTTTCCTGCTCCGAAAGGACCTGGAATAAAACCGGTTCCACCTTCCACCATAGGATTTAGTGTATCCATTGTGCGGACGCCAGTTTCCAAAAGCTTAAAGGGACGCGGTTTTTCTACATAAGCAGTAATGGGAATTTTCACAGGCCACTTTTGAATCATATTAATTTCTATATCCTTGCCTTCTTTGTCTATCAAAACGGCAATGGTTTCGGTTATTTTATAGTCACCTTCCCCAGCGATGCTTTTAACAGTATATTCATCTTCCATCACAAAAGGAACCATAATTTTATGAGTAATCCAACTTTCGGGAACTGAACCTAACCAGTCACCTGCACTTACTTTATCTCCAACTTTGACAAGGGGAGTGAATTTCCAGAGGGAATTTTCATCTAAGGGGTCAGTATATTCACCCCGAGTTAAAAAAACACCTTTTCTTTTATTGAGGTCACCTTGCAAACCGTCAAAATTCTTGGAAAGCATTCCGGGACCAAGTTTTACCTCCAGCAAATGATCGGTAAATTCAACAGTATCACCTGGTTTTAAACCGCGTGTGCTTTCAAAAACCTGAGTATTGGCTATGTTTCCTACAACCTTAATGACTTCTGCCATCAACTTTTCTTTGCCCAGATTGATGTAGCAGATTTCATTTTGGGAAACAGGACCTGAAACCTCAACCTGAACGAGGTTGGAAATTATTCCTTTAACTATACCTGTTGTCATATTTGTTTACCTTCTATTTTCTTTGCGTGCTTTTTATATTGAAATCAGCGGGAAAGCTGAAACTATTGTTCAAATCGCTTAAAATGGAATTAAAAACCTCTTTTCCCAATTCGGGAGATGACTTTATCCAGCGAGTTAAAATACGCAACTGACAATAGTAACCTAAAATGCGGTCTATATTGAAATAATTAAAGAAGTTATAATCATCAATCCACCGCCAGCGTAAAATATCATAACCCCTTTCCCGATAGAGAATATTGTTTTGTTCGTAAATGCGAGTTAGTGCATTGTAAAGTTCATCTTCTTTGCCCAAACCGAAATCCGCAGTATGGCTTTTACTCAGTTTTTCCGTTGTTTCACCTTCTCCGACAAGATATTGGGCATAAGGCAGATTAAATTTGCGTCCGTTTATAGCGGTTAAAATATTTCTTATATGAGCATCAAAAGCAAACCAGTCCCGGATAAAATCATTCGGACTTTTTGCTGTCCAGGCATAAAATTTCTTTAGAAGTGCCAATTCAGTTTGTGGTAGAGGTTGCATTTCTTCCTGTTTTAAGGTATTTAACACTATTTCTTTGATAAAATTCGGGAGAGCTGAAAATTCAATAGGAGTTTTAACTTCCGGATTATCTATTACATCGCGTAAAAAAGCCAGATATTCTTCCCAGAAAGCATCATCATAAAGACCTTCCATATTGCGGTCTTTATTTGTTTTATACAAAACTCTCAGGAGATTGTCCAAATCCATCGGCAGATGTAAAATCTCCAGAAGATGATAATCATTTTCGCTAACCTGGGTCTTTGCCTCTGCCAAAAATTCTTCCGGAGTCCAAGGCAGTTTTGTATCATCAATATTGATGTTGGGCAATCCAGAAACGAAATAGTAATATTCTTGTTTCATAAATTATTGATTACCAAAGAGGATTTCCTTAGTACGAGGGCGTAAGTAATTTTTGAACAGGTTGGCAAAATCATCTCCCTCAAATTTAATTTTATAAGTTCCATCTTCGGGAGCGATAATAAAGCCCTGTTTCATAACGGGTGAAAAATCAACTTTCAACTTACCATCAAAGATATCTTTTAAGGATTTAATATAAAACTCGTCTAAATGGGGTTTCATCTTTTCACTGATGATAATTGTTCCGGATGAAGTATTTTCCCTCCAAGCTGTAAGGGTTTCCAGAATAAGCTTTTTCACAAATTCCGTATCATTGAAGGCATCGTTTAATTTAGTATTGAGAGCTTCGGAAAGAACAAGGTCGGTAATTTTTTGCTTGAGAGCTGTGAGAGTATGATTATATGCCATATTCAAATCGGATTGAGTATTCTTTTTCAGGTCTTCTGCCTTTTTTTCCGCATCTTTCAAAATTGCTTCTGCCTCCGCTTTGGCTTTGGCTATGGTTTCTTCCGCTTGTTCCTTTGCCTGACTGATTATTTTCTCAGCTTCCGCATTGGCTTTGGCAACACCTTCTTCATAAACCCGTTTTAGTAAATCTTGCAACTGGTCGTTCATAATGTATCTCCAGTGTTATCACTTTTTGTGACATTTAAAGAATGCCAAATTTTTGTCAATTAAAATCGGTTACCTGGATTTTTTATTCATAACACCGAAAACACTGAAAGCATTTAGAACACCGAAATATTTTTTTAGCAAAGAGAAAAGAGCAAAGGTCCTCTCAACCCTCCCAACCCTTTACTTCCTTCTTTCTCTCTTTGTAAAAATCCACCTCCGCTTTCAGATATTTCTTGTCAGTTCAAGCCCGTTAAAAATAATGGTAACAGGAGAAAAAGGTGGATTTATTAAGGATAGCCAAGTGCCTAATAAGCAGATACAAAATAAAATAGAATACTTAGGTTTCAGGATAGCTCTTGCGGGGCTAAAACTTCTTCCAGCGAAAGCGGCAAAGTCAGTGCTCAAAGGTCTCTTCTGGTTTGGTGGTTGGGTGATTGGCATCCGTAAATATGTTGCCTTAAAACAGCTTAGCAAGGTTTATCCGGATAAAAGCAAAAAGGAAAAGGCAGAAATTGTTAAAAAATTATATCGGAATATGGCGTTAACCGTTTATGAAAGTTATCTGATGGATGACGACACGCTATATAAAAACATCCGAATTCAAGGCAGAGAATATATTGACAATGCATTATCTCTAAATAGGGGTGTGATCTTTGCCGCAGCGCATTATGGAAACTGGGAAGCAGCAAGAATTTTGCCTAAAGCAGGAATTCCCATCAGCGGAATAGCCAAACCCCAACGCAATACTCTATTTGATAATTACACCAATGCCATCCGCGAGCGTTGCGGAATGCGAATTATCAATATGAAACGCGGTTTGCGAGACATTATTCACGAATTTAAGGAAAATAGGATAGTTGCGATTCTTATTGACCAAAATGCGGGTAGTTCAGGATTGGTAATGGATTTTTTAGGTTTTCCTGCTTCACATTGGAAAGGAGTAGCCAAACTTTCTTTGCGTTACAAGATTCCTATAGTTCCCAGTTTTGCACGCAGAGCGGAAGATGACAGAATTCAATTTGAGTTCTTTCCTCCGATTTTGCATGAAGAACTGGAAGATACGGAAGAGAATTATAAAATTGTTCTGGAAGAGGTGGATAAAATATTGGAAAATCAAATTCACAAACATCCGGAACAGTGGTTTTGGGTGCACTTGAGATGGAAACATTCCTACAATATGCTTGCCTGAAAATACATCGTAAAACCAATAAATCAGGCAATGGAGCTTTAATATGTTTATAGACCATCGTTATGAAGTTTTAGAACGCTTGGGTTCAGGAACTTGGGCTAATGTGTTTAAAGTTCGTGATATTCGTACTGACAAGCTTTTTACGCTAAAGCTGTTTCAGTATGTTTCTTCCGAGGAATTATATTCTCGTTTCAGTGCGGAAGATATGCATCGCATTACTCAACTTGAGCATCCCAATTTGAATCGGGTAGTGGATTTTGGTCATATAGCTGATCATATTTATTTTATCAGTGAACACTTTGACGGCAAACCACTTTCTCGTTTCAAATTCAGCAAATCCAGGATAAATCTGATTTACGATATAGCCGTTCAAATTTCTTATGCTTTGAATGCACTTCATACCCAGAACATTTTACATAAAGACCTCAAATTGGAAAATGTTCTTTACCGTCTGGAAGGCAATTCCATTGTTGTAAAACTGATTGACTATGGTTTCTCTAAAATTGATACTCCCAAAGATTCACAAGCTGTTTCCGGTTCATTGCCTTATCTAGCGCCGGAAGTTTACTTGGGAAAGTCCCCCAGCAAAGCGAGTGATTTCTATGCGTTGGGAGTTATTTTATACAAACTTACCACAGGCAGTTTTCCTTTCAGTGTAGACCAAATAAATGCGTTAATTACCGGTGGCAATCAATATTTCATTCCCAATTTTCCCAGCGAGCTGAACAAGGATATTCCCTTACCTCTGGAAAAGTTTATTTTGCGGTTACTTGACCGAAATCCCGATAACCGTTTTACAAACAGTGAAGAAATGGTAGATTACATAAACCGCATTCAACCGGTGCAATATCCTTTTTCCGTCTCCTGGTCTCTAATCAATACTTTGCGTTTCAATAGTTATCTGGTGCGGGAAAAATATGCACATCAACTGTTGGATTATATTCCAGCAGTAGAAAATGGCAACGGTAAAATTATATCCGTTATGGGTGGAGATGGTTTGGGGAAGGACAGTATTATGTCCCTTTTCCGTTATCATTTGCTCAGCGGGAAATACTTTATTTTTGATTACACCTGCTCCAAAACAGACCACGAGGCATTTTTTGCTCTCATCAAAGAATTCGTTCAATCTCTAAGTGCCGATGAAATTCAAGAATATACAGATTTACAAATGATTTCCGAGAAATTCCGTCGTTACCTTTTTGAATCGGAACAGGAAGCAAAAACAATCAGCCAAACTACTAGTGAATTAAAATTAGATTTTGAATCCGTTAAAAGTTTACTGATTGAACTTTCCAGCAACAAATCCATCATCTTTATTATTCGCAATTTCCAATATGTGCATCATAATACTATAGATTTCCTTAATTTTATGTCCTCTTACATCGTTAAACATCGCATTTTAATTGCCATTACCTGTAACGAATACAATAAAATCAACCAGATTGAACATACTGTTATGCTGCACATTCCTAACTTGAATTTGGAAGAAACCAAAAAATATATCAATCGTTTATTGGCAAATATAACTCCCGTGAGTAATCAGAATGGCGTTCCTAACGCTTTTATAGAGGAAATATACAAACGTTCAGCTGGAAATCCCCAATTTATAGTAGAAATTTTAATTGACCTGACCCAGCGGAAAAAACTCTATTATAATAAAGAATTGCATTATCCCTTAAACCTTAGTGATTATCAATTGCCAACTCGGCTGTTACATTCTATTTATTCACGCTTAAGTCACTTAAGAGATGTTAACTATTTACATTTGCAGAAATTAAGCATAGTTCAAACCCCCTTAACCCGTGAATTGATGCTTTATATCCTGAAAATAAAGGATGCAGAATTATATTCTTTGCTCAACGACAGCATTTATAACGAAATTTTAAGAAAACACCGGAAATATTATTACTTCACTTTTATTGAAGCAAAACAGCGACTTTTCGGCGAATGCAACGAGAGAAGGCAAATTCTCGTTTCTCAGCGTGTTTTAAAATTTTACGCTAACGAAACGATTTTGGATTTTGAAACTTGTAAGGGTTTGATTGCTAATGCTTTTCTGGCAAATGATTATAGCTGTGCCCGTTTTTACTATTTGAAATATTATGAGATGTTGAATCAGGAAAATGAACAAGAACAAGCATTTGAAGCCATTCTTAATGTTTTGAATCTGGATTTTAATCCCGCTCTGCAAGTTCCTCTCCAAAATATTATTGCTGATATCGCTATTTTTCAGGAAAAAATGGAAATGACCGGTTTCTTTGAGCGTGCCGGTTTCATCTTGCAGAGAATATCTGAACTCCCCGATTTCTTTGAGAAACATTACCTTTTAGGAACGGTTGATTTCCTCGCTGAAAACCTGCGTCAAGCATTAAAATATTTCCAGACAGCCGAAAAATATGTGCACACGGGAAAACATCAGCTACTTGTTTGGTTGGCTTATGCTCAAATTTATACCAAGCTTGACCCCTCTAAAATGAAACACTATATAGATAAAGCCCTAAAACAAGAGATGACTTTGGAATTGCAAATTGCTTTTGTTGACCGTTTGGCAGTATATTATTCGCTCAATAAGGACTTTGATGCAGCAATAAAGACCATAGAGAGCTTTCTGGAAAAGCTTCCCACCGAGAATAATACCAAGGTTATGATTCGCTTAGCCGCTATGCATAATGACTTAGGGGTATTCTATAGTACTCAGAAAAAGATTGAAGAAGCGGATGAACATCTCGTTACAGCTTTAAATATCTGGAAAAGATATAATATAAAACGCTATTTGGGTTTGATTTACAATAATCTTAGCGACTTATATCTAAAACAGGGATTAACCGTAATTGCCGAACATTATTCCGAACTGGCTTATCAATATTCCGATGACCTCAATTTGACAATGTCCAAAGCATTGGCTTTATTAAATCAGGGTGAAGCAAAAATCAAAATGGGCGATTTTTCTACTGCCGAACAGAAACTTTTAAAATGCCAGGAATTAGTCCTCTCCAAAGGCAGTGACAATTATCTCCAGTCAGTAAAACGCAATCTTGCCTTAGCTAAAAGCAAGATTAAGGGTTTTGGGCATTATTACACCTTTATTTGGGAAAATGAACCGGAACTGCTTAATGGCCAGATTAAGGAAATGAGTCCTCTGGTGAAGACCTATTTTTACTATCTTTACGAAACAGGTAATGCTAAAAAACTGAGAAGATTACTAACCAAAAATGTTCACATCAATTACAAGCATATCCACGAAGAAGAATTCTATCATAACGCTCTGGCTTTAACAGCTATGGTGGAAAAGGACTATGAAAGAGCTTTGAATGAACTGAAAATTGCTCTGCGTCATGCAGGAGAAATAAATAATAACTATGCTATCGCGGTTTTCTATGTTTTACAAATCCGTTGTTATTACGGCTTAAAGGATGTAGAACTTGCGCGCGAGTTAATTGAAATTGCTCTGCCTGTCATCAAAAATAATCAATATCGCTATTGGCAATGCGAACTGGAAGTTTTGGCTTTAAAGCTTGACCTTTTGAATCCCGATATTCCCCTCAGAGTAATTTTAAGGCAAGTAAATGAATACCTTATTGCCTGGCAGGAATATGAATATTATCAGCTGAATGTGGAACTCTACCAAATTAAAATACAGATATTTACGGAATTAAAACAGGAGGAATTGGCACAAGCAGAATTTGAAAATTACAAAGCATATTTGGAAAAAATCACTGAAAACATCAGTCCTGATGGCAGACAGAACTACTTAACCATAAACCTCTATTTCTTGAAAAATCTGAAAAACTTTAACTTTTTACCTGTCGTTTCCCGCAGTCGGGATTTAGTTAAACAATGGAATGATATGCTTTACAACATTACTAATATCCATAATATAGAGAGAATAAAATTCTTAATTGAAAAAGGGCTTATTCAGGTTTTGGCACCCTGGCAATTCTGGCTGATGCAATATTCCGAAAAGGTTTCATCTTACACATGTTTTCAAAATTACAATACGGGAAAAGACAATTTAATTAACACCCAGCTTATGCCTTTCATTGAAAGAGCATATAAAACCGATAACCTGGTCGTTCTGGAACAAAATAATCGTCATCTGATGATTGTTCCCTTTCAGATTGGCTCTAAAAAAATAGGTTTCTTGCTCGTTTCCGATAAAGGTGAAATGCCTTTTACCAAACAGGAAATCTATCTTATGCGTTCCACAAAACAGCATCTCTCTGCTCTGCTGGTTAGAATTGAGGACTTCAGTCAGATTACTCAGCGCATAGAAAAAATGAATCAGCTGATGTCAATTACTCACGAATTGATGAGAATTGTGAATCTGAACGAACTGGAACCCGCCATCGTTTCTGCTTGTATTGACTTTACCAATAGCACGAGGGGTTTTCTCATCAAACGCGATAGCGACGGAGCAATTATCTATAAAGTTCAGCTCAATGCCGCCAAACAAATTTTGCCAACAGTTTCTGGTGTCAGCAAAACCGTTTTAAGCTTATCCCAAAACACCCAAGAGATTGTTTCCACCTACAATGCAGTGGAAGATAACCGTTTCAAAAGTGCCATCAGCGTTCAGGATTATGTTTTGCACAGCATTTTTTGCGCTCCTCTTGTTGTAGATAACAATGTTTATGGCTATATTTATTTGGATAACCTGAATGATAATACTAGGGAAATGTATTTGAACACAGAGTTAATTAAGCTCCTTCTGGAACAGATTACCATCGCTTTAAAAAATGCTATGCTCTATGAAAATCTGCTCCAAAAGAACAATGAACTGAATACTTTTGAAACGCTGAAAGATGAATTTATGGCTATCGTTTCTCACGAACTGAATACTCCGCTCACTACTTTGCAGGGTTATGTTACCCGTCTCAAACGCAATCTCTTTGCCGATGAGGAAGAAAAAAGGGATATCATTAATAAAATTGAAAATTCCGTAAAAAAGCTTATCCTTACTATCAATGATATAACTACTTTAAATACTTATAACTTAACCAAATCACTGCCCCTTACCGATATCTCGGTTCAGGAAATTCTGGAAATCGTTCACCAGGAAGTCCAAATCCTTTCCCGAAATCGTAGAATGTTCATTAAATTGGAAATAGAGAAGGATTTACCCCCCATAAAAGCCAACTGGGAAGCCCTTCATTTGATGATTTACAACCTTGTATTGAATGCTATCCGTTTTACCAACGATTTTGGCACCGTTATTATAGGAGCTCGCAAATCCGCTTTCCAAAGCGAAAAAATAGACGGAAAAGAAGCGTTGGTTCTATATGTTCAGGATAACGGCATCGGAATTCCTGAATATCAACTCCAGAATGTATTTCGCACATTCTACGAACTAAACGAAATCTATGCTCACAAATCCGGAATTATAGAATATCGCAGTAGCGGACTTGGTTTGGGACTTTCCACCTCCAAACGCATCGCAGAACTTCACGGTGGCAAAATCTGGATTAAAAGTAAAGAAAATGAAGGAACTACCGTGTTTGTTTCCATTCCCTTAAAACAAAATAAATAGGTGAGATTAAAAGTTTATGAAATACTTTCTTTTTACTCTGCTTACCTTAACCCTTACCTGCTTCTGTTTTGCAGAATTCATTGTGCCCCAAAATAATGCGCCATTGATGGCTGCAACTAATAGCGAGAATTATGCTTACCGCTATATTGTAGAACTATACAATGTAGGTGACACTCTGAATTTGACCAAAGAAATTACTCAATTTAAAGCTACCTATCCCGAATCCGTTTATCTACCTTACATCAAGTTTATTGAAGGCAATCTGGCTATGGAAGCAAATGCCTTTTCCCAAGCGATTGATATTTATAATTCTTTGTTGGAAACAAATCTCAACCAGAATGTACGAAGTGAAATTATCCTGAATTATGCTTATTGTCTAACTCAACTAAAGCAGTATGATTCTGCACTAAAACTTCTTCAGCGTCTGGAAACCGAAACTGGAAACCCTACTTACTTGGAACTGGCAAACAGTTTGCGAGGGGATATTTACTTTCAGCTCGGTCAATATTATTCAGCGGAAAAGGCATACCTGAGAGCCGTGAAAGCATTTCCCGATAATGAAGCTCTTCTCTTTTCCCTGTTTTCTACTTTCCTTGCTTTGGGAAAAGATGATCAGGCATTTACTTTGCTTAAAAATCAATCACCTAAAGATACATACTTTATAAATTACATTCAAAGCTGGTTGGAATATCTTTTAGAAAATGAATATTATAATGATTTTGACAACTTTGTAGAGTCCTATAAATCGGACGAGATTGCCTTCGTTCCAGAAATAGTGGATATCAGAATCCGTCGCGCATTACGCACATCCGATTTTGACCAAATCTCCCGTTTGCTGGAGGGTTTAAATAATAATACTCCTCAGTTTAATTATTACCGCGCTCTGGTTTTAATTAGGGATGGTAAAGAAAACCAGGCAGATTCGCTTTTGGCTGAATTAGTAAATTCTACCCAACCGGAAATTGCCGTTCCTGCTTATCTGGAACGATTAAAATTATTGTTCAAGAAAAATCCGCAGAATGCCATTGAACAATTGCAGACCTATTTAAAACAAACTCCTAATGAGCTGATGAAAGCTGAACTTTATTATACTTTGGGCTATTTTTACTTTCAACAGAAAAATTATACCGAAGCAATAAGGCAGTTAGGACAAGCCAGAAATTACGAAACAAGCAGGGAATTGAATAGCAGGATTGATTTCCTCATTGCTGAAGCATTTTATTTCGCTGGCAATAGTAACTTAGCAAAAGATGCCTTCAATCGTTATCTCAGTCGCTATCCATCAGGAAACAAAGCAGATAAGGCATATTTCTATCTCGGTTATCTCAGTTTTCTGGAAAAGGATTATACTGAAGCTAAAAATAACTTTCAGGAACTTATCAATCTCTATCCGGAATCGTTTTATGGCAATGAAGCGTTATATTATCTGGCGGAAATGGATTTTTATTTGGCAAACTACAATCTGGCTCTGAAAAAATATCTTTATTTATATGAAAAGAATCCGGAAAATGAAGTGATTGCCTTACGCATTGCTCAAATTTATTTCTATTTAGGCGATTATGACCAAAGCGAGAACTTTTTGCAAAACCTTGTTCCCAACTACGATATTTGCCTTTTGAAAGGCAATATTATGCTGGCAAAAAAGAATTATTCTCCGGCTTTAGAACAGTTTATTCTTGCGGAGGGCTTTGCCACTGATAATGTGCGTAAAATTGAGGCACAGAGTTACAGAGCTCTCTGTTTATATCAAATGAAACGCTTTAAAGATGCCTCAACCTTATACCTAAAACTTTCCCGGGAGAAAGAAAGTCCTGATACCTATCTTTTCCTTGCTGCCAAATCTGCTTATGCTGCAAAGGACTATCATCTGGCTTTGGAACTATACAACAATTTTATAGATAAATATCCCGAGTCCTCTCATTTTCTGGAAGCGCTTACCGATATTGCCAATACCTATTATAATATGGGCAATTACGAACGAGCGGTAAACGACTGGATAAATATTTTAACCCGTTTCCGCAATACTACAAAGTTTACTGAAAATCAGCTGGCTACAATTCACGATGCTTTAGTTGGCTTGGAGCTGGCTTTGAAACGGGTGAATAACAAAGACGAACTGTTAAATGATCTTCTCGTTCTACCTGATACCTTCTTCAGCGAATATATCAAATTTGAACTCAATTATATCCTAATGAAGGTCTATGCTGATGAATTAAAATGGGCAGACCTCATTGCTACCGCTGAAAAAATCAGAACGGAATTTCCCGAACAAAAGCACGAAGACATTGAATTGCTTATGGCTACGGCGCTTATTGAGCTGAATCAATATGCTGAAGCGGATACCCTGCTTGCGGAATTGTATGCTCAAAGCAAAAATAACGAAGCACTACTGAAATGGGCAGAATTGGAATATATTACCGGTAACTATGATTCCGCTTTGGAAAAATACAAGCTTGCCTATAAAAACAATCCCGATGGCGCTACTTGGGTTAAGCTTCTGGAATGTTCCGAAGCCAATAACTATAAGGATTTTGACAAGCTTTGGTCTTTGGGCTCAAATTATCTTAAGAATCATCCCGAAGTAAATGTTATCCGTATGCGTCAGCTCTATAATGCACAGCGCTTTGAAGAAGCAGAAGCTCTCATTGAATTTATCATCAATAACAGTTTGTCCACTTTAGACCATTGTAATGCCTTTCTGGTAATGGGAATGATTGATTATCATCGGCATTCCTATCTTTCAGCTATCTCAACCTTGAAAAAGGTGATTTTACTTTTCCCTGAATATAAGGAAATTCGCAGTAAAGCAATTTATTATTCCGTCTTGTCTTTGCTGGAATCCGGTGCAAAAACCGAAGCAGAGGCATTATTTTTCAAATATAGAGAGGAACTTGATGAGGCAGCAAAAATGGAACTGACGGATGTTTTTTTGGAGGTAAATCAATGAAACGCACTTTGTTAATTCTTACCCTCGCTTTAACCCTAACACTATTGTTTTCTCAAACCCAGGAACTTCCCGATTTAACAGTTAGTGGAGAAAGTTCCTTCAAACCTTTTCTCTATAAACGCTCTTTGCTCTTTTCACCGGAGCTCAATATGGGGGACAGTTTACCTGCTTTCGTTCCTCCGGGAGTTCCTTTACTGGAAAAGCCCAAGCCGATTCCCGCTATGCAACATCGCAGTTATCTGCAGTTTGAAGGAAATATGGATTTCGGACTTAATAGTTTTATCAGTTATTATCCCGATAGCTTTATCCTGAATGCATTAACTTACACTCTGGATATGCGTTCTCCAATTTCCGAATTGCTTTCCGTTCATAACAACCTGTTTCTGGGAACCGAGCTCTCTTCCCATTTTCCGCTTTCTTTCCGTTTTCAGAATGTTTCCTCGCAAGCGGATGATTTTGATAATACCGTTTTGGATTTTAATTTTAGTCATCACAGACCCGACTTGACTATTGGAAATGTTTCTTTCAAGGATATTTCCGCTCAATTGGGTTACAATTATATCTACCAAAAAAACCTCAATAAGCCCTACAAATGTAACTACCTGAATGTATACCTCGCTTCCTGTCTGGAAGAGGAAATCCTGAATTGGAAAACCAAATTTATGGTAAAATCCGGTGATTTCGGAATTCAAATTGCCCCTGTCTATAATGGTGATATTATGGACATTTCTAAACCTGGAATTCATTTACTTGCTGATGCTTACACTATTGTTCCTTCCCTGGAATTTCTCTATCGTTATCCCATAACCGGCTGGGGTGTTTTAAGTTTATCCAATGTGCCTCTTTTGGAAGGAAACGACTATCTTTCCTTTCTGGAAGCAACACCCTGGATTTCTTTCAGCGATGCTCATAAACTGAAAAAGACACCGCTGAACTTCAATGCAGGTCTTGAATATCTCTATCCTCAAAAAATAAATTTCTCCTTAGGCAGATTGAATATCAACAATAACCTGCGCTACGAAATAGATAGCCCTGTTTTAGTAAGCACCAATAATTATCGCATTCCCACCCTTCGCTATACCGATGTCTTCTCCAATTTAACTTCTGTAGAAGCATTTTTCAAAATGGATAAACTCAATATGCATCAGGGTTTGGAACTGGAACTTGCCTACTTAACCGAAAGCGATTATACGAGAGCGCCCTATCGTCCACTCCTTAATCTGGACTCGCGGTTTGCCTATGGCTATGGCAACTGGTATTTTAATCTGGATATTTTACAGCACTATTTTACTAAAGACCATCGTGGACACGACCTCCCCGAAGCTATAATCCTCAATTTAGGTGCTGAATACCATAAGGATAATTCCGCTGCCTATGCTCAGCTTGCCAATCTATTCAACCGAAAAGAATGGGTCTTTTCCGAACAGCCGGGAAAAGGACGTAATCTCTATATCGGCTTGAAACACCGTTTTTAAGATTGGACAAGGATTATTTCCCGCAGATTTGAATAATAGGTCTTGAATGAACAGGTCTATGAAGATTTTACGGATTTGGAATGAAGAATGAATTTAACAAGGAAACTTGGTAGATTTATGGTTGAGAAGGTTGAGAGGGTTGAGAAAGTTTAAAGGGTTGAGAGGGTTGAGAAAGTTTAGAGGGTTGAGATACCCTTTGCTCTCTGCCCTTTGCCAAAAAGCCCGTCAGGGCGACACAAGAATAGCGATGGTGGCGTAAGCACCTCGTCAGATTCACGATTATTCAGCAAAGAAAATTTTGACTCACAATTTTCACCCGCCTTCCAGAAAACCACAATTTACTAACTATCTCACTTACAACCTCATTTTAACTGGTTTCCAAATTGAAAAATTGTGAATTAAAATAGAACACTTTTTTCCGCTCTTTTTTCCTTTTCTTTAAAGTTATATAGATCAATAAGATCCCATATCATTCCCATATCGCGATATGGGAACGATATGGGAATCATATCGGAAGGATATGAGTGTTGGCTAAGTGCGAAAAGTTATCTTAATGTGTTTCTATATAGTTAGTTCCGATCTTCCGGAGGAATGGTTTGGAATGTAACCTCAAATTCCTTTTCGGGAGCAAAATCAAAAAATTCCCAGATATAATTCCTGCCCTCTTGTTTCTGCACGGAGAAAGGAAGAGAGCGTATTTGCACATTTATGCCCGGATGCAAAGTATATTTGGCGTAAGGTAAGGGTCTGCCCCAGGAATTTGTAGTGGTGATAATATATTTAGCATAATTGCTTTTAAGGGTTTGAGTGTAATCAAGGTGCAAAGAACAAAAAGAAAGAGCAGGCAGAGAAAGGAGAAAAGTGAAACCCTTCTTTGCTTGATTTAGCATAGTTACTTCCGCTCCATTGCTATCCTGAATGGCTATGGCTTTAATTTTAGGCGGTAGGCATAAACTATCACTGGGAACAGGAAAAAAGATTAGTTTGTGCGTGGAAAGCGAATCGTAATTGGCAAAATGAAATAGACCATCTATTTCCCATAAATTATTTTCCAGATAGAAATTCAGCTCTTCCGCTTCAAAAGTGAGAGCGGAAAGCATCATAATTTCAGCTAATAACAGCAGGAGAAAAGCGTATTTCACTTAAGTATAATAAGTTTAGCTGTCCCCAATGCCTTACCTTGATTTGTAAGACGCACAAAATAAATACCGCTGGAAAGCTTTGGCAGCTGCCATTTTATTTCATTTTGGTCATAAACTTTTTCCGCAAGATGGCGTACTTTCAAATCGTATAAAACAAGTTCTGCCTTGCCTGTAAGCTTGGTATCATAAGAAATTCGGATACTTTCGTTCCAATGAGGATTTAATACAGAAGGATATAGATGGAGTTTTCCTGCAGGAATAGAAACGATATTTTCTTCCACACTAACAGGCAATTGCACAGAAAAGGGAATAAGAGCTCCCAGTTCAGCAAAAAACTGAGTATTAAAAGCTATTTCATTGGTAATAGGATTATTTACCCAAATCTGCGTTTTCATTGGATAAAGCTCCCCGGTAGCAATCCCTGCACTATTAGTAATCGCTGGATTTATAAAAATACCTCCGGCGGATTGACTATTATAAACTGAAACTCCGGCAACAGGTAAACCGCTTAAATCGGTGCATTCAAGCCTGTAAGTGAACTTGGCAGAACAATAATTCGGTCCGCAAACAGCCGGCGAAACATCTTTTGCCCAACCATAAACATTTTCACCATCAAGATTGGAATAAAGTATTTGTACCGCACATTGAGTTCCATTTAGCGGACTTGCATCCTTTCATTAGAATTTTTGTTCATTTCTTTCTCCTTAATATTAGTCCGCTATTTTCAGGACACCTCACAACTTACATTCCCTTTGCCCTCTACTCTTCTTGCTTCCTTATTTATATTGACAGAATTCTGTAATTTCCAGAAAAGGATACATAAAACAAAAGTGAAGGACTATAATGCACTTACGGCAAGCTAAGGTGATAAAGAGTATCTTAAATGCCCTTTTTGGCGATTACAACGGAATTCAGGTTTTCGTTGCCCCCATAACTCTTTTGTATTGGATAGATAGTGGCAGTTTGCTATCTTCCGCTACCAGTTTGCTTAGTTTTCGGATGCATTATTTGCCCTTGCTTGCCTTTTTAATTATCTTTGTGTTCAGTGTTTTTATGCTGATAAAAATCAAGTTACTATACAACTGCAATAATAGCGAATATTTAGATATGGTAATTCAATTTAATGTTAGCGTGATGGCTTTGGTGTTAATCGGTTTAATAATTTATGCCATTTCCAGTTTTCTGGCGTATTTTTACGGGATAAAGGGTACTGTAAAATCGGGTCTGCTTTTGTTATTCAAACTCTATACCGTGTTTCTTATTCTTTATCATTATTTATTTAATGTGGTTTTAACTCCCTATTATCAAAAGCAGTATGGTCATCCTAGAGCTTTGAAAGCGTTTCTTTCTTGGGCACGGAACAATAAATTCCTTCTTTTCCGTTATATTTTACTTATTTTGCTAGTCGTTTTCTTTGCTGTGCGTTTCTATCAGTTAATCCTGCGTTTTGCTCTGATGCCGTTAATCGGCTTTATTGACAAATATACCGGCATATCTATTAAATTCAAGCTTTATCCCTTTGTTATGATAGAAGATATCTTTGTGAATGTGTTAGTGCTTACTGGTGCATTTTTGGTATCCAATCTATTTTTCTTTCCCCTTATCTGGGTATTAAAATATTTAGTTAATCGTTTCATACCTTTCAAAAATCTATTGAGGACAAGCTATGCCCAAAGTGCGTAAAAAGAAACTGCGTAAGGTTAAGCGTCGGAGAAAAGGCGGTAATCCGGGAATTTTTATTCTGACAGGATTCATTTGCTGTTTCTTGATATGGATAATCATAAAAGAGCCCGCGGATAAGAATTCCGAGCTCTCTAAAGCCGAAACGGTTTCTAAAAACAGCGAACTACCGGTTAAACCAAAGAAAAAAACCAAAAAAGAAGTGAAGGCAATTTCTCCAAACGCATCAAAGATATTACCCAAGGATAAAAAAGCCCAGGAAACCACTATAGACAATACAAAAAACACTCCAGAATCGGCAATTACCACAACCATTGAAAAACTTGGCATCCCCAAGTCCTATTTCCGCAAACGCAATACGGAAAACTTAACTATATTCAATGTGCCCATTGATAAATCGGAAATGGACCTCGTATATGCTAATATGATTTTCAAAGGTGAACTGGAACGCAATGGAGCTAAATTTATAAAGGGAATGGACTCAGCAGGTAAACAAACATTGCTCTTCAGTTTTCCCGATACCGCCAAACAATATGAGATAAATATCTTTTATGATAATAATCTTTATCGGAACAAACAGAAAAAACGGACTATTACCATCATTGTAGATGACTTCGGAACAATTGGCGGTGATTTGCTTACCGGTTTTCTGGCTCTGGATAAGGAGGTCTGCTTTTCCATCTTTCCCGAAGAAGAATATAGCGTGCAAACAATGAAACTGGCAAAGGAGCAAGGACGCCTAACTCTTATTCATATTCCTATGGAGCCCATTGGCTATCCGGAAGTAAATCCGGGAAAGAATCCTATCTTGGTTCAATATGATGAGCGGCAGATTGAAAAAATAATGACCCGCTTTATTGAACAACTGCCTTATTGTGAAGGAGCGAACAATCATATGGGCAGTTTGGCAACAACGGATGAAGAGGTGATGAATGCCGTGATGACTATTTTGAAAAAACACAATAAATTCTTTCTGGACAGTCGTACCACCAATGTTTCCGTTGCCTATTCGGTTGCTCAAAAAAATCATCTGAAATCATATCGCAATGACCTTTTTCTGGATTCTCCCAATATCAGTCAATCCACTATGGATGCTAAACTGAACCAGATAATAGAGCTTTCCAATCGTAATCAAAATGTGATTGCCATTACCCATTGTCATAATTACGATAAACTTGATTACTTAAAACGCTTTATCAACCGTCTGAAAGCTGCAGGTTTCACTTTGATTCCCCTTACCGATATAGATAAATATAATGTCCCTGAAATACTTTAGAGGTTAAGTTATGAGCTTAATTCAGTCAATTCTGATGGGTATATTACAAGGCCTAACGGAGTTTATTCCGGTTAGCAGTTCGGGGCATTTGGTTTTAGCGCAACATTTTTTTGGCATTGGTGACAGTGAAAACATTGTTTTTGAACTCTTTATGCACTTGGGAACGCTGCTTGCCGTTTTGGTCTTTTTTCGTAAAACTCTTTGGGAGCTTATTAAGTCGCTTTTTTCCTGGGGAAATACTGTTAATCGGGAACAGCATCGTAAAAATCGCACGCTGGTTTATTATCTGATTATTTCCACTTTGGCAACGGGAGTGATATATATCCTGTTTGGGGATTTTATGGAAGCTGTTTTTAATATGCCGATGTTGGTAGCTATCTTTTTGCTTGTTACTGGAGTTATTGTTTTTGTTTCCGATTATTTCAACGATAAAGGTATTCCTGCTTGCAATATTGGCTTTCTGCAAGCTGTTTTAATCGGTATAGGACAAGGAGTTGCCATTTTACCCGGGATTTCCCGTTCTGGAACAACGATTGCCTGTTCTTTGGCTACAGGAATGAAGCGCAAGGATGCAGCTCAATATTCTTTTTTATTAAGCATTCCGGCAATTCTGGCAGGAAATCTTTCCCAATATAAAGCATTTGCTAATTTGAAGCCGCAATTGCTGATAAACTATTTAGCTGGCTTTGTCTGTTCCTTTCTTGTCGGTTATCTGGTTATTGCCTTTTTAATCCGTTTAATTGAAGTCAGTCGTTTGAAATACTTTGCTGTTTACTGTTGGCTAATTGGCTTGCTCTCTATTGTTTTAATTATCTTGGGTTTTTAATGGAAACAAGTATATTTGCCCTTGATTTTACAGCGGATAAAGTGCGTTTAGGTTCTTCCTATTTGCTTATTGGAACAGATTCCTATCTGGTAGATAGAGTTTTGGATACCATCAGAGCCAAACTGAAAAAAAAGGAAAAAGCGGATACTTTTATTATCTATGGTGATGAAGTGAAAAGCCCTGAACTGGCAGACCTTCTGGATACTTATTCCATTTTTTCCGCTGCCAAGCTTATTATCATTAAAAATGCAGAATCACTTAAAACCAAAGAACTGAGTACCTTAGCCGATTATTTTTCTTCGCCTTCGGAAATCCAAAGTTTAGCTATTGTAACCGAAAAAGCGGATGCCCGCCACGAAAACTGGAAGAAAATTAAGGCAGGAACTAAATTAATAACTTGTGACCCACCACCCTACGGAGGCGCTATTCGTGCCTGGTTGGATAAAGCATTGAAAGATATTAATAAAAAAATGACCGATAAGGCAATTGAAGAATTTCTCAACCGCATTGAACTTGATTATTATAATGCCGCTAACGAACTTACCAAATTGGATTTGCTTACCCGTGACCGAACAACAATTACCGAGGAAGATATTATGCAAAGCCTGGGAACTACACGCAGCGGGACTTTGATTGATTTTTATCGTGCTCTGGGAAGAAAACAAGCAAAACAGGCAATAGAAGCAATGGAAAAGATGCTTTTTGCCGATTGGAAACCCTTGCAAATCCTTTTTCAGCTTACGCGTTTCTATTTCAATATCTGGAAAATATTACTCCTGAAAAAAGCTCATATTACCGATAATGAAATCGTAAGCAAGTATATTACAGATTTCCATCCTAATCAGCGAAGAGAATTTCTGGATTTATCCCGTTACTATAATATTAATGCGCTGGAAAAAATTTTTGCCCTCCTGCTGGAAACAGACCAACAATTTAAATTAACCGTTGCCGAACCGCAAATTCTGCTTTGCAATTGTTTGCTTAAAATTCTGGATGCCTAATGCGCAAAACAGGTATCTTACTGCATATCAGTTCACTGCCTTCCGATTTCGGGATTGGCGATTTCGGACCTGAAGCCGTCCGTTTTGCCGAATACCTGAAAGCAGAGGGGTATACTTACTGGCAGATATTACCTATAAATCATTGCGGTTATGGCAATTCACCCTATAATCCGCTTTCCGCTTTTGCTTTAAATCCTTATTTTATCAGTCCGGAATTGCTCTATCAACAGGGCTATATCAATCAGCTGATGCTTGAAGCGGTAAAAATTCCCCGCAGCAATGTTACTCGCTATGAACAGGTCTATATCCTGAAGGATAAAATGCTTGCTCAGGCAACTGCTAACTGGATGCTTGCCAATAGGACTGACGATTATATTGAAGAAAATGCTCCGTTCCTGAAACCATACTTAACCTTTCTTTCCCTAAGCAAGTTTTATGACGACACCTGCTGGTATAACTGGAACGAAGAACATCGTCACTACAGTGAAAAGCTCTATCAAAAAGTCCGTTTGATGAATAGTTCTTATTTCAATCTGCGTGCCGCTACTCAAGCAATGCTGGTAGAACAATTATCCTGGTTCAAAGAACGCTTACAAGAACTGGGCATAATTTTAATTGGGGATTTGCCTCTTTATCTTGCTTACGATAGCGCTGAAGTTTGGGCTCACCCGGAATACTTTGACTTGGATGAACAAGGAAGGCGTTTACACTTTGCCGGAGTTCCACCTGATGCTTTTGCGGAAAAAGGTCAGCTCTGGGGAAATCCTTTATACCGATGGGATGTATTGAAACAGGATGGATTTCAGCTTTTTATGGAGAGAATCAAACAAGCACTTGGCTATCTGGATATTTTACGCTTAGACCACTTTATCGGCTATGTGAATTTTTGGCAGGTAGAGCCCGAGCTGGACGCTAATGGTCAACCAGTTTTGCCTAAAGACGCTATTAAGGGTTCCTGGGTGCGTGCCTTACCTGAAGATTTCTTTTCCGCTCTGTTACAACGGTTTAGCATAAAGCGTTTTATTGCCGAAGACCTGGGCATTCTCAATGATGATGTTTGCCGGATCCGTGAGCAATATGGTTTTCCGGGGATGATTGTTTTGCAGTTCTGCTTTGAAGAAGGCGTTCCCGATGTGAAAAAATACCCTCCCGAGCGTTGGCTTTATACCGGAACTCACGATAATCAAACCCTGCGTGGCTGGTTTGAATCACTTTCTCCCAATTCTCCGTCCTATAAACACTTACAAGAATATTGTGCACTACATCAGTTTACCGATTGTCAGGCGCATTTGAATGCTGAAAACATTCATCTCATTATGCGCAATATTGCTCTCTCTTCCAGTTGCCAACAGGTTATTTTCCCTTATCAAGATATATTGGGACTGGGAGATGAGGCAAGAATGAATATTCCAGGAACCGCTTTGGGGAATTGGCAGTGGCGTCTGGAAAATCTAAATTTCTAAAATAAATAAAATAAAAAGGAGATAAAATGCCAAAACTTATGCTGTTGGGTGACGAAGCCCTTGCCCAGGGAGCACTGGATGCCGGAATATCAGGTTTTTACGGTTATCCGGGAACTCCCTCCACCGAAATAATTGAATACGCACAAAGGTCTAAACAGGCAGAAGAAAACAATGTTCACCGCACCTGGAGTTCCAATGAAAAGACCGCACTGGAAACCGCTTTGGGAATGAGCGCTTCAGGCAAAAGAGCTATGGTAACGATGAAACATGTAGGGTTGAATGTAGCAGCTGACCCTTTAATGAATTCGGCTATTACAGGAGCCAGCGGTGGTTTAATTATTGCCGTTGCGGACGACCCTTCAATGCACAGCTCGCAGAATGAACAGGATAGCCGCTATTATGGACATTTTGCGATGATTCCTGTTTTAGAACCAAGTAATCAACAAGAATGTTATGATCTGGCTTTTTACGGCTTTGAGCTCTCGGAAAAATATCATATTCCGATACTGTTACGCTTAACTACGCGTTTGGCGCATTCTCGTTCTGGAGTTAGCAGACGCAATCCTTTACCGCAAAAGGAATTGAAAAAGCCGGAAGATATTTTTCAATTTATGCTTCTTCCTGCCATTGCCAGGAAAAAGTATCAACATCATCTATCCCTGCAAAAGGACTTTCTGGCAGAATCCGAAAATTCCCCGTATAATGTATATACGGCAGAAAGGAAAAATACCAAGTTAGGTATTATCACTACCGGCTTAGCTTATAACTATCTGCGGGAAGCATATCACGGTGAAGAAATTCCTTATCCCGTGCTAAAGATATGCCAGTATCCTTTGCCCGAAAAACAAATCCGTCAACTCTATGAGACCTGTGACGAATTGCTGGTTATAGAAGAAGGTATGCCCTTCGTGGAAGAACAGCTTAAAGGGCTTGCTTTTCCCGGATTGAAACCTATTCATGGACGTCTTGATGGCTATCTACCTCGTGCCGGAGAGCTTAATCCTAATCTTGTAGCTAAAGCTCTTTCCTTACCTGATACAATAGGTAGACCTGTTCCCGATATTGTAGTTGGCAGGCCTCCCGCTTTATGCGTTGGTTGCCCTCATTCCGATACTTTTTTGTCCCTGAATGAAGTGATGGCAGAATATGGAAGAGGCAATGTTTTCAGTGATATCGGCTGTTATACTTTGGGCTTTATGCCACCGTATAATTCCATCAATTCTTGCGTGGATATGGGTGCTTCTATTACAATGGCAAAAGGAGCTTCCGATAGTGGACTTTTTCCTGCCGTTGCCGTTATTGGTGATAGCACTTTCTGCCATTCAGGTATTACGGGGCTGTTGGATTGCATTTACGATAAAGCCAATGTGATGATAATCATTCTGGATAATGCCACAACTGCAATGACAGGTGGGCAGAACTATACTGGTTATGGCAAATTGGAAGATATTTGTCTGGGATTGGGAGTGGAAAAAGAACATATCCGTGTGTTTGTTCCCCTCAAGAAAAATTATCCCGAAATGATCCAAATTTATAAAGAAGAACTGGCTTATAATGGCGTTTCTGTTGTTATTGCTCGTCGGGAATGCATTCAAACCCTAAAGAAAAAGAACAAAATGGAGATACAAGAATGAAAAAGGATATAATACTTGCCGGAGTAGGAGGACAGGGCATTTTAACCATTGCTACTATCCTCGGAACCACAGCAATCAAACGCGGGATGAATTTGAAACAAGCAGAAGTGCATGGAATGAGTCAGCGTGGGGGAGATGTCCAATCCCATTTGCGCCTTTCCGATGAAACTATTTGGAGCGATTTAATACCCTTTGGCTCTGCCGATATGATTTTAAGCGTTGAACCACTGGAGGCATTACGCTATCTACCCTATCTAAAAGATGACGGCTGGATTATTACCAATTCCACACCTTTTAAAAATATCCCTAACTATCCGCCGGAAGAAAAAATCTACAAAGAAATCAAAAAAATACCCAACTATGTTCTACTGGATGCAGATACTAAAGCTAAGGAACAAAATGCCAGCAGAAGTATGAATATAGTAGTTTTAGGCGCTGCCATTAAACATCTGGGCTTTAGTAAGGAAGAAATTGAAGAGGCAATTAAAACTATCTTTGCACCTAAAGGAGAAGCAATTGTAGAAGCAAACCTGCGAGCTCTGCAAGCCGGGATGGAAGGATAACCCTCTCGTAAAATATCAATTACATTATTAAAGAACCGATTATTTTATTCCCTGCTTATAATTCATCATCAACCCAACCTTCAGGATGAGTGGATGATGGGTTGATGATGGGATACCCCTAAGGGAAAAGTTAATTTTAGGCTTCTTAAAAAAGTTGGCACGGGATCCGAAATCAAGGAAAAAAAATGGATCAAAAAGTAATCCAAAAAGGAATGTATAATCGCTATAGTGTTGCCTTTAAAATGAAGATTGTGGAAGAGGCTGATAATGGTCTAATTAGTATGAATGCTGCTCGAAAACTTTACAACATACATGGTAAGAATACAATCACTGAATGGGTTGGGGCTGTCCCGAAAATAAAAGTTAGTTTTAAGACAGTAAATATAAGCCATTTTAAGGAACAATCTCCTCTTTAGGATACATCTTTGTATACATGAAAATGGCAAAAAATGGACTTTTGGGAGGTTGTGAGACAGCCCCAGAAACCAAAATATAAATAAGGCGGTGTATATTATGACCAACGAAGAACAACTGGAGCTAATTAAGCTCAAAAAGGAAAATCTGCGTATGCAGAAAGCTCTGGATGACAGCCAACTTCATAACCTCTCTCTGGAAACTATAATCGAAATTGTGGAAAATTCCTTCGGCGAAAAAAAAATATTTCGCTTCGCTACTATCAGAGGAACTAGAGAAAAAAATGCTCTCTTCAGAATCCCAATGAATTTAAAAGTTATCTGTAAAGCCCTGAACTATACCAGGCAGGCCTATTACAAGATAGCAAAAAAGATGTCTTTATTGCAGAAAAAACATATGAAAATTTTAGCTCAAGTCCAATTAATTCGGTTACAGAAGAAATGGGTGGTAAAGGTAAAAAGTATCCCCTCTTAATATCCTTTTCTATCAGATGCATATAATTGTCAACAATAATTGGAGGAATCAGGGGAATAGGTTTATTAGTATTCAATTCAGATTGAAAGATTTGTTCAGGGTTTTGATTATTTCTACCTCTATTATTTCTATAAGAATTGAACCAGATTTGATAGGCGAAAGTTTTAGCCAAGAGCTCGGTATCATTATTTGGTTTTTCCGAAATAAAGAATTCTTCTTCAATAAGGTTATGAAAGGACTCCACATCACTATTCCAGGTAGGTCTTCGGTAGGGAATAAGAAAATGAGTTGCCTGATATTTTTCCTTTACTATTTTTT
>ERZ1026814.246-NODE-246-length-38921-cov-6.519771_pt1 | contig 38921 bp, 28 predicted proteins | sample MGYA00520871_ERZ1026814 | MGnify/ENA primary metagenome ERZ1026814 (study PRJEB33270, sample SAMEA104284478) | anaerobic digester metagenome | biome: Anaerobic digester microbiome; feature: mesophilic sludge digester; material: Anaerobic digester biomass | place... | reverse complement strand
AAGATTTGGGGCTGTGAGATTAGTTATAGTATTATGTTGGAGTGTGTTCGTGTGATTGTTTGATGTCAGCAAGTCTCAATGTGGTGGTTGTATTGTAAATAGTGTTTGGGTTGGGTTTTTTTTTTTTCAAGCAGAAGACGGCATACGAGATCTAGTACGGTCTCGTGGGCTCGGAGATGTGTATAAGAGACAGGCTCTGGGGATCGCCATCGGCTCGGGATACCTCTTTCCCACGACCTTTGAAAACGAAGTCTTTTCCGACCTGACGGGAGAACGGGGGGTGCTGATGGGTGCCCTGGCCGGCATCATCGAAGCCCAGTACCAGGTGCTGCGCAAAAACGGCCATTCCCCTTCTGAAGCTTTCAACGAAACAGTGGAAGAACTCACCCAGAGCCTGATCCGCCTGGTAGACCAGAACGGCATGGACTGGATGTACGCCAACTGCAGCGCCACGGCACAGCGGGGTGCCCTTGACTGGCGCCATAAGTTCCGGGAAGCGACCCTTCCCGTGTTCAACGACCTTTACAAAAGCGTGACGGAGGGTGTGGAAACCAAGCGGGTGATTGACTCGCTCAGCAGCGCCGATTACCGCGATACCCTCAACGCGGAACTGAAGGCAATGCGTGAATCGGAACTCTGGCAGGCCGGCGCCGCCGTGCGGCAGCTGCGGCCGGGAACCAAATAAAACAACCCGGATCCCCCCGTACCGCCCTGGAGACACAGGGCCTCCCCGGCTTCGGGAGTGGATATGCCGCCCGGCGGTGCGCACCTGCCTCCTCCTTGCGAAGGAGGAGTACCCGCCGTATGTCGGGGGAGGTGGTTGTTATCAGTATTTTGTTAATTTTGCCGGAACATCTCACTAACCTGATTACGTAAATATGCGGTGGCGACTGCGGAATTTTCTCCTTCCGGCCGTTCTGGTCCTCCTTGCCCTGATGTGGGGTTGCAGGGAGGATGAGGATACCGGGATATGTACGGATTGTGCCGAAATATCCTCTTTCACCTTTCTGAGCTACAACAACGTCGCTCTTTCCACCGATGTTAATGCGGTCATCGGGAGCGACCGGGTAATTACCGTTCATTTCCCCGCGAATACCAATCTTACGTCGCTGATCCCCAATTTCATCCATACAGGAAAGGAGGTCCTCATCGGTAACCGGGTGCAGGTAAGCGGCCAGACGATCTGCGACTTCTCAAAGCCGGTGAAGTATATGGTGGTCGCTTTGGACGGCTCTTCTGCAGAGTATACCGTCATCGCCACCAAGGATCCTTCGACCGACAATACCCTTACCTTCTTCGGGCTGAAAAAAGCCGACAATCCGGGTTTGCCTTCCGATATCACCTTTGTAATTAATCAGCAGAAAAAGGAGATCAGGGGTAGCTGTTTCCGTTGGATCGACGGGGATCCCGTCGTCGGAATGATCCCCTCCTTTGAGACTGGCGCTGTTTCGGTTTCCGTAGAAGGGAAAACGGTGACTTCCGGCATCACGGCCATCTCCTTCAAGGAGGAATTCACCCTTATGGTGGAGGCAGAAACGGGTGTGAAACGGAGTTACCTGGTAAAGTTGCTCTCTCCCCAGGTGAACGCCACCCTTCCGGTGCTGAAAATCGATGCTGACGGTCCCATCGACAGCAAGGAAGTATACCAGACTGCCTCGCTGCAGATCTTCGGAAACGGCATTCAGGAGGGGTTGTGGAACAGTTCGGAGAACGGCAAAAAGGTGGAGATCCGCCTGCGGGGCAATTCGACGTTGGGATTGCCCAAGAAACCTTACCGGATAAAGTTTCCCGACAAGTACAGTCCGCTCGGACTCAACCATGCCAAAGAAAAAAGCTGGGTATTGCTGGCCAATGATGCTGATAAAAGCCTTTTGCGCAATGCGGTGGCTTTCAGGGCAAGTGAAATTCTGCTGGCCGACAATGCGCGGGGAGCGGGCTTCACGGCAGCCACACGTTTCGTTGATATCTACCTCGACGGCATCTACATAGGAAATTACCATCTTACCGACCAGGTGGAGGTGGCACCGGGACGGGTAGCGGTGCAGTCGCTGAAAGCTTCCGACGGCAGCAATCCGGTGACCATCACGGGAGGTTACCTGCTGGAAATCGACGGCTTTGCCGCCTCAGAACCGCTGCATTTCATTACCCACGTTAATAATATTCCCGTCACCATTAAATATCCCAAGGATGATAACTATCATCCCGCCCAAGTCGATTATGTCAGTAACCTCTTCGGCAGAGAGGCCGAGGGGGCTCTCTTTGCTGCCGATTTTGCCGATCCGGTGAAGGGATGGCGCAAATATTTCGACGAAAAAACCTGGGTTGACTATTTCATCATCAGTGAAATCACCGGAAATTCCGATGCCTGGTGGAGTACCTATATTTACAAATTCAGGGATGATCCTCTTTTTTACTTCGGCCCTGTCTGGGATTTTGACATTGCCTTCAACAATGACAACCGGCTGGGAGATGCCCGGCTGAAGCTGATGGCCGATGCAGCCCACCAGCCACGCCAGTGGGTCAACCGCCTCAGGGAGGACCCGGGTTTCAGAAAGGCGGTGAAGGAGCGGTGGAATTTAAAAAAGGGGGAATTACGGACCCTGGTCACTTTTGTGGACCAGGCCGCGGAATCGATCAGCATGTCACAGGAAGCCAACTTTTCGGTATGGGACATTCGGGAACAGAAACTGGGGCATGCCGCCGCACCTCCCGCTTCCCACGAGGTGGCCGTCAGACAGCTGAGAGAATACCTGGAGGTTAGGTGGAACTTCCTCGATGGGGTCTTCAAAGGGTGGTGAAGGGAAAATAGGAACAGCGCCACAAGCAACCCAATGTTTATTCAATGTTAATATTATTAGAAAAAATGTCATTTCGCTGTTAATCCGGAAATTTTTTGTTTTATTTGCGTTAAAGTGTAAGTAAAAATGAGTTTTTTAGTCAATATTGCCATCATTCTCAACAGCATTCTAATTCTTGGAGGGATTGGATGAGAATGGCATATTGAAAGGCAGGATAGTAACAGGAAAGGGCCATTCTCGGAAAACGGGGATGGCCCTTTCACATAAACCTAAAAATATGAGTGACAGGTTGTTTATTTTCGACACGACACTTCGGGATGGAGAGCAGGTACCCGGGTGCCAACTGAACACCATTGAGAAGATTGAAGTGGCCAAAGCCCTGGAGGATCTTGGTGTTGACATCATCGAAGCAGGCTTTCCGATTTCCAGTCCGGGCGATTTTGAATCAGTGGTGGAGATTTCCAAGGCGGTGACCTGGCCGGTCATCTGCGGCCTCACGCGGGCCGTCCGGAAGGATATCGACGTGGCTGCCGATGCCCTGCGGTATGCCCGGAAGAAGAGGATACACACCGGAATCGGCACTTCCTTTTACCACATTCACTACAAGCTCAACAGCAATCCCGACGAGATCCTTGAGCGGGCGGTAGAGGCTGTGAAATATTCTAAAAAGCTGGTGGAGGATGTGGAATTCTATGCCGAAGATGCCGGTCGTTCCGACAACGAATATCTGGCGCGGGTGATCGAAGCGGTGATCAAGGCGGGTGCCACGGTGGTCAACATTCCCGATACCACGGGCTATTGCCTTCCTGAGGAATTCGGTGCGAAAATCAAATATCTGGTGGAGAATGTGAAAGGGATTGACAAGGTGGTGATTTCCACGCACTGCCACAACGATCTGGGGATGGCCACCGCCAACACCATTGCCGGCATCATGAACGGGGCGCGGCAGGCTGAGGTGACCATCAACGGCATTGGCGAGCGGGCGGGAAATACCTCGCTCGAAGAGGTGGTGATGATCCTGAAAAGCCGGCATAAGGTACTCGGCGTTGATACTAACATCCGGACGCAGAACATTTACCATACCAGCAGGCTGGTATCCACGCTGATGAACATGCCGGTACAGCCCAACAAGGCGGTCGTGGGACGGAACGCCTTCGCCCACTCCTCGGGGATTCACCAGGACGGCGTTCTGAAACACCGGGAGAATTACGAGATCATGGATCCCCGGGATGTTGGGGTCAACGAATCCTCCATCCTCCTCACAGCGCGGTCGGGCAGGGCGGCACTGAGTCACCGCCTGGAACTGCTGGGGTTTAAACTTGATAAGGAGAAACTCAACAAGGTGTATGAGGAATTTCTGAAGCTGGCGGACAAGAAAAAGGAGATCCGCGATGACGACATCGCCCTTTTGGTGGGGGATGCCACGCGCCAGGAGAAGCGTATCAAACTGGACTTCCTCCAGGTCGTGGCGGGGAAAACGTTGGTTCCCACGGCAACCATCAGATTGGATATCGCCGGCGAGAAATTCAACGCCACCTCTTCGGGGAACGGTCCCGTTGATGCAGCCATTAATGCCGTCAAGCAGATCATCCACCGGCAGGTGATCCTCGATGAGTTCCTGATTCAGGCCATCACCCGGGGCAGTGATGACGTGGGGAAAGTCCACATCCAGGTGGAATATGAACATAACATCTACCACGGTTTCGGGGCACATACCGACATCATCACCGCTTCGGTGGAGGCTTTCCTCGATGCACTGAACAAATTGCCGATGATTGAGGATTAGAAGGGGTTTAAGATCGGAAACTCCCGGTATAATAATATATTTATTAATAATTACAACTACGAATATGGGCAAGACATTATTCGACAAGATTTGGGATAGCCATGTCGTTCGAAGCGTTGAGGGGGGTCCCGATGTGTTGTACATCGACCGCCACCTCATCCATGAAGTGACCAGTCCGGTTGCCTTTCTGAATCTGGAGAGGCGGGGGCTGCAGGTTTTCCGTCCCGGGCAGACGGTAGCCACTCCTGATCACAACGTACCTACCGAGGGTCAGGATCTTCCTATCGGGGAGGAACTTTCGCGCCACCAGGTGGAGATGCTGTCCCGCAACTGTGAAAAGCACGGCATTCCGCTCTACGGGCTGAATCATCCCTGGCATGGGATTGTCCATGTGATCGGTCCGGAGCTTGGTATTACGCAACCCGGTATGACCATTGTCTGCGGTGACAGCCATACCAGCACGCACGGGGCTTTCGGGGCCGTTGCCTTTGGCATCGGCACTTCCGAAGTGGAGATGGTGCTGGCCAGCCAGTGCATCCTGCAGCCCAAACCCCGACGGATGCGGATTACCATCGATGGCCGGCTGGGCCCCGGTGTGACGGCCAAGGATATTGCCCTTTATATCATCTCGAAAATTTCTACTTCCGGGGGCACCGGCCATTTCATCGAATATGCCGGATCGGCGATCCGCGCATTGACGATGGAGGGGCGTATGACCCTGTGCAACCTGAGTATAGAAAGCGGGGCACGCGGGGGGATGATCGCGCCCGATGAGACCACCTTTGCCTATATCCGGGGACGTGAATTTGCCCCGCAGGGAGATGCATGGGAAAAAGCCCTCGCATATTGGAAAACGTTGAAAAGTGATGAGGATGCCGTTTTTGACAGCGAATACCGTTTCCGGGCCGAAGATATTGAGCCGATGATCACCTATGGTACCAATCCGGGGATGGGGATCACCGTTTCGGGGCATGTTCCGCTTCTGGAAGAGGTGGCTGTTGCCGAACGGGATAACTTCCTGAAGTCGCTGGAATATATGGGTTTCAGACCGGGCGAGCCAGTGGCCGGCAAGAAGGTGGACTATGTCTTCGTAGGAAGTTGTACCAATGGCCGTATCGAGGACCTCAGGGCCTTTGCCGCTTTGGTGAAGGGGAAGGTGAAAGCATCCGGGGTGACAGTGTGGATCGTTCCCGGCTCCAAACAGGTGGAGAAAGCCGCCCGGGAGGAGGGTTTGGCGCAGATGCTGGAAGCTGCCGGTTTCGTTCTTCGTCAGCCGGGATGCTCAGCATGTCTGGCCATGAACGATGACAAAATTCCGGAGGGCAAATACGCCGTTTCGACCTCTAACCGGAATTTCGAAGGGCGTCAGGGCCCCGGAGCTCGAACCCTGTTGGCCAGTCCGCTCACCGCGGCAGCCGCAGCCATCATGGGTGTGATCACTGATCCAAGGATACTCATGGAGGGTTCTTAAAGAACGAGACATCTGATAATACCTGATAATATGGCATACGAAAAGTTTACTACACTGATCTCCACGGGAGTACCGCTGAAAAGCGAGAATGTGGATACCGACCAGATCATCCCCGCACGGTTCCTCAAGGCTGTCGAGCGGAAGGGTTTTGGCGACAACCTCTTCCGGGACTGGCGTTATGACCGGGAGGGCCTGCCGAAGGCTGAGTTTGTGCTTAATGATGCGCGCTACTCTGGGAAGATCCTGGTGGCCGGCAAGAATTTCGGCAGTGGCTCGAGCCGCGAACACGCCGCCTGGGCCCTCTATGACTACGGCTTCCGGGTGGTGGTTTCCAGCTTCTTCGCCGATATTTTCAGGAACAACGCCCTGAATAACGGACTGCTGCCTGTGGTGGTGCCTCCCCTTTTCCTGGGAAAGATTTTTGCCGCCATCGGCCATGATGCGGCCACCCTGTTCCGAGTTGACCTTCCGCAGCAACTCTTCACCATCGTCGGTTCCGGGGAATCGGTTCCGTTTGAAATTAACATGTACAAAAAGGAGTGCCTGATGAAGGGACTTGACGATATTGACTATCTCCTCAGCATGAAAGGGGAGATCCGGGAATTTGAAAAACGAGGTCAATGAAAATGACAAAGGATGAGGGCAGTGATCTGCTGATGATCATGGATACCACGCTGCGTGACGGGGAGCAGACTTCGGGGGTCTCTTTTTCCGATGTTGAAAAGCTTGGTATGGCCCGGATTCTCCTCGAGGATGTAAAGGTCGACCGCATTGAGGTGGCTTCGGCCCGCGTGTCGGAGGGTGAATTCCGGGGAGCCGTAAAAATTCTTGACTGGGCGGCATCGAGGGGTTATCTCGACAGGGTGGAGATCCTGGGATTTGTCGACGGCGATGTCTCTCTCGACTGGATCCGCCGGGCCGGGGGCAGGGTGATCAACCTCCTCTGCAAGGGATCGTACCGCCATGTCACCGAGCAGTTGCGGAAAACTCCGGAGCAGCATCTGGCTGACATCGGGCAGGTCATCGGCCGTGCCCGGGAGATGGGGATCCGGGTGAATATCTATCTTGAGGACTGGTCGAACGGCATGCGCAACTCGCGGGAGTATGTCCACCGGATGATGGCCGGTCTCCGGGATGAAGGGGTATCGCGCATCATGCTTCCCGATACCCTGGGGATCCTCAATCCCGATGAAGTTTACCTCTTCTGCCGGGAGATGCTGGAGTGTTATCCCGGGGTGGACTTTGACTTTCATCCCCACAACGATTACGATTTGGCGGCGGGGAATGTCTTCATGGCGTTGAAGGCAGGGATCCGGTGTGTGCACACCACGGTAAACGGACTTGGGGAGCGGGCGGGGAACGTGCCGCTGGCCAGCGTCATCGCCACCGCTACCGACCATCTGAAACTCAGGAGCAATGTAAACGAGCAGATGCTGAACCGGGTTTCGAGGGTTGTGGAATCCTTCTCCGGGGTGCGTATCCCCGCCAACAAGCCGCTGATCGGGGAGTTTGTCTTCACCCAGTGCAGCGGGATCCATGCCGACGGGGACACCAAAAACCATCTTTACTACAACGAACTGCTCCCGGAGCGGTTTGGTAGGATTCGCCAATATGCCCTGGGGAAGACTTCCGGGAAAGCCAACATTAAGAAAAACCTTGAAGACCTTGGCATTAACCTGGACCCGAAGTCGCTCAAGAAGGTCACCGACCGTGTCATCGAACTGGGCGATCAGAAGGAGAACGTGTCGGTGGAGGATCTTCCCTATATCGTTGCCGACGTGTTGAGCAGTCAAACCATCGGGGACCGGATTGTCATCCGCAACTACTCGATCGCACATGCCAAGGGGTTGAAGCCCATGGCGTCGGTGAGCATCGCCATTGACGGGGTGGAGTATGAAGAGAACAGTTCCGGCGACGGTCAGTACGACGCTTTTATGCGGGCCTTGCGCAAGATCTACGGAAAACTGAATAAGCCTTTCCCCTCGCTGGTCGATTACGTGGTGACCATTCCCCCGGGCGGAAAAACCGACGCCCTCGTGGAGACCGTCATCACCTGGCAGAACGGCAAGGAGTTCAAGACCCGTGGTCTGGATCCCGACCAGACCACGGCGGCCATCAAGGCCACCCTGAAAATGCTGAATATTATTGAAAATGGCTATAATTTTGTGCAGAAATAGAACTCTATGAAACTGAATATTGCGCTTCTTCCCGGTGACGGGATCGGTCCCGAGGTGACGGACCAGGCTGTGAAAAGTGTAAAGGCCGTATGCCGCAGGTTTGGCCATGAAGTCGTATTCTCCCATGGGTGGGTAGGTGCTGCTGCCATTGACCGTTTCGGGGATCCTTTTCCTGAAGAGACCCACCGGCTCTGTATGGCTTCCGATGCCGTTTTGTTCGGTGCCATCGGGGATCCGAAGTACGACAATAATCCCGGGGCTCCGGTGCGGCCCGAGCAGGGACTCCTCAGGATGCGCAAGGGGCTGGGGCTGTATGCCAACATCCGGCCGGTGGAGACTTTTCCCCCGCTGTTGCACAAGTCCCCCCTGCGGCGGGAACTGGTGGAAGGGGCCGGCTTCGTTTGTATCAGGGAGCTCACCGGGGGCATCTACTTCGGAGAGCGGGGACGCCGGGACGGGGGGAGTACAGCCTTTGATACCTGCACCTATACCCGGGAGGAAATCACACGCATCCTGAAGCTGGGATTTGAGTTTGCCCGGAAAAGAAACAAAAAGCTGACGGTGGTTGATAAGGCCAACATTTTGGAGAGTTCCCGTCTCTGGAGGGAGGTAGCCCGGGAAATGTCCTCCTCCTGGCCCGATGTCACCACGGAATATATGTTCGTCGACAATGCTGCCATGCAGATCATCCAGTGGCCCCGCAATTTCGACGTGCTGATCACCGAGAATATGTTCGGAGATATCCTCACCGATGAAGCCAGCGTCATCACCGGATCGATGGGATTGCTGCCTTCGGCGTCGGTAGGGACCCACACGTCGGTGTTTGAGCCCATCCACGGCTCCTGGCCCCAGGCCGCCGGGAAAAATATCGCCAATCCCGTGGCAGCCATCCTCTCTGCCGCGATGATGTTCGAATACGCCTTTTCCCTGCCGGAAGAGGGACGAGCTATCCGCGATGCCGTGAAGGACTCCCTGGAAGAGGGGATCGTTACCGGCGACATCGCCGGGGAAGGGGAGATGGCCTATTCCACCTCGGAAACCGGCGACTGGATCGCCGCCAGGATCACCTCCCAGTCGTCGATGTAAATGTCGTCACGTTTCAGATTCCAGAGGTAAACCGCCAGTTCGGCCTCCGGAGCCATCTCTCCGGTTTCGAGCAGGGCATGGACGGTCACCGGGCTCCAGACGTTAAAAGCCCGGACCTGAGGGAAAAGGGAAAATCCCTGCCACAGCTCCTTTCCCTCCTTTCCGGGAGCTGACACCACCACCGATGCCTCTGTCCTGTCCCGGGTGAAGAGTTGCAGCCGGCACGTCACCAGCAGGATCTCCCCGGCAGAGATGTCCAGCGAATCGACAGGAATCCGGAAGGTGGCGGAATACTCTTCGGGGTGGTCATAATGGTTTCCGCCGTAGGCTGGAGCTCCTTCCGCTTCTGCGGTGATCACCCTTCCCCCGTTCCATGGGAACTCCTCCTTTTCATAGTCATGTCTGAAGCTGGCCACGATACGGGGATTGTGCCATCTCGGGGCGGAGTAAAGGGTCATCAACGGTTTTTCATTCTCAGCAATTTTGACGGCCATCTGTTCCGGGTGGGTGGCAAACCAGGGATTCCGGCCCGGACGTTCACCGCTCAGGAAGGCGGTGTGCCCGTTGATGAGGAGGGCAGTCCGGGTGGTGTCGTTATCAGGGAGGAGGGTGGCTTCTTCCCAGTTGAGGGGTTCGGGGTGTGTTTCCCTGAACCCCTGGTAATAGCGGATCAACCGTTTCTGGACATCATCGGTGATTACCCGGACGAAATTTCCCTTTAGGATGTGTTTCATGACAAATTCCTTTTGTCCGGCATAGTCGACCTGGCGTGCGTATTCCGCATAGCGGAGGGGTTTGACGGCCAGGATGGCGATGAGGAGCAGGATGGCCAGGGGAAGTGCACGTCTGGAGATTTTCTCCCCGCCGGTACTGCGGTCGCGGCTTTTTCCTGTAATGGTGAGGAACAGCAGCAGGAGCAGGGCGAGGCCTGCCAGGGGGAGGATTTGTTCGTACAGGGAAATGCTTTTTACCGGGAGGATCAGCAGGGCGGCAAGGAGGGAGAATGCCAGGGTGAGGATCCAGTAGGGGCGGTTGTGGTGGAATGCTTCCAGGGAGAGTGCCCCGCTGATGGCAAATACGGGAATGAGGAAGAGGTAGTGGCGGGGGTCGGGGCACATGGGATTATAAGCCAATGGGGTAATGGTCATAAAGTTGGCTGAGAGGAGGAGGATCAATGCGGTGGAAGAGAAAAAGCGCAGGGCAGGGGATTCCTGGTGTTTGCGGAGCAGGAAGAGTGCCGGCAGGGAGAGGATGACCCCGGCCATCATGCCCTGATGGGTGAGTTCGGTGACGAGTCCGGAGGTGATGCGCGCCAAGAGTTCCCGGAGGGGTTGGCTGGCGTAGTCGCAGAAGCTGACGTAGCGGTTGTCCAGGAGGGCTTTCCAGCGGGCTGCCGGGTCTCCGGCGAGGAAGCCTGTGAGGAGGAAATAGCCTGCCAGGAGGAGGATTCCCGGGAGGATGACGGCACTCCAAAAGCGCAGCCGTCTGCGGGTTACGAGATCGCGGACCGCCCACCAGGCCAGCAGGGGAACCGCCAGGATGACCGTCTCCTTGGAAAGTAATGCCCCCAGCAGGGAGAGGGCGAATGCCACTCCTGAGAGAATTTGGGTTTTGTCTCCCTTTCTGCTGGACTGGGTTGGGGCGGCTCCCCCGTAAGTATTTGCAGTTGCTTCTATCTGCATGTAAGCGTTTGTATCGGTTGGTGAGGGCGGTGTTTCGGTTTCTGATTCCCGGTTGTAAGCATTTGCAGTTGCTTCTATCTGCTTGTAAGCCTTTGCATCGGTTGGTGAGGGCGGTGTTTCGGTTTCTGATTCCCGGTTGTAAGTATTTGCAGTTGCTTCTATTTGCTTGTAAGCGTTTGCACCGTCTGGTGAAGGCGGAGAGTCAACTGCCGTTCCGGGGACTTCCGTCCGGCAGAAGATCCGGAAGTAAATGAGGATCGCGGCAGTGATGAAAAAAGCCACGAAGACGTCGGGCATCAGTTTGTCGGAATAGAAGAGGCTCCAATGGTTTAGGGTGAGGAGGGCGGCGGCGCCCGCCACGATCCAGGGGGAGTGGCGACGCAGGGCACCCGTTACCAGGGCCAGGGTAGCCAGGGAGATGAGCAGGGCCGGCAGGGAGGAGGCCACATCGTTGATCCCCAGAAGCTTGTAAGAAAGGGCCGCCAATAGAGTTACCCCCCACCGGAAGGAGAAATGATCGCTCCAGTCGGCGACGCCCCGGGTCATCCGCACAGCCACTTCGGCATACTGGAGGTCGTCATACCCGAAAAATCCCGCAAAGGCAAAGAAATGATACAGGAGGATCAGGGAACCGAAAAGGAACCCTACCATCCAAACGGCCTGTTTCCTGCCGCACATGTCAGCTTTTTTGATCCTCGTCCATTTCCCCGAGGATTTGCTCCACCTCTTCGCTGGTCTTGGCGAGCTTGTCGCGGCAGAAGCGGATGAGGGTAGCCACACGCCTTACCTTTTCGGCCAGGTCGTCGATATCGGGTTCATCGCTTTCGATTTGGGTGAGGATCTCTTCGATCTCATTCATCGCCTCCTGGTAGGAGGGTTTTTTGGTTGTCATATCGTGTGGTTTTGATAATTTTGCTTTCCGTGGTGCCGTCGGCAAAACGGGTGGTCAGGGGCGCCGTGGGGTCAATGCCGGCAGATGACCTGATTGTTATTCCCTTCTGGCGGGAGATGGTGAATCCCCGCAGGAGGACATTCCGCGGGTCGAGGAGGCGGGAAGATTTTTCTGCATTGTCGAGGAGGGTATTGTTCCTCTCCACGATGTGTCTGACACTTCGTCGCAAGGTTACGGAGAGGTTGAGAATCCTGGCCTTCTCCTTTTCTCTGGTTCTGCGGAGAGCATGGTGCAACTCTTTCCCGGCGTTTTCGAGGAGTTGTTCCTGGCGGCGGAGTAAACCCTGAACCCTCCCCGGAAGGCGGAATTGGCGCTGGTGCAGCTGTTGTGCTTCCCTGGAGAGCAGTCTGCCGCTTCCGGAGAAAAGACGCTGGACAGCTTTGCGGAGGGACATCTCCGACAGGCGGGTATACCGATCAAAAGCGGTGTGGAGCCGTTCCGTAGTCTCTTCGATCTCTTCCCCAGCAGCGGAGAGGATCTCCCGGCTCCTCTCAGCCACGGCCTTTTCAAGTGCTTCCAGCTGTTCAGAAAAGCGCAGCACCCCGGCGATGAAGAATTCCGCCACCGCCGTGGGGGTTTTCTGGCGGGTATGGGCCACCAGGTCGACGATGGTCTCGTCTTTCTCATGGCCGATGCCCGTGATTACCGGCAGGGGGAACTGGGCCACCGCAAAGGCCAGGTCGAAATGGTCGAAGCAGCTGAGATCGGCCTGGGAGCCTCCGCCCCGAAGGATGGCCACGGCGTCGAATGCCGCTTCTTCATGAAAAATCCTGTCGAGGGCGTCCAGGATGGAGGGCACGGCTTCGCTCCCCTGCATAAAAGCCTCGAAGAGGCGGACTTCGAAGCGGAAGCCATAGGCGTTGTTTTCGAGCTGGTCCGTGAAATCCTGGTATCCCGCGGCGGTGGCTGAGGAGATAACGGCGATCCGCTGGGGCACCAGGGGGAGGGGGAGTTCCTGGTTCATATGGAACACCCCGGCCTCCTCGAGGCGGCGGATGATCTCCCGGCGGCGGAGGGCCAGATCCCCCAATGTGTAGGTGGGATCGATGTCCTTGATATTCAAACTTAATCCGTAGCCCGGGTGGTATTCCACGCTCACCTGCACCAGGATTTTGATGCCTTCGGCCAGGGGTTGCCCGGTGGTGGTTTCGAAATAGGGTCTGAGCATCCTGAAGGTGTAAGACCAGATGGTGGCCCGTGCCCTGGCGGTCAGCTCATCGGTGACATCATCCTTTTCCACGAGTTCGAGGTAGCAATGGCCCGTGCGGTTGACCTTGATCTCGCTGATCTCTGCCACCACCCAGAGGGTTTCCGGGAAGGCACCCTGCAGGGCGTCCCGGATGCGGTTGTTCAGCTCCAGAAGGCTCATTTTTTCGTTCATGGCCGCTTCCCTCCCATGATTTTATGGACTTCGGAACCTTCGGAACCGGAAATCCGGAGAATCCACATTCCGAAGGGAAGGGCATCCAGTCCGCCGATCCGGTGGGGTCCCGGTCCCGTTACCTGCGTCGACATCAGTTTCCTGCCTGTCATACTGAAGATCTCCACGGTGATTCCGGCCATCGGGTCAGCACCGCTGCCGGCGGGTGCAATTCCCAGGGAGAGCAGGGTGACCGACTCGCGGAAGGGACGCGGGAACACCGCCCACCGGCGACCGGTTTCGGGGGAGAGCTTCCCCCACAAGGCCAGAAAGGTTACTGCGGTTTCCATATCGGGGATTCCGTAGCCCAGGAGGGAGTCAGGGTTCAGAAAGAGGCTGCCGCTTTGGAGGAGGGCTTTTTTGATTTTCCAGGCGGGTTCATCCGGGAAGGCCTGCCAGAGGCTGGCGGCCATTCCAGCGAGTACCGGTGAGGCAAAGGAGGTTCCGCTGTTAGCGGCAATTTGTCCGTCGGTATTTTGGATGGCAGTATTTTGACCCATGGCTGCCAGGTCGGGTTTGACATCTCCGTCGGACGATGGTCCCACGGAGCTAAAGGGGGCCCATTGGCTTTCTTTGTTCACGGCGGCCACGGCGATGACGCTGTCTCCGTCGGCAGGGGAGATGATGCGGCGCCAGGGCTTCCTGGCCTCATTCCCGGCGCTGGAGAATACCAGCATTCCCTTTGCCGCGGCCATGTTGGCGCCCCGGGCTACGCGGGTGGTTTTGCCATCCATGTCAGCCCACCGGTGGTTCATGGTGGCGAGGTCGAATTCGGAATAGCCCAGGGAGGAGTTAATGATGTCGGCACCGATGCTGTCGGCCAGTTCGGCTCCGGCGATCCAGGTGTCCTCTTCCACGGGGTATTCCGAAGAGCCGTCTTCGGTACGGATGAGCCAGTACGAGGCGTGGGGTGCCGTCCCGATGAGCCTTCCGGGAAGATTGGCCCCCATACAGGAGAGCACCATCATTCCATGGGTGTGTTCCGCATAGATATCGGCCGAAGGATTCACAAGGTCGCGGGTACCTTCGATCCTTCCGTCGATACGCAGGGAATCGAATGCCGGAAGTTCATCGACCCGGTAAAAGCCGGCGTCAAGCACCGCTATCAGGATCCCTTTCCCGGTAAAACCCCGCTGGTGGAGTGCCTGGCCGTTCAGCATCCCCACCTGATAGACCGATGCCCCGTAGCGGGAGGTGTCGATGGGGTTGAGCCTTCCCGGGGTGCCGAACTTGTTGAAGGCACTTTTCGACCCAGCGGCGGGTTTGGTGAGTTCTACATTTCTGACAAAACTCAATTTTGCGATTTCAGCAGCGGTGGAATCGTGGGGTAACCTGACCGTCAGCGCGTTGAGCCACCGGGAGGTGTGGAGGGGAATCCCCCCAGTTTTTACGACGGCATCGATATAATTCCGGTTCACTGGAAGGTCGGTTTCATCGATGGCAATCCCCTGTCGTTCTCTCCGCTGGATAGACCGTTGTGAAAGGAATTCCGCGGGCCGGTCCACGGAATAGGGGGATTGGGCTTTGTCGGTGAAATCGACCCGATACACGGGCTGCGCATGCAGGGAGTGACAGCATGACAGGGCGATGAGCGCCTGAAGGAATATTTTACAGATGGCTTTCGGCATCCGGAATGTCGCGTTAAACGGGTTCAGCGTACCAATTTATCGTTTTCTTTCCAGAAAACCTTCGGGATCTTCGAGATATTTTTCAGGATCGAGGATCCGGTCACGCTGTTTTTCGAGTTCTTCCAGTTGGCGGGAATCCAATTCGCGGAGGACTTCGGGATTCTGGAGGATTCCGCTGCGGTAGCGGAGGGTATAGCGGATATTTCCTTCTTCGTCGTAGTAGGTCCACATCCCTTCGGGGAGGTCTTTTTCATAGGGTGATTTCACTTCGACGGCTCCGGAGGGGTAGTACCCCAAGCAGGTGCCGTCGCGTTGTCCGTAGACATAGTGGCATTCGAGGAACGCTTTTCCAGAGGTGAAATAGGCGGCGTATTTTCCGTGCATCCTGTCGTCCTGCCATTCCGCTTCCTCAAGCAGTTCCCCCGAGGGATAGAATTTCCGGCAGGTTCCGTTTTTCATTCCTCCGGAAAACTCCTCAAGGGCGATCACGGTACCCCGCTTGAAATAGCGCCAGGAACCCTCCTTTTTCGTGCCGAGGTAAATACCTTCGGCCACGGGATTTGACAATCCCTCATAGAGTTTTGCCCAGACGGTATCGCCGGTTTCGCTGTACCGGAGGATGGCTGTCACGGTACCTTTTTCGTTCCACCGTTTCCATTCCCCTGTCGGCTTGTCATCTTTGAAAGTACCCTGGTACATCAGTTTACCGTTGGGGTATCTTTTTTCCCAGGCTCCCTGTTTCAGTCCGCCGGCATCGGTCCGGTTGATTTCCGGTTGTCCGGCCGCGGGGAAAGGGCTGCAAAACAGTATGCCAAGCAGGGGAAATGTCAGGAGCAGGAGAATTCGTTTCATAATGATGTAAAAAAGTAGGGGAAGGATACAGATTTTATCAGGCATAGCGGGTAATTTTACATAAAATTTGTCTGTTTTTTTGTCTGTTTTTGAAAAATTTTCGTCAAAACAGACAATTTTTGCTTGTAACTACCTTCTATGCAGCGAGTTATAAAACTTGGTGGAACTGGCGGGAGTCGAACCCGCGTCCAAACGGGGAAGCCATATGTTTTCTACATGCTTATCCCTGACTTGGTTTTCGTGTGCCAGCTGGATCAGGGCCACCGACCTGCACCTTATCTCCTGAATTTCGCCCGCGGCCCGGAGCTTTCCGCGAACTATCCTTCAATTGCTGCGCCACCGGTTCCGGATGGCTGAAGTCGTGACCTCCGGGGTGACGTCCCGTTCCGGCACCTTGTGCCGGAATTAAGATAACCTACTTGGTTCGGTTATGCAGCGAGAGCGTAATTGTTTTCGCCAGTTGTTGTTTGAACGCCGTTGTTGACGGGCTGTGCGATCAAAGCCCGGCATGCTTGCATACCTCTCCTGCCCGCTGTCAAAACCGGTCAGTCCCGAGATATTGTAACTCATTCATATTCAAAAGAACCCGATGCCTGTCACGGGTTTTGGCAACAAACCCGTAATAAAACCGACAACGTTATGCCAGGTGCCTCAGAATACAGCAACAAATGTACCAAATTTTGTTAATCCTGAAAAATTTTTCTGCGGAATAGAATTTCAGGTCATCGTCGAGGGGATTGACGGCGGCACCCGGTCCGATCATTCAGGCTACCATGTCAGTAGGGTGACCACAGGGCGAACAGGATGTGCTTGATACAGATCGGCTGTTTCAGTTGTGAATGCAAAATTAAGTTTTTTTATATTATCTGGCATGGAATCGCCAGTTCTGATGATTTTAATCGCAATTTTGTTCAGACAATGTTAAAAGAATGGCGATGAAGAAGCGATACAAATCCAGGACGAAAATTCTGTCGGGAAAGACCGGTATGGAACCGGGAAGCCTGGTGTATACGGGAACCCGGAACGCAGAGAAGACGGTTGTCAATCTGATCAGGTACCGGTCGGGCGCTTTCTCTGAAGAGGAGGTTACAGAACTTACGGGAAGTAATTTTCCAGAAGGTGGCGGCGGGGTGACGTGGATCGACATCAAGGCGCTTAACGATCTGCAGCTTATTGAGGAATCGGGGAAGCTGTTTGGCATTCATCCCCTCGTTCAGGAAGATATCCTGAATACCAACCAGCGGCCGAAAATCGAATTTTTTGAGAATCACCTTTTTATTGTGCTGAAAATGCTCTCCTACAACGAGGCTGAAAACCTGATCGAAGCCGAGCAGATCAGCCTGGTGGTGGGTAAGGATTACGTGATTACCTACCAGGAGAATTACGATGACATCTTCAACAATCTCCGCGATAGCCTGCGTAAGGAGAAGGGTCAAGTCCGCCTCCAGGGAGCCGATTACTTGGCGTACTCCCTGATGGATACCATTGTGGACCATTATTACATCATTCTGGAGCGTATCGGTCAGCAGATCGAGAAATATGAGGAGATGCTGCTCAACAATCCCTGCCAGGAAATTCTGAATGAGATCTATATCCTGAAGCGGGAGAACCTGACCCTCCGTAAGTCGGTATGGCCGTTGCGGGAGGTGGTTGCCAAAATGGAGCGTGCCGATTCGGTCCTCATCGGCAGGCAGACGCTTCCTTTTATTCGTGATCTCCAGGATCATACCACTATCGTTATTGAAACGGTGGAATCCTATATGGAAATGATTTCCAACCTGATCGAGCTCTACCTGTCGATCGGAAACAACCGGCTGAACGAAGTGATGAAAATTCTGACCATCATCTCCACGATCTTTATTCCCCTGACGTTTATTGCCGGTGTCTACGGGATGAATTTCAGGCACATACCTGAACTGGAATGGCGGTGGGGCTATTTTGCCGTACTGGGAGTGATGGCGTTGCTGGGGGTACTGATGGTCTGGTTTTTCCGTAGGAAAAAGTGGATGTAAAGTCTTGTTTCTTCTGATGACATCATGCCTGGTCCTTTATTTTGAAGCAGGTTCTGCAGACAACTTCCCCCGATGGTTGTAAGCGCGCATCGTCCTGACCGGTCAGGGTGCTTGCCGGATTTCCACCCTGGGGGTTTCGGGTTGAGATTGCACTGCTGAAAGGGAATCGGGGTAAAGCTGCTCGCCGGCGGGGGTATCTTTAAAAAATGTCATTCCCGGGTAGAGGGAGGTCTTGCGCATGGCGGAGGTGTCGAATTGGATGAATTCGTCGTCATCGGGGGTGTCGAAGGTATTGCTGAAGTAGAGGTTATAGACGGCACCTGCCGGCACCAGGAGCCGGGCTTTTTCCCCCGGGGGAATGCGCATGTTCATAAAGTCGGCGTAGGTGGAGTCTTTCCAGAAGACGTCGGTGAGCATGCAGACCTGGAGGGTGTCAGGTCCCGTATTGTCGAGGGCGATCCGTTTGAGACCCTGTCCTCCCGGTGAGTACCCGATGTAGATGCCCGTGAGGGCAGCCAGAACAAAAGATCCGGCGGTGAGAAAGGTGTCCCCGAAGACCCTGAGAGCTCTCCTCTTCCGGATATCCTTTTGCAGTTCAAGGCTTTGGGGATCAGCGATGTAACGGGTGGTGCTGCAGGCGGGAAGCACAGCAAGCCAGAAAGCCAGTACCAGGGCGGTGATTTTCATGCCCCTCCGCGGATACAAGAAAGTGTTGTCCATTCCTGATTTTAAGGTTACGGAAGTAATGCACAAAAATTATGCCCCATTTGTACGGACAGCTGACAAATGCATTACGGCGTTTCTACGGTTTTTGACTGCGAAAACGAAATCCACGGCAACAGGTTTTAAGGAAAAAATTATACATTTGCGGCGCAAAGGAGAGTTGCCGGAGTGGTCGATCGGGGCAGACTCGAAATCTGTTGAACCGCCTAGCGGTTCCGGGGGTTCGAATCCCTCACTCTCCGCAAAAGGAAAAAGCGGGGAAACCCGCTTTTTCCTTTTTTCGAAGCCCACAGAAGAAATTCAACCTGGTTCCAGAAGGGGATTTTGGGTTGGTGACCAATCCCTTAGGAAGAGGGAGTCGGTGGACTGTGGAAGAGATTTTACAGGCTCTCCCCGAAATCTTCCCTGAACCTGGCTACCAGTTTCTGCGGCCAGTCTGACGTCGGGGTAAGCCGTCCGTTGAAGAATCGCAGCACCTTTGGTTCATCGGTGAATTTCAATCCGCCGACCAGGTTACTGTTTTTATAGAGCCAGTGAACCCTGTCGATGACAAACATGGTTTGAGAAAGGGTAAAGACACGCCGGGGGAAAGCAAGGCGGAGGAGTTCCACATCGGCGAGAATGTCCTTTCCCTGCTGATCCCTGACACTGGAGATGGTTCCCCGTTCCATTCCGCGGATTCCGGAGATGATAAACAGTGCGGCAGCCAATGCTCCGGCAGGATACTCTTCCTGGGGAACATGGGGAAGGAATCCCATGGCATCGAGGTGGCATCCCAGGGCGCCGGCAGGCATCACCACCGGTACGCCCAGACGGTCGAGTTCGTTTACCGTGTATTCAATGAAAGAAGGAGACTGAGCGATGACGGTTTCATCGGTGGTTTCATACAGGCCGATGGCCATAGCTTCGATCTCGCGGACTGACATTCCCCCATAGGTGATAAATCCTTCAAACAAGACAACAAGTTCACGCATTTTCAGGAAAAGCTCCTCGCTATTGGTGCAGATACCTCCTCCCCGGGTGGAGCTCACCTTGCGGCTGGAAAAATAGACAATATCGGCCAGGGAACAAAGGGTTAGCAGAATCTCAGCGATGGTGGAGTTATGATACTCCTCCTCCCTTTGCTTGATGAACCAGGCATTTTCACCGATAAGGCTTGCATCGAGAACGACAAGGATATTGTGTTTGTCGGCAATTTCACGGACTTCCCGCATGTTCCGGATCGAAAAGGGCTGCCCCCCGATGAGGTTGGTCGATGCTTCCATCCTGATAAAGGCAACCTTTTCTGCGCCATATTTTTCTATGACCCCGTTCAGTTTATCGATGTCGATGTTCCCCTTAAACGGAACGTCGCTTTTGATCTTCAGGGCTTCATCGGTAAAGATCTCCAGAACCTCACCCCCGTTAATCTCCATGTGTGCCTTGGTGGTGGTGAAATGGTAATTCATGGGGATCACGGTGCCCGGACTTATTAAAGCCCGGGAGATGATGTTTTCGGCAGCCCTTCCCTGGTGAGCCGGTAAAACATAGTGTTTCCCGAATACATCTCTTACCGCCTGTTCCATCCGGGAAAAACTCTGTGATCCGGCATAGGTATCATCGGCCTGCAACATGGATGAAACCTGTTTGTCACTCATGGCGTTGGTACCGCTGTCGGTCAGCATGTCCAGGAAAATGTCCGGGGTTTTCAACTGGAAGGTGTTGTATCCTCCCTTTTCAATGGCAGCTAATCTTTCTTCCACGGGTTTCAGATGAAGTTTCTGGACCATCCTGACCTTATGGAGTTCGACCGGAATTTTCAGTCCGTTTGAAAATTTGATTTCAGTTGCAGAGTGAGTTTTCATAAGCCAAATGACAATGTTAAGTTCAAAATTTTGTCAAAAATAAGCCTATGATTTTAATTTGCAAGCACGAAGATCTTTTTTGTGTTACATTAGTGTCAGAATTCTTGTTTTTTTACAATTTTACTGACCACAGGCCGGGTTTTGCCATCGGTTACTTTTAAGAAGTAAACGCCGTTGCTGACTCCGGGCAGGCTGACCGGCACGCTACCCGAACTCGGTTTTATTCCGGAAAGTGAAAATACCGTGATTCCCCTGACATCCGTCACCTCGAGGGAGAATTCATCACATGCGGTGCTTGTCACGATGTGGAATGTTTCACGGAAGGGATTTGGGAAGAGGGATAGGGATAGGGAGGTTTGTTGTTTTGGGGAGGTGGCTGAGACGGGGACGAGCCATCTGCTGTCCATCCAGTTCAGCCGGTTGGTGATCCACTCTTTGAGGAAGGTTATTTCGGCGTCGTAGGAATAGCGGATGGCGCTGTTGGGCCAGACGTACTGGCCGAGGATGGGCCATCTCGTGAAATTCCTGTCCACGGCGTCGCCCAGCAGGGTTACATTGCTGTCGATCCATGTCATGATGGTGTCGTTACTGAGGATACCCTGCCGGAGGATGCTGTAACGCTGTTTCAGGGCTGAGGCATAAGCAGGATCCTGCATCAGCCGGTACCACCAGTGCATGCAGTTCCCTTCGCCGGTGCCGTAAGAGGCATAAAGCCAGGTATTGGTGGCGTACCTCTCGGGGGCATAATCCACATTTCCGTAGCACAGGTCGAAATCCCACAAGGGGCCGGCCACCAGTTTCCCGCCTTTCGAATCGCGATCTTTGAAAAAGAAGGTGCTGTAACGATAACCGTCGACGTTGTTGGCAATTTCGTTGATAATCTGGAAATCGATGAACGATCCGGTGTCGAAATACCTGGGATAGCCGTTCTGCAATGAGGTGAAGGAACTGGAATTAAGGGCGGTTTCGGCGGTTTTAATAAATCCTTTGAAATAGTTTTTCTGTTGGTCGTTGAGGTCTCTGGCTTTGGGGACATACCAGCTCCACCTGTATGCGCGGCTGTTCGGAAATGTGATGTCAGGGTAACTGGTGAAATAATCCGAAGCGGTCAAGCCTTCTATCTTGTCCACTTTGACGATATATCCGCCGGTGACGGCATCACCTGTCGTGTCGGTAGTTTCCAGTTTTTCGATATCGACGCGGTCTTTATCCCTTTTGATTCTTTCGGTAAGCTGGTAGACTCCATGGTAATTGCCGTTGAGGTAGAGTTCACAAAACCGGAACCTGGGCTGGTAACGGCCCATTCTTCCCCCCAGGTAAAAGGTGATGGCATTACGCAGCATGGTCTTGTCAGTGTAAGGGGCATACAGGATCCAGTCCGATTCGCCGGGCATTCCCAGCAATTCCGCTTTCACCTCCTCTCCCTGAGAATCGCGTAATTCGAGGCCGTAACTTTTCTTGGGGAACATTTGGGAGGACTGTCCCCTGACTTCGATACCCGCTGTTCCGTCGAAATGGTTGGGGGCATCGTAGGGGCTGTTGATCATTCCGGGGCCGTTATCGATGATTCTGAAGGCAACGTTTATTTTGGGCTCATCAGGTATTTGCTGTCCGTAGGTATCGATGATGATGATGGGAAGGTGGCTTTTCTCGGCGGAAGGATCGGGCATCCAGGCAGGTAGGGGTACTGTGGATGGCGGTTGGGTTGAGAAGCCTGCCGCCAGGTATGCTGTCGAGGAGAGGTCACTGGAAGTGGCGTTGCAGTCATGGACCTGGAGGGCCAGCACATTATCGCCCTTCTGCAGGATGGCCAGGTGTTCGGGAAGGAGAAGGAAGCGGGCGGGAACTCCCCCGGAAGGGAGTTGGGCTTCCGCATTGCAATTGACGGCATACTGGTTGTAGGGCGGACGGTAACCAGACCCCATGTTGGCGCGGGCGATCTCGATGCCGTTGAGGTACGCCACAAAGCCGTCGTCATAATCGACGAAAAGAAATGCTGAAACGACGGTGCCCGGATCTTCCACTTGGAATGTTTGTCGGAGATATACGGAAGGAACCCTGGAAATGACGGTCCGGTCATCACCGTCCCCCCAGCCGATTCCTCCTGGTCCTTTTTCCCAGCCATCCACGTTGAATCCGAGGGCCACCCAGTCCGAAGGCGGTTCCCGGGTCCCCGGGAAATAGCTCCACAACTCCTCCGCATTCACCAGCAGCGACCAATATTCTGCATGTTGCGGAAATACCTTCCCGCAAAAAAATGATAAAACAGCCAGGATGACCGCTGAAGAAGCTATTTTTCGCATAGAAGATCCCTTTGCTTTACAAGGTTGGCAAAGGCAGGATTATTATCGGTACGATCCTTATTTCTTCTTGAGGGCGTTGTAAATAAGAATAATGATGATGGCCCCGCCGGTAGCCAGCAGGATGCTGGTCAGGTTAAAGCCGTTGACCGATCCCAGTCCCAGCAGGGTGCCGATCCAGCCACCCAGGAAGGCGCCGACGATACCCAGGATGATGGTGACAATGATTCCGCCGGGTTGTTTCCCCGGAACAATCAACCGGGCAAGAGCGCCCACAATGAGGCCCAGAAGTATCCAATATAAAATTCCCATAATAAAACCTCCTAATTAGGTATAACAAAATCAGGGGTCATAATTAGTCATAATAATTGAAAATACCAAAAAAAACAACCCGGAGGATTTAAAAACCTCCGGGCTGCAAAGATCATCCTGTATAAGCAGGATGTTATTTTCTGAGGATAACGGTTTTCAGAGTGTTAATTTAAAAACTGCACGGGATGCCTGTGGTTGAACGGTTTTTATTAGTCCGTTGATGGAAAGATCTTCGTCGAGCAGGTTCCAATGTGTGCCATAGCCTGATGAAGTAATTCTGTAACTGTTTCTTTCTTCCGGTGTTGCTGCAGCCAGTTTTTCTGATATTTCATTAATCCGGAATTTATATAACTGATAATCAATTTCAATAATAAGAAATTCTTAATCAAAATTAACCAAGGTTATATTATATGCTTTTTCCATCTTGTCTGAAATATCTGTTCCATTCATCGACGATATAATCAAAATGACTATAGACAATTTTTTTTTGATTTCCCTTCGGGTTTGGGGAGTAAGGTTGTACTCGACCGAAATGGTTATCTCAAAGTTGTAAGTGTCCTGCCAAAACTTGCATTCCATTACTCCCTTCCCGGCATGAACGTGGATTGGTTCGTTCATTTCATTGGCCATAAATAGAGCCTCCATCCCGCAATTAACTAAGATGGTAGGCATTTTTTATTTCAAAGGTAAGGAATGCTTCGTTATTTATCAAATATATAACTTTCGGAGCTTGAGCCCCAGTCGGAGGAGGTGGTGGTTTCTACGGAGAGGCTGCCCTCAGCCAGGGAGAATACCTCCTTAAAGGATATTTCCCCGGCCCCTTCCATGGGGATGGTGCTTTTAACGGTCAGCACCTGTTTGTCGTCTGACCAGGTGGCTGTTGATTTCTTTTTAGATCCCTGGAACCCTTCGTTTTCGCATTCTTTTCCGTCGAGGGTAAACTTGTCTTTGGTGACAAATTGCTGATCCATGAATTCGGAGTGGCGTTCCACGGTGAGAATGGCGGCATCCTGGGTGATGACCAGACGTTTTGGGGCCATGCTGAACTGCTCGTTCAGCTTACTTTTCGAAGCATTCAGTTTCCATGTTCCGGAAAGGTCGGCACACTGCGCCTGGAGGGCGGAAGAAATGAAAAGCGCGATCAGGCAAATTGCCGCACCACGCAAAAAAGTTGAAATCTGTTTCATGGTTAAAAATTTTGATCTGACAAAGATAAAAAGTTTTTTTACTCCCGGAATATGATACAATATTCCGATTTGAGACGCGGCTGATTGCGGAAAAAGGCGGAAAAGAGTCCGGCCAGCAGCAGGAGGTTGAAGAGTACCTGGAAGTCGCTGTTTTGGGTGATGTTGACCCCCGATGTCTTGTATCTTTTGATCTTTTAGATTATTTTCGCTCCATAATATAATGTAATAATAAATTATGAAAAAATCATTTTTGATAATGCTGGTTGCCGGGGTGGCATTGGCCGCCTGCACCAACCAGAAAAAAGAAACTTCAACAAGTATGGTCAACCCATTTTTCACGGAGTACACCACTCCTTTCCAGGTTCCGCCCTTTGACGAAATCAAAATGGAGCATTACATGCCGGCCCTCGATTCGGGCATTGTCCTTCAGGAGGCTGAGATTGCCGCCATTGTAGACAATCCTGAGGAAGCCACCTTTGAGAACACCATTCTGGCGTATGACAACTCGGGGGAGTTGATCCGCAAGGTGACGGGTGTGTCGGGGCCTCTGAATTCGGCCATCACCGATCCGGAGCGGCAGGCTCTGGCGCGGGAGATGACGCCTAAGATGACGCGGCACCGCGACAACATCGCCCTGAATCCCAAACTGTTTCAACGGATCAAGGCGGTATACGACAAGCGTGAAACCCTCGGACTCGATGCCCAGCAGTTGCGGCTGGTAGAGAAGTTCTACCAGGATTTTGAGCGCAGCGGCGCCAACCTTTCAGAAGAAGACCAGGCCAAACTGCGCACCCTGAATGAGGAGATTGCGAAATTGCAGCTTCAGTTCGGAGAGAACCTGCTTGCCGAGAGCAACAAAAACTTCAGGCTGGTGATCGACAATGATGCCGACCTGGCCGGATTGCCTGAAGATGTGATCATCAGGGCTGCGGACCAGGCCAAAAAGGACAGCATGGAAGGCAAATGGGTTTTCACCCTCGACAAGCCCAGCATGCTTCCCTTCCTGCAGTATGCCCAAAACCGCGACTTGCGTGAGAAACTCTACAGGGGCTACTTCATGCGCTGTGACAACGACAACGAATTCGACAACAAGGAGATCATCAAAAAGCTGGTGCAGCTGCGCCACGAAAGGGGCCAGCTCATGGGTTTCAAAAATTATGCGGAATATGTGATTGATGTCAACATGGCCGAAACGCCTGAGGCGGTATATGATTTCCTGCTGAAGCTCTGGGAACCTGCCATGAAGATCGCCAGGGCAGACCGTGACGCGATGCAGCAGATCATCGACGGCGAAGGAGGCGGTTTCAAACTGGCGCCCTGGGACTGGTGGTATTACAGCGAGAAACTGCGGAAGCAGAAATTCAACCTTGACGAAGCACAGCTCAAACCTTATTTCACCCTTGACAATGCCGTCAACGGGATTTTCTATACTGCCAACAAACTTTACGGCATCACCTTTGAGAAGCGGGATGACATTCCGCTTTACCATGAGGAGGCGGTTGCTTATGAGGTGAAGGAAGCCGACGGATCGCACGTGGGGGTGTTGTTCATGGATTTTCATCCGCGCGACGGCAAAAGGGTGGGGGCCTGGTGCACCGGATTCCGCTCGTCGGGTTACAAGGATGGCGAGCATATTTTTCCCATCGTCTCCATGGTGATGAATTTCACCCGTCCCGCCGGCGATACTCCCGCCCTGCTCAGTTTTGAGGAGGTGACAACCCTTTTCCACGAATTCGGCCATGCCCTCCACAGCCTCTTCACCGACGGCCCTTATAAACGCACCAGCCGGTCGGTGCCACGCGACTTCGTGGAACTACCCTCCCAGATCATGGAGAATTGGGCTGCCGAACCTGCCGTGATGAAGGAGTATGCCAAACATTACCAGACCGGCGAAGCCATTCCCGACTCCCTGATTGCTAAGTTGGAAGCTGCGGGCACCTTCGACCAGGGATTCATCACCGGTGAATACATCGCTGCCTCACTGCTCGACATGGACTACCATACCGTGAAGAATCCGGTGATCAACGACGTGCGCGCCTTCGAGAAGAAGTCCATGGAGAAATACGGGCTGATCCCCGAAATTCTGCCCCGTTACCGGAGCACCTATTTCTCGCACACCTTCACGGGGGGCTACACGGCGGGATACTATGTATATCTGTGGGCCGCCGTGCTGGATACCGACGCGTTTGAAGCCTTTAAGGAGACCGGCGACATCTTCAATCCGGAGGTGGCGGCACGCTTCCGCGAGTTGCTGACCCGTTCGGGTGCCGACGAGGGGATGAACGTCTACCGCAAGTTCCGCGGAAAAGATCCTTCCATCGAACCGCTGCTTAGGAAGAGGGGACTGAGAGACTGAGAGACTGGGGGACTGAGAGATTTCCTGCTTTTACCGGTATCCGGTTTTTAACACAAAGGAAGACACAAAGGACACAACGTTCTTTGTGTCTTTGTATTTTCTCTGCTTACATAACAAAAGGCACCAAATTTATTATTTTTGTAAAAAAACAAAAGCTATGGGAAATATTTCCCTTAAGTATTTAAAATGAGCTCTTCAAAATATCCCCGCTTGCGGTTTTTTCTTGTCAACCTGCTGAAAGGGCTGGTGTGGCTCTCGTTGATTGCGGGGGCTTATATCCTGTTCATGGAGTTGGTTTACAAGGACAATCCGGAGTACTGGATTGAGAAGTTCTATTCGAAACCCGGACAGATTTACGGGTTGTATTTCTTTTCCGAATTTTGCTTCGGGCTTTTTCCCCCTGAATTGTTTTTGGTGTGGGCGTTCCACAAGGGGAGCCTGCTCATGTACGGTATGAATGTGCTTTTCTTCGCCCTGGTCTCCATGGCGGCGGGAGTGACCACTTATTTCCTGGGGAAATACCTCAACAGGGTGTTATATTTCCGTTATTTCCAGCGGAAGTTCTTTGTGAAGCTGATGCCCCTGGTGCGCAAGTGGGGTCTTTTCCTGATTGTGGTGGCGGCCGCCACGCCATTGCCATGGTCGGGGACCTGCCTGGTGGTGGGGGCATCGGGATATCCCTTGAAAGGGTTTCTGCTGGCCGCCCTGACCCGGCTGGCGAGGTTTGCAATTCACGGGTACATCATATTCCAGACGCATCAATTCTAAGGTCAACATTAAGGTCAAGGTAAAGGTAAAGATCAGTGGCATGAACAATTGATTCTTAAACTTTGAAGGTTGAGGTTGAGAGCTCTCCTGTTCAGGAATTTAACCCAGGCATTTGGCAAATCATTAAAGATCTGCTGGTGACACTAGCAATTTCTTGGTTCCGTAGTCTTTAAAGAAGCGCAGTCTCTTTGGCGGCCCCCAGTTAAAGGTTTCCATACGGAGGCAGCCCCATTTGACCGCAGGATCATTTCAGTTTATCCCTGAATAACTTTTCCAGTTTTTTGATCTTCGGGGAGATCACCATGGAGCAGTAAGGTTGCGACTTGTTACGGTCGTAATAGTTTCCGTGGTACTCTTCGGCGGGGAAGAAGGCAGTGAATGACGTCACCTCGGTCACCACCGGACGGTCGAATGCCTTTTCATTTTCGAGGTCCAGGATGGCCCGTTCGGCAATGACTTTTTGTTCCGGGGAATGAAAAAAGATGGCCGAGCGGTATTGAGTGCCCACGTCGGCACCTTGCCGGTTCAGCGTGGTGGGGTCGTGGACGGCAAAGAAGACCTCCAGAATATCACGGAAGGTGATCACAGCAGGGTCAAAGGTGATCTGCACCACTTCAGCATGACCGGTGGATCCTGTCGTTACCTCCCGGTAGGACGGGTTCTTTACATGTCCGCCACTGTAGCCCGATCGGACCGATTCCACTCCCTTCAGGCGGAGGAAGACCGCCTCGGTACACCAGAAGCATCCGCCACCCAGTGTTGCCTTTTCAATTTTTTCGTTCGGAACACTCATCGCGTTTATTTTTAATATCGTGAAAATAAGTAAGATGCTGGCAATGCCGGTCATCCCGATTTTTTGCTTCTTCATTTATGGTTCAATTGCGTCTTCCTTCTTAACCCCGACCTCAACCCCGACCTCAGCCCCGACCTCAACCTCAACCTCAACCTCAGCCTCAACCTCAACCTCAACCTCGACCCTCAGTTTAGTGTCCGGCGACAATGGCGAAGAAATCGGCTACGATAGCGTCGCGGTTGAAATTCTCCCAAAGGGTGATGGTGCGGGAGTTGTCAGGGTATTCGTTCCACTGTCCGTTTTCGTAGTAGGGAGCGGGTATTTCCCGTTTGGCGGCCCATTCCGGGTTTTTGACTATTGCCACGGCAGCCATGTCGAAGAGGGCGCGGCTCTTTTCGGTTCCATGGAGCTGGCTGTTCTCAAAAAGGTTGATGGAGTATTCTCCGAAATTGTAAAACTCGCCGCCATGGCGTCCTATGATTGATGCTTTGAGGTGGTGGGCGGGATGTGACATCTTCTCCCTGATTTCCGCCAGGGTCACCCGCACCGCGTCGGTGCCGTCGTTAAAGCCATACCGTACCAACACCATCTCGAAGGGCACGTCGGTTGACAGAACGAAATTCAGGGCGTCGACATCGTTTTCGAGGTTGTACTCCCCCTGGTCGGGGTAGTTGGATCCCAGCCACACCAGCCTGATCTTTTGACTTATATCAGGGGCCTTTCCCAGGGCCAGGGCGATGTTGGTGAGCTTTCCGACGGCAATCACCACCAGCTTTCCCCCTTTGGCATCCTGTGCCCGTTCGATGATGTACTCCACGGCATCATACCCGTCGTACCATTCATCGTTGAGATGTTCGTAGATCTCATTGAAAGATCGGTCGGCACCCTTCAGGAGGGGGCAACTCCCCAGCTTGCTCACCAGCCGCATCACCCGTTTGGCCTCGTCGTACTGCTCGTCGATACCTCCCCCGCTGCGGGTGGCGTTGACGGTCACGGCCTCCAAGTCAAAAATGCCGTCGTTCATCAACAGGTAGGCCAGGGCATGCTGGTCGTCCAGTTCGTTATTGGTGTCGGTGTCGAAGATCACCCTGATTTTTTCATCCTTTCCGGGAGAACATGATGGCATAAGTACAGGAAGTGTCATCATCAGAAAAATATATTGAAAAACAGACTTCATGGTTCTATGGATATATGGATTCAAAACTAATTAAATTTAAGGAAAAATGTTTTTAATTTTACCGTTCAATTCCGGCGAGCGCATTTCCGTCGGCTTTGCCGCGAGGAGATCCAAATCCGGTTAAACAAAAACGCATATGAAGAGCCTGGAAGTGATTCTGATGGAGACCGTTGGGCCTGTTACCCTGAATAGTGCATCGCTCCTGCTTGAGAACCTGGTGGAGATGCACAGGGTTGATTGCATCAACTGGAAGGAGTTTTCCGGAAAACCCGCGGTGGACTTCCGTATCGGCCACACGGCGGACCATCTTCTGTTGAAATTTTACGTACGGGAGGATTTCCTCCGGGCCATGGAGACGGAAATCAACGGTGATGTTTACCAGGACAGCTGCGTGGAGTTTTTTCTGGCCATCGACGGGCGGCACTACTACAATTTTGAGTTCAACTGCATCGGCACGCCGCATGTGGCGTGGGGCGAGGGACGACACAACCGGCAGCATCTTCCGCCAGAGGTGGTACGGACGATCGGGGTGAAATCCTCCCTGGGGAAGGAACCTTTCGGGGTGCGCACCGGCCCTTTCTCGTGGAATCTGGTGGTGCTGATCCCTGCTTCGGTACTGGTGCATGATCCTGGCATCAGCTTCGCCGGACTGTCGGCCACGGCAAATTTCTACAAGTGTGGCGACAAACTTCCCGAACCCCATTTCGTGACCTGGAATCCGGTGGGCACGCCGCAGCCCGACTTTCACCGGCCTGAATTCTTCGGGAAAATAGACTTCGAATGATGGAAACCACAAAGAGATAGTGGTTAAAATACCTTACTTACCATGAATATTGAAGTCCGCCCGGTCAGCACCCCTTCCGACTATCGGCAATTCATCTATCTTCCCGAGAAGATACACCGCGACCATGCGAACTGGGTGCATCCCATCTTCCTCGATGACCTGGACTATTTCAACGCGAAGAAGAACAAGTCATTCTCCTATTGCGACACGGTACTTTTTCTGGCCTTCCGGAACGGGGAAGCCGTGGGGCGGATTATGGGCATCATCCACCATCCATACAATGCTCAGAACGGTGAGAAACACGCTCGTTTCTCCTGGATGGAGTGCTACGAAGACCCGGAAGTCTATGCTGCCCTGATGGGGGCTGTGGAAAGCTGGGCCCGGGAACGGGGGATGACCCATATCGTGGGGCCGCTGGGATTTTCGGACAAAGACCCCCAGGGATTCCTCATCGAAGGGTACGACGAACCTGTGGTGCTGGCCTCCAACTGCAACTTCCCCTATTTGGTCAGCCTCACCGAAGCCTATGGCTTTGCCCCCCGCACCAACCTCGTGGTATACAAGGTGCCGGTTCCGGAAGTGTTGCCTCCTATCATTGCCAAAATCGAGGAGCGCCACCGGCGGAACGAGAGCGGATTGCGGGTGGTGGAATTCACATCGCGGCGGAAGGTAAGGCCTTATATCCACCCGGTGCTCAAACTGGTCAACATGACCTTTACCGAGATTTACGGCTTCTGGCCTTACCGCGAGGACGAGATGGACGATTTCGCAAACCGTTTCCTGTATCTCATCAACCCGCGCTATATCAAGGCGGTGGTGAACCGTGAGGAGGAAGTGGTGGCTTTTATCGTGGGGATGTCTGACATGAGCGAAGGGATCAGGAAAGCCCGGGGAAGGCTGCTCCCTTTCGGGTGGATCCACCTGGTGCTGGCAGCCCGCCGGACGCGGCAGCTGAATCTCTTGCTGGGCGCAATCCATCCCAACTACCTGGGCCGTGGCCTCGACATGCTCATGGGCGCCAAAATACTGGAATCGGCAAAACAGACCGGAAAAACTACCATGGATTCTCATCTCGAACTGGAACACAATACCAAGGTACGGGCCGAAATGGAGCGCATGGGCGGAAAGGTCTACAAGCGGTTCAGGATTTACATCAAGAGGTTATAGAGTTCCTATTTCGGAAGGCTGATTTCGAAAAGCGGAAGGCTGATTGCGGATTTCGAAAAGCAAAAGGCGTATTTCGTATTTCGGAAGGGAGAGTCTGTGATGTGAAGATTTTAGCTATTTTATAAAATAAGATAAACGGTTCGTGAAATTACTATCTTTGTTATGAAAACCTTCTCAGAGGAGAAAAAGGTAGCAGAAATAATTAAGCTCCATGGGAGTGATGGTTGGTACTTCTTTGCTCAAAAATGAAGCCACAAACAGTATAAAGATCCTGTGAAAAGGGGAAAAGTTACGGTTCCTGTTCATGGGAAAAATGATGAGCTGGAGCATTTTCTGGTTGATTCAATTTTAAGGCAGGCTGGAATAAAATGAAAGAGCGAAAAAGATGGAAAAGAAAGTAATTGTTGAGGTTTATTTTACAGGAAAGAACTTTTGTGCCCATGCACCATCTTTACCCGGATGTGAATCTACAGCGGAGTTTTTACGAAGGCAGCTCTGAGCAGGGTAACCGGGATCAATGAACGTCAACTTTGGCATTATGCTGCTGGAGTTAGAAAACCACGTCGTGCCCAGGCCAAGCGGATTGAGGAAGGGATACATAGACTGGGAAAAGAATTGTTAACCATCCAGCTGGAGTAATAGGTGTGTCAAACCTTAGTATTCCGCCATGGAGGTCATCTGGAAAACTGTTTTTTTTTTGATTTCCGGACAACGGGTTTGTTTTTTTTTTTTAATATTTGCAAGATCAATCAGTAAATCAGGAGAATATATTAACAAACCCTTTTATTATAGTAACCATAGCTTATGAAAGAAATATTCGCTCTTTGCGGAAGCACTGGTGTGCAGAACAAAGTATTTTTCCGGAGGTCCCTGTTGATCGCCGTAGTTTTCTGTTTTTGCATCTTTCCGGCTGTTGCTCAGATTCTTCCGGTGGTCACGGTCCGGTTCAATAATCCTCGCTACGCGTGCGACAATCAAACCTATCGTGTTGATGCGGAATTTCGTTCCGATAAACCCGGATTAAGGCTTTACAGCATGAACGTCCGGTTCTGCCATGAGACGACGGCGCTTGATTACCTGGGGCTTGGAGAACTGGCGCCCGGCTATACCCGTTACAGTCCCAATCCTGCCCAGGAGGAGTTTTGGGAGGGGACTCCCTTTGGATTTCCCGGGACTTCGGCGGTTACTTACATCAACGGGGCCATCCAACTGGCTGATTATACCGAGGATCCCATCCTTCTTCCAACGGGTAATGGGGAGTGGGTCAAGCTTTTCAGCATCTTTTTCAAGGTCATGGATCCCGGGATCATAGCCAATGGGTTCTGCCCTGTGTTGATCTGGGATCTGCAGGAGGTGAATTCCAACGGAGGCTTCAAGATTGGCAGCGACGGGGTGACCATCACTTGTCTCGATCCCCCGCTGTATTACATTGATGGTGAGCCGATTTATGAGCAATCGAAGCCGGTCACCGAGATGGCGGTCCAGTTCAACTGGATTTACGACAACGATGGAAATCCGGCGACTTACGGGTATCCCGTCCCTTCTGTCTGTATTTACGGCGATACCAATCCCCCTGTGGTCAGCGAAAGTGACGGCAGTTCGAAGGTGGAATGCCCGGACGATATCGTGGAGCCGGAATACCCTTTCGCCTCCGACAATTGCAGCGAACAACTCACCCCGGTATTGGAGAGCATTATCGACACCCCCGATCCGCTGAGCTGTGAGGGGACGCGGGTCTATACTTACAAATATACTGGCAGCACGGGACTTACGGCATACTGGAAGTATACGTACCACATCCTCCGTACCACTCCCCCCCGGGAGTCGGGAGGGCCGGCCCTTACAGCAGCAGCGGTGCAGTGTCAGGATGATGCCCTGACACCTCAACTTCCGGAAATACGCGATGTGTGCGGAACAATCCTGAAAGCCCCGGAACCTGTTGTAACCCATTCCGGCGGAGAGTACGGGGGAACCATCACATACGACTATGTCTACATTGACTGTGCCGGATTGGAATACCCCTGGCGTTTTACCTATACGGTTATGGACGACCAGCCCCCGACAGCTTCTAATCCCGCCGATATCGTCCTTACAGGGTGCAACAGCACCTTTCCGGCACCCGATCCGCTGGTGGTCACCGATGAGGCCGACAACTGCGGCGTTCCCGTGGTGGCATGGGTAAGCGATGGACCCCCCGTTACGGAGGGGTGCACCGAGACCGTCATCCGCACATACAGCGTCACCGACGGATGCAACAACCAGATCAGGGTGACCCAGAAACTGATCAGAATGGTGGACACACAAGCTCCGACAGCTTCTAATCCCGCCGATATCGTCCTTACAGGGTGCAACAGCACCTTTCCGGTACCCGATCCGCTGGTGGTCACCGATGAGGCCGACAACTGCGGCGTTCCCGTGGTGGCATGGGTCAGCGATGGCCCCCCTGTTACGGAGGGGTGCACCGAGACCATCATCAGGACATACAGCGTTACCGACGGATGCAACAACCTGATCAGGGTGACCCAGAAACTGATCCGCATAGTTGACGGGGAGGATCCGGTGATCCCCTGTCCGGCAGATGTGGTACTTTGGGTATCGGCCGGTGAAACTTCCACCACCTGGACACCGGTAATTCCGGAGGCCTTCGACAACTGCACGGCCTCTGCGACCCTGACGGTTACGGGAGTTCGTTCCGACGGGAAACCGCTGATTGACCCATGGCCGCTCGGGACGACCACCATCACCTGGAATACGGAGGATGGCTGCGGCAACTCGGCGGTGTCCTGCTTCCAGAAGGTGACTGTGACGGTCGGGGAGGGGTGTCTGACACTGGTGGCGAAAGTTTTTCTGGAGGGTGCCCTGATCGATCCGGTGACCTCAACGGAATACGCCACGGTGATGCGGACCACCCTCAACGACCTGCAGATGCTGCCCGGACAGGCATACGATAACGGGGGGACCATCATCCAAACACCGGCCGGGCAACCCTACAACACTGCGCCGTGGTTTTACGATGGGCAGGAGGGGATGTTTTTTGACGCTGGTGGCACCGCCGGCAATGCCGGCTATCCGGCGGAAGTGGTTGACTGGGTGCTGGTCTCTCTGCGGAACACCGCCGGAGCCGGCTACCAGAAGATCTGTGAGAAGGCGGCCCTGTTGCTCAGCGACGGAACCATCCGGATGGTGGAAGGCTTCGACTGCTGTGACCTTGACATGAATGGCAGCTACTACCTGGTGGTCGAACACCGCAACCATCTGCCGGTGATGTCGCACGAGCCCGTTCAGGTGGCCGGGGCTATCCTGACTTATGATTTCACCCGGCAGCAGAGTTATGTGGAGGCAGGTTCCGCGATGGCTGGACAGAAGGAATACGGTGGCTATTTCTTTATGTACGGCGGAAACGGCAACCAGTACACTACCTCCTTTTCCGATACCGATATCAACGCCGACGACAAGACCACCTGGGAGCTCAATAACGGTCTTACGGGCTACCGTAAGGGCGACTACAATATGAACGGTGACACCAACAGCAACGATGAAATCCTCTGGCAGCGAAACAACGGCCGCGGCACCAGCGTGATACGAGACTATTAGGGAGAATCAGCCGGAGGCCGGCGCAACAACCGCTTTCCGGCTTCATTCCATTAATAATTTTTAGTGGAGAGATAAACCCTCGCATTTCCTCAGAGAAGTGCGGGGGTTTTATTATTGCAGTTTTAACCGGCTGAAACAAACCTGAATGAAACGGACTCCAGGGAATTTGCAAAATTTAATAATTAAGAATTTTTATTGTTTCAAAGTTTTTTAGTTTTGCGTGCAAGAATCACTATACTTTCAGGAGTAAAGTAATGAGGTTCCCTGTCTTTTTCCGGGGTCTTTATTATTTTATGACCTTTAAGCAGCGATCCGGATGTTTTGGAATCTTCATCTCCGAATCAATGGATTTTCCGGTTGAGTTCTTTTTAAGTTTTAGTAATTGATTTTTAATCCTGACAATATGAAAAGCCTTTCAAATTCACTGTTTGCACTGATGGTCATGTTGTTGTTCTCTCAAGAGATCATGGCGCAGTATCCGAAGTGGGATGATCCGAACAGTTTACCCATTTGGATGACCCCTGAGGAGGAGACCAGGAAACATGAAATCGGCAAGAACTTTCCGAAGTCAGCGGCCCTTGCTGGTGAGTTCAGAAATGTGGCTGAATTTGAGCGGATGGAGGGTGTGTTGGTGCGGTATCCTCTGGGGTTGCCCACCAGTTTGATTGCTGACTGGTCCAGAATTACGGTTGTCTACACGCTTGTTAGCAACGCCGCAAACGAAAATAGTGCCCGGAGTGCATACCAGAGCGCCGGAGCCAATATGAACAACTGCCAATTCATCAGAGCGGCTACGGATTCTTACTGGACCCGTGATTATGGTCCATGGTTCGTAGTAAATGAGGACAACCAGGTAGGAATAGTGGATTTTCCATACAACAGGCCCAGACCCAATGACGATGCCGTGAATGGTATCGTTGCCGATTATTTTGACGTTCCCTTATACAACATGCCTGTGATTCATTGCGGTGGCAATTACATGACCGACGGGTGGGGGATCAGTGCCTCAACCGACTTAGTATATGAGGAAAACAGTAATAACCAGACCTGGGTTAACCAACAGATACATGATTATCTGGGCATAGACACCTATCATGTGACGATCGACCCCTTGAATGCCTATATCAAGCACATCGATTGCTGGGGAAAATTCCTGGATGTTGACAAAGTTCTGATTACAAGTGTTCCTGCCTCAAACAGCAACTATTCAAAATATGAACAGGTGGCATCTTATTATGCAACCAAGACCAGCGCATATGGGACACCATTCCAGGTTTTCAGGGTGTATTCACCCAGCGGTCAACCCTATACCAATTCAGTAATCATCAATGACAGGGTTTATGTTCCGGTCATGAGTTCCATTCCGTCTTCCACGGACAATGCAGCACTTGAAGTGTACCGGCAGGCAATGCCCGGTTATACCGTGAAGGGTATATATTACAGCAGTTGGGAGTCTACGGATGCCCTGCATTGCCGGGTGATGGGCCTCGCTGACAGAAATATGCTTTATATCAAACATTTGCCTATTGCAGGAGAAAAAGACTACCAGTCGGGATATGCCATCACTGCCGACATTGTGCCGTTAAGTGGTCAAACTCTTAAATCGGATTCGCTTTTTGTTATTTTCAAAACCAATGCGAGGGACTGGGATACGATAAATTTCGTCAATGTTTCCGGTGATACATACAACGCTGTGATCCCGGTAAATGCCGGTGAAACAATGGTATCTTATTACCTGTTTGCAGCGGATAATTCCGGAAGGAGAGAATGTCATCCCTTTATCGGCAAGCCCGATCCGCATACTTTTACCATTGAATATAATGGTGATCTTTCTGTGAATCCGGCTGCGGTGCCTGCCCGGATCTGTAGCGGGAATTCCACGCAGTTATATGCCAATGCTACGGGAGGATCGGGTACGTATAGCTATAGCTGGACCTCCGACCCGGCAGGATTCACTTCTTTGCTTGCAAATCCTGCTGTTAGTCCGTCCGTTACAACCCGATATACTGTCGTGGTCAATGACGGCACGAACACGATCTCCGGAAATGTAACGGTGACGGTAGATCCGTTGCCTACGGCGGTGATCAGCGGAAGTTCGACGATATGTGCAGGTTCTTCTGCCAATTTATCGGTAGCCCTGACGGGAACGGCTCCCTGGAGCATCACCTACACTGACGGAACGACACCTCTTACGATCTCCGGCATCTCGGGCACTCCGGCAACGATCAGCGTATCACCAACCAGTACGAAGACTTATAGATTGACTGCGGTAAGCGATTCCAGGTGCACGGGTACCTCTTACACCGGGAGTGCGCTGGTTACGGTGAATCCTTTACCAACTGTGTATGCCGGGGCGGACAGGAACATTCCCTATGGCACATCGACCACCATCAACGATGCCACAGCTTCCGGAGTTGCACCATTGAGCTATTCCTGGACTCCTGCTACATCGTTTGTAAATGCTTCCTTATTGAATCCTGTCACCAGGAACCTTACCGCTTCAGATACCTTTACCCTTACGGTGACGGATGGAAACCTCTGTACGAACAGTGATCGGATGACCGTTACTGTCGTGAACAAATGTATTACACTGACAGCAAAAGTTCTGCTGGAAGGTTCTATGGTCAATCCTGATAATTCTTCCGCATACACTTATCCGATGAGGACCACTTTGAATCAGATGCTAATGCTGCCCGGACAGTCCTATAAAGATCTGTCGGGAAAGGTAGTGTACACTCCGGCAGGACAACCATTCAATGCGGCACCCTGGAACTATTCCGGTGACGAAGGTGCAGAATATGATTCCGGGGGAAATACGGATGAGGGGAGTGCCGGTTATCCTGCGAATGCTGTGGATTGGGTGCTGGTCTCGCTCCGTGCTTATTCGGGGAACACATTCCAGACTGTATGCCAGCGTGCAGCATTGTTACTCAGCGACGGTACCATTCAGATGGTAACCGGTTTTGAATGTTGTGACCTCGATATGAACGGGAGTTATTACCTGGTTGTTGAACACCGGAACCATCTGATCGTAATGTCCGACAAAGCATTACCCGTTGTGAACGGAAGCCTCACGTATGATTTCACCGTGCGCCAAAGTTATATCGATCCGGGTGGTCTGGGATCAGTGGGGCAGAAACAGATATCGGGAAGGTACGTGATGTATGGAGGAAACGGCAACCAGTCGGCTACCCCCTTTTCAGCCACCGATATCAATTCCGACGACCAGAGCACGTGGGAAAGCCAGAACGGCAGACTTGGGTACCGGACAGGCGATTACAACCTGAACGGAGACACCAACAGTAACGACCAGATTATCTGGCAGTGGAACAACGGCTGCTTTACCAGCGTAATCCTAAACTATTAATTCCACCCTCCGGGTTTTCCCTCAAGAACAAACGTTCTTGGAAACTTGAAACTTTATTTCTGACTTCTTTGATTTTTATCTGCAAAATGATAACTTTGATGGTTCATTAGTATGGAAGAAAATGGACTTAGCTTAACTTTTATCAATATAAGGACTTGATTTATATTAAAACTTGATTATTTTAATCATTATGGAAACAGCAAGACTTCCGAAAAACACTGAATTGACAGGTGAAGGCAATCACATGACGAGACATGTGAAAAACCTCTGGAAATTTAGCAGCTTGTATGGCTGCTTGTTTATTCTAATGGCATTCCTCATAGGGATGAACGCTTACGGGCAGGTGATCCCTGCGCAGGTCACCCAGGAGGAAGCGATCGATGAGATGAAAGTTCCGGTTTTACTGGAAGAAGGTGTAGTGCCCTCCTCGCGTGACCGGTTCAACATTCCCTACCCAAAGCCGGAGATGACCCTGAAAAGCGGTAACTTCACCGACAACTCGGCCATCGATGTCAGGGGGATCACCAATCAGTTTTACATCATGGCGGGTGTGGTTAACAACGCTGATTACGAGTGTATTACTGATTATCCTTTCAGGACCTGACTCTTATACACATCTCCGAGCACAAGAGCCCGGACCAGAACTCCTATGCCGTTTTCTGCTTGTAAAAAAAAACAATACACA
>ERZ1026814.236-NODE-236-length-40258-cov-6.697117_pt1 | contig 40258 bp, 27 predicted proteins | sample MGYA00520871_ERZ1026814 | MGnify/ENA primary metagenome ERZ1026814 (study PRJEB33270, sample SAMEA104284478) | anaerobic digester metagenome | biome: Anaerobic digester microbiome; feature: mesophilic sludge digester; material: Anaerobic digester biomass | place... | reverse complement strand
GTGCAACCAAAACACCGAGTGCGTCCCCCGCCTGTACTCCCTCATCCCACTGATGCTACCAAACTGAAGGCCCGAAGCTTCCGGCTTGAAGCCGGGGGCTTGACCCCTCCCAAGGCGGGACAGTCAATGAGTGCGAGTGGATTGCCGCGAACGTAGGCAAACAGGTTGAAGCTCTGAGGGCTTGCTGCTGAGCCTCTCACCGGATCGACGCTCAAAAACCTCCCCAACACCGCGGAGTAGGTACGGGCGTGCATGTAGTCGAGGTCGTCGAGTGTTGACGGGCTCCCGCCGAAGTCGCGCTCGTGGCTAGTGAACTTCATACGCTCGGCGTCCTGCGTCCGGCTTGTCGCCTCCTCGCCGTACGGGAAGTAGTCGTGGCGGGCGACCGTCATGCCGCAGCGGTCGGTCACCAGCCGGGGGGTGCCGAGGTGGTCGAGCGCGTAGTGCTCGAGGCCACCGTCGGCGCTCACGGTGGCGAGCAGCGCGCCGCCGCGCCACACGTAGTCCTCCTTCCAGCGCCACCCGCCCGAGCCGTCGTCCACGGCCTCGCGCAGGACCTTGCCCGAGAGATCGCGTAGCGTGAAGGTGGTGCCCTCGCCGGAGCGCCAGATCGCGACCCGCTCGCCGTCGGCGTCGTACGCGTACCGGTGCTCGACCCCGAGCAGCACCGAGCGCCGCGTCTCGTTGCTGCTCCCGTACTCGAGCGTGAGGGTGTTGGCGTGCTGCTGGAGGGACGTCACGTCGCCGACGGCGTCGTGCGTGCCCTTCCAGCAGGTGCCGCCACCCGGCGGGGTGCAGACGGGTGACAGGTATCTCATTTCGTGCATTGTGTTCTGCATGCACCTCGTATTCAAGTTTCTGCGGTTATGCTGGATAGGTACCTGACATCCCATATCGTTGATCCTCATGAACCAGGACTGGTCGCGGTCTCGCAGCAGCGGACCGAGTACTGGTATCGATGGAGAGTAGGTGCTCGACCATCCGCCTCACCGCGGCTGCTACGCGCGAACGAGCAGTCTGGCGCAGAGGATACCAGCGAGGCGGCCGGCCCCGACGTCGTCGGCCGGCGGTGGCGCGGGCGTGCAGGCGCTCCCGCGCATCGCCTGGGCCAACGCCACCGCCATATCCGCGCACGGCACGGACTCCCCCGGGCAGAAGTACGTCGAGCCGCACCCCTGCAGCATCCCCTTCGTGACGACATCGGCGACCGCCGTGGCGTCCGCCCCGGGGTTGCCATCGGAGAACGACGTCGTCGCCACCCGGATGCGGGGCTTCGGCCCCGTGCCGCTCGTCGCGGCCTGGCCGATCGCCAGCACCACCACCAGCAGCGCCACGGTCGGAGCCGTCCCCGCCATCTTCTGCTTCCGACTCATCGCCTCACATCCCTTCTCACTGCCTTGCTGCCCTACCGCTACCACCGCGTCCCTCAACCTGCCGACTTCGTCGCTCCTACTTCGCTGCTCACCGCTTCGATCCTTCAGGAATGAACGATTCGCGGTACCTGGTACTTATCTGGTACTTATCTGTGGTGTGGGTCGCCTGCACAACTTTCGCGCCAAATTCCGCGACACATGTCGATGCAGCATCAAGAATCGGATCGCGGGCCTGGTCGGTGGGAACGACAAGGAGTTGGAAGTCGCTCCAAGTGACTACATCAAACAACGCCGCGCCAGGCTTTGATCGCAGTCGGGGGAGGTCTCCGACCTCTTCCAATCTGACCATGACCAGTACTGCAAGAGAACCGTGTATTGCTGGTGATGCCGTGCAAACGACATCCACAACGAGGCGCTGGGGCGCTTGAGGATTGGTCAGAATCCCGGACTCGGAAAGTACGGACACTGCGACCGCCCGCAACTCCCGTTCGAGGTCTGATGGGGAGATGCCTGGAATCGGCTCGTACCTTGGCACGAGTGTCACCAGTGCCACCTGATCCAGTCCACGCAGGACCTCAGGGACAAGCTGGCTGGCCTCAGAGCCGATGGCCGCCAGCATGCCGCAAACCAGTGCAAGACCGTCAACGGAGAACCTTCGCATACTCACCTTCCTAGGGATTCCGCGGTCTGGGATCTGTCTTGGCCGCCTCTCTGGCAAAATCGTCGGCGTACTGTTCCGACGCGGACTGCTTGTAGGCTGCATTCCCTCCTGTCTGCCCGGCTTTCTTCGCCTCCTCTGCCTGTTGCAGGTACTCAGCTGGGTTCTCCAACGCTTGCTGGACATACCCGAGCTCATGGAGCCTGTCCTTGGGAGTCTCACTGCCACTCAGAGTAATCGTCGCCTTGGTGACTACCTGCGTCGTCGTTTGATAGTACTCTGCGGCCGCCTTGTCGCCAGCCGCCCCCCCACCGGCATCCTTCCAAACCGTCTGCATCTGGACTGCTTCTGCGTCCGTCAATCCTCGCCCGATTGAGATGTCGACGCTGGCAGGTGCCCTGGCGTCGGGGACGGGGCTGGCGGGCGTCCCGCGATTGATGAACAAGTCGCGCCCCTTTCCAGGAGCGAACTCCGCCAGGACCCTTGCGACCCGCCAGTTCCTTGCCGCGGCCAACTCGAAGGCCCTCTTGTCCGCGGGATTCTGGAAATAGACATCTCGGCCATCCGGATCGACGAGCACAACCGGGTTGCTTCTCGCGTACTGGTACTTGCCCCAAGTCGCGGGGACACCGGCCTTGCTAGGCACGGGATCGACCCCCAGGAACCTTCCCGTCACTGCGCTGTAGTACCTCGCGTGCATGTAGTCGAGGTCGTCGGTGAGGCTCGCGAGGTCGCCGAGGTCGCGCTCGTGCATCGTGAAGCGCATGCGCTCAGATTTCTGCGGGCCGGTCGCCTCGGTCGCCGACTCGCCGTAAGGGAAGCTCTTGAGCTCGGCGGCGATGGCGCCGCACCGGTCGGTGTGCAGGCGCGGCGTGCTGAGGTGGTCGAGGTGGTAGTGGCGGATCCCCCCGTCCACGCTCACCGAGGCGAGGAGGGTGCCGCCGCGGTACACGTAGTCCTTGGCCCACGCCCAGCCCGCGCCGGCGTCGCGCAGCTCGCGCAGGACCTTGCCGTCGAGCCCGCGCAGCGTCAGCATCCTGGTCGTGCCGGTCGTGGTCTCGTCCACCGCGACGCGTTCCCCGTCGGCGTCGTAGAGGTAGACGAAGCTGCGGCTGCCGGTGACCGAGCGGGCCCGCATCTGGTCGAGCGGGTCGTAGGTGTAGGTCTGGTTGGGCGCGAACGAGGCGGTCAGCGCCGTCTGGTTGCCGGCGTGGTCGTAGCTCCCGATGGTGAGCCGGTTGGTCGCGGTGTCCGCCGGGAGGGCGCGGTCCTCCGGGTTGGCCGCCCCGATCGTCCGGCGGATGTTGGTGGGGTTGCTGTAGCCGTCGTAGGTGAACTGGTCCTTCTTGGTCACACCGCCGACCAGCAGCTCGCCCTTGACGAGCCGGCTGGCGCCGTCGTACACGAAGCCGTCCGCACCGGTGGCCTTGGTGACAGCTGGGTGCCGGGGGCCCATGGAAGGCAGGATAGCACCGGCAGAGCGTGGAGGAGGCATGCCCGGCAGGCCTGCCGGGCCTGCCTCCTCCTGCCCGCGCCACGGCGACGACCGGCGAGGTGGGCCGGCGATCACACTGCCTCGGCGGCGCAGCATCGCGGCGGCGGTGCGCGCTCCTGGGCGACCTTCGTATCGAGGTGATGCAGGATCTTGCCGAGCACCTTGGGCTCGGTGATATGCATGAGAACGCGGGTGAGCAACTCCTTGGCGTCGCAGGTGTCCGTGACACCGCCGGGTGGTTCGTGGCCCGGGCGGCATCGATACGAAGCCCCCTGCGCGCCCTCGTCCCACGTCAGCCGCTCGAGGCTCACCAGCGCACGCAACAAGGAGCGGGCGAGACGCTCCAGCCCCTGGCCGTCGTCCGGGGCCCACCGTCACCGTGGTGTGGACGGAGAAGCCCGAGTGCCGCCAGGAGAGCAGCAGCTCGATACGCTCTGGGCCGAGCAGGCCCTCGACGCGTAAGAAGTGGAAGACCTCGTGGCGGAAGAGCGCGGCGGCAGAGGTCTGATCGATGTACGGAAGCGGCGTCCATGCGGCCTCGGGCCCCCAGCCACCCCGTCGTACCAGGGCGTGGACGTGCGGGTTCCAGGTCAGCGCATCGCCGAAGGTCTGGACCATGGCGACCATGCCCGGCTTGAGCGTTGGCTCCGCCGCGGCCTCTGCCATCAGCTCGCGCACGGTCTCGGAGGCTGCCCGGCACCACCGACCGAGCAGTGGGCGGCGGTAGCTCAGAACATCTTGTACCCGTTCACGAACATCACGGTGAGGACGACCAGGAGGCTGGCCGAGACCACCGCGATCGCCCAGTACGCCCCTCGCCGGCGTGCGAGCACGGCCAGGACCACGTGGATCGGGAACAGCACGAGCACGTAGCGGGGCAGGGAGTCGATCCGGCCGTGGCCGGCTGAGATGGACAGCACGGCGAGCCCCCACAGCCCGTAGGCCGGGCGCAGGACGAGGAACGAGCCCAGGAGGCAAACCACCGCCACCACGGCCGCCCCCACGTAGAGGAGGGTGAGGGGGAACGGATGGATGCTCGGGTCGGGCCTCAGGATCGCCTCCGCCACGCCGATCAGCAGCCCGACTCCCGGCACCGCGTGGGTCGGGCGGCCATGCCAGACGGTCTGGTTGTGAAGGAAGGCGAGGGGGTCCCCGAACGCGTGGCCGCAGTACCAGGCAAAGAGACCAAGCCCGGCCGGGATGAGAGCCAGGGCAGCTCCGTTCAGGCGGACACGGCGAAGGCGGAAGCCGTTCTGCTGCATGTACTCCAAGGCGAGGGGCACGACCAGCACGGCACCCGGCATGCGGGTGGCCGCCGCCAGCCCGCCGGCGGCCCCGGCCAGCCACCAGCGCCGGCGTCGGGCTGCAAGAAATGACGCCACCGTCAGCATGAGGAAGAGGGACTCGGTGTAGCACGCCGAGAAGAAGAAGCTGGTCGGGAAGAGCAGGATGAAGGTCACGGTCCGGCGGGCCGGATCGTCCCCGAGCTCGAGCGCCACGAGCCGGGCGAGCAGCACCAGGGCCACCGCCAGGCAGATGTTCGAGAGCGCGAACCCCGCCATGACAGCATCGAGGCCGGTGGCCGCAAGACCCCGCACGAGCATCGGGAAAAGAGGGAAGAAGACGACGTTGGTGGCCTCGGACGGCGAGTACCGGTAGCCTTCCCGGACGATCGAGAGGTACCAGTGGGCGTCGAACCGCGTGAAGAGGTCCGGCAACCCGGCCGCCACCGCCCCCCCGGCAAGGTACTGTCCAGACGGCACGAGGTGGTGCCCGAGCCAGGCCACAACGAAGAGGACGAGGCGGTTGACCACCAGCAGCAGCGCGACGTCGCGGTAGAGCGGGCTCCTCCACCACCGGCCGGCACCATCGGGGCCTCGGGGGGATTCGCCTGTCACGAGGTCAGGGGCAGGTCTCGCCGACGCAAGACCGTCTGGCGGTCGCTGTGAGGGTTCGGGCGAGGTCGGGATGCTGTCGGTGATCGTCGGCACCTCGGACAGGGCAGCCCTGTGTGCGCCGCCATGATACCCGCTGCACGTCCAGGGTCGCGCGGGCCCGTTGGTCTCCACCCGCGGCCCGGGCACGACCGACCTGACCCGCGACACGGCCGGCCGTGCCGCGCGGGAGAAGACAGAGGGATAGGAATTTCCTTTCGTGGTCCGAAGGGACGGAACCTCGTGTCGACGTGCGAGAAGCCTCCGGAAGGTTGTTCACCGGGGTCACGAGGGTGACGGCTGGGTGCCGGGGCCCATGGAAGGCAGGATCGCACCGGCAGAGCGTGGAGGAGGCAGGCCCGGCAGACCTGCCGGGCCTGCCTCCTCCGGCCCGCGCCACGAGGAAATGGTCTCCATGGGTCTGGATCTCGGTATCTTCACCTGCGACCGCCCTCTCCGTGAGTTCTACCAGCGAGCCGGGTGGGAGGAGTTGCCGGGCACCGTTCTGGTCGGAGGCACCCCGCAGGAGCCGTTCGCCAGCGATCAGCCCGGATTCGACAAGGTGACCATGGCTGCCTTCTTCACGCCGGCCGCGCTGGCACACCGGGATGCCTTCACGCGCACTCGCATCGCGCTGTACCCCGGCAATATCGACAAGCTGTGGTGAGCAACGGAACCACCAGCACTGTGCCAGGTACTGGCGGCTGGCACCGCGCGTTTCCCCACGCGGCGTGGTCAGGTTCCGTTCGATCGAAAAGGCCCAGCGAGCGCGCGAGCAAGTGGCCCGCGACAACACCCGGCGGTCCCACGCCCAGCAGAGCGAGCTGGAGCGGGCATCCAGCGCTCGGTCCGTTGCCGGCTCGTGGTCGGCCAACCGCTCGAGATCCGTTGTCGGTGGCTGCGCTCCGATCAGCGGGCCTCGCGGTTCGCGGCGCGAGGGCGGCCGACCTGCCCAGGCCGGGGCGCGGGGTGTCCCGGGGGTCGGATCTTCCGAATCGGCCCGCTTGACGAAAAGGCGGTCAGAGGTCCTTCCTTCTTCCGCCCAGCGCTCCGGGCTCGAGAAGCTTCTGGATCTCGGTGTCGAGCGCACGCTGCATCCCGCGATCGAGATGGCGGGTGAGCGCATCGTGCGAGACCGTGGGGGTGATCACGGCCAGGACCCGCTCGATCTCGACGGTGTGATCCTTGCGGTTGGCAGGATGGGCGCGCGCGAGGCCGAGCAGCTCGAGCGCCCGCGTGCTCGCGCCGCGCCGGTGCAGGACCTCGGCAGCACTGATGAGGGCAGGCAAGGCAGTGGCCACCGAGCCGCCCCGTTCGTAGTGCTGCAAGACCTCGCGGAGGGTGGCCTCCGCTTCGTCCAGGAGCCCCGCCGCCGCGTGCGTGTACGCGAGGTTTCCCAGCAGCAGGCCCACCAGATGATCGGCCCCGATCTCCCGGGCGATGACCAGAGCGTCTGCATAGAGCTGGCGCGCCGGCACAAGCTCTCCCGTAACCCGAAAGGTCTCGCCGATGACCGTGAGCACGTAGGCCTCGCCCCGCCGGTTGCCGCTCTCCCGGCAGAGCGCGAGCGCCTCCTCGTAGTGTGCGCGCGCAGCGGCGAACGCCCCCTGGGCTTCGCGCACGATACCGAGGCCGGTCGCCGCCTCCTCCACGAGGCCGACATCCCCCGCTACTCGCGCCGACGCGAGCACCTCGCCGAACAGACCCTCGGCGCGCCCGAGATCGCCGCGGAAGTACGCCGCCATGCCGAGCTGATTGGTGGCGGTCCGCTCGTTGGCACTGTCGCCGACCTCGCGAGCCATCGTGCGTGCGGCCTCGAACAGCGCCTCGGCGTCGGCATGCTGGCCCTTTTCCATGGCGACGCGACCTCGGAGCACCCGGCACATGGCGCCGGCCGAGCTGGTCCCGACCCGGGCGATCGCCTCGTCCAGCCGCGCGCGGGCCTCGTCGTACCGCCCCTGGTAGTAGGCACAGGCCCCCAACTGGGCCATGGCCAGGCTGTGCTTCTCGCCTCCCGGATCTTCGCTCTGGAGCACGGACTCCAGATCCTCCCTGGCCCGCTCATACCGCCCCATGCGGATGCGCAGGGTCCCCCGCGCCACGAGCAGATCGGCAGCCAGCTCGGGCCGTTGTCGGTGAAAGGCATCGATCGCTTGGGTGATGAGGGTCTCGGCGCCGTGGAGCCAGCCGCGGGCCTGAGCGTAAAGCACCACACAGTCCAGGTAGTTGGCTATCACCTCCGGCTGCCCCGCCGTGAGCGCCCACTGCCACGCTGCCTGGAGGTTGGATAGCTCTGCCGCCACCTCGTCGAGCAGCCGGCAGCCTCCATCGCGCCCCCAGGTTCCGCGAGACCCTCGTAGCCGGCGGGCGAAGAACTCGGCGTGCGCGCGGCGGGCGCGCTGGTGCTCAGCCGGCGCTCGCTCCAGCTCCTCGCCGGCGAAGCACCGCAGGACCTCGTGGATGGAATAGCGCCCCGTGGCTTCGAAGCGCACGAAGGAGCTGTCCACGAGGCGGCGCAGGCTCGCCGGTGACGCACCGGCCACCACCTCGGCGGCTTCCCGCGAGAACCCTCCAACGAACACCGAGAGAACGGCCAGCACCGCGTGGTCCGTGGCGTCCAGACGCGACCACGAGGACTCGAAGACGGCCCGCAGCTCGCTTCCGGACTCGCCCAGAAACCCCGGATGGCGCCGGATCTCGTCGACGATCTGATGGGGGGACAACGAACCGATCCAGCCGGCGGCCAGCTCGATGGCAAGCGGAAAACCCTCCACGGCATGGCAGAGCTTGGCGATATCGCTCAGATCGCGCGGGGTGGGGGAAAACGACGCTCGCACCCGCCGCGCGCTCTCTAGGAACAACTGGCAGGCGGGGCTGCGCTGGACACCACGGCGACCCGGCGGCGGCACCCCCAGCCCGGAGATCTCGATCGTCCATGCGCCCTCCAGTGGCAGCCGCACCCGGCTCGTGACGAGCATCGAGAGCAGTGGTGCTGCGGCCAGAAGCTCGGCCAAAACCCCGGTCTGGCTCAGGCTGTGCTCAAAGCCGTCGAGGATGAGCAGCGTCTTTTGGGGACGCAGGAAATCGACGAGCCGTTGCTCCGGGTCCAGCTCTCCCGACGCTGCCTGCGTGCCGGCGAAAAGAGCTTTGGCCACCGCCTCGTGAAGGCCTCCCCCTCTGTCTTCATCCTGCGGTGCCACGAACCACACTCCGTCGTAGCGCCCACCACCCGCCCCGGCGACAGCCACTCGCCGGAGCCCGACCTGAATCGCCAGCCGTGTCTTGCCGATGCCCCCGGGCCCGAGCAGGCAGATCAACCGGCAGTCCGGGGTGTCGAGGAGCTGCTCGAGGGTCGCAATCTCGCTCTCGCGGCCATAAAAAGGCGTGATCTGAGCCGGCAGGTTGTGGCGGACGAGCGCCGCGCCCGGAGGCTGACCTGCGCCAGCCGCCCCCCGCAAGCTGGCTGCCAGCCGGGAGGTCTGGGTGGCCGGCGACGTCTGGAGCTCGGCGGCAAGAATCCGCCGGCACTGCTCGAACTGAGCCAGAGCGGCAGGTAGATCACCAGCCGAAGCGAGGATCTCCATCACGGCTCGATGGGCCTCCTCCCGCCACGGATCGAGCGCCACCAGCTCGCGCGCTCTCACCAGTGCCACCTCGAGCTCCCCGGCCTGACGGTGCTGGGCAACCAAAGCGCGAAGCACTTCGACCGCCGCGGCGCGCAACCGCTCGCGCTCGATCTGGAGCCACTCCTCGAACTCGGGAACATCGCCGATGAGGGTGCCATCGAGCAGCTCGCCACGCCACAGGGGCGTGACGATGCGAAAACCGTCGCGGCCCGGAGCGGCGGCGGTCCGCAGCGCCTCGCGCGCCGCCAGCAGCTCGAGCGCGTCCACGACCACATGGTCGGAGGCAGCAAACGTGACGCGACTTCGACTGGCCTGCACCACACTGGCGCCGGCGGCGGCAAAGGTGCGCCGAAGATCCCACAGCGCGTGGCGGAGGTTGCGAGCCGCGCGAACGTCGGGCAGGTCGGGCCAGAGCAGGCGTTGCAGCTTGCCCCGCACGTGCTCGCCCGGCGCCAGCGCCAGGTAGGCGAGCAAAGCTCCTGTCTTGGCGGACTCGAGATAGAGCGCTCCGCTCGGCCCCTGAATCTGCAGCCCGCCGAGGAGGCGCACCGCCACACACCCTGGAGAGCCTGACAGCGACGCTTCCATTGTGCCCCCGTTGCCGCCCGGCCCATCGTACCGCACTGTGCGCCGCTTCCTCAACGCAACCTCAACGGTGCCCCGCTACGCTTGCCAACGCGCACCCGAGCGCGAGGGAGGTGGCTCGTGACCAACCGTGTCCGGTTTCTCTTCCCACTCCTCCTGCTGGTGGCCCTCGTCTTCAACCCTGCCTGGGCCGCCGCCACCGCGATCTCGCTGCAGGTCCCGGGAGGGGCCGTCAACGGCGAGATCATCAAGGTGAAGGTCCTGATCGATGGCGGCAGCGAGGGGATCAGCTTCGAGACCGAGGGTCTCCAGTACGTACGGGGGTACTTCGATCACTGCGGCTTCTGCGGCAAGCCCTGCCTGGTCAACGACACCATCCAGGCGTGCCCCAGCGCTCCGGACGGCTGCTGCTTCAGCCTCTACTGTCTGGGCTGCTCGTATAGCTCCGGGCACGAGTTCTCCGACCGCTGGTACGGGGGGCCCACGGTGGAGTACCGGGTCAATGCGTGCCTCGGCCCCAACCCCACGAGAGCGCGGATTCGCGGCCGGTGGTTGGGCGGCAGCCACGAGGGGCCGTACTACACCCCCTGGTACGAGATCGCCGTCGGCAACCCGATCGTTGCCTCTTTCGACTACCTGCCCACCGACCCGCTCTGCGCCGGCGACCCGATCCGCTTCGAGAACACGAGCTGCGGCGGTACCGACTGGCACTGGGACTTCGGTGACGGAGAGACCGCCGAGGGCAGAGTCGTGGTACACACCTTCACCGACCCCGGCAGCTACCCGGTGACGCTCACGGTGACATCCTCCTCCGGGATCGATACCGAGACCCGCACGCTCAACCTCCGTGGCGACTGCGCGACCATCCGGGGAACGGTGACGGACAGCGTCGATGGCCACCCGCTGCCGGGAGCGGTTGTCGAGCTCTCGCGCGCCGGCTGGAAGAAATTGGCTTTGGCCTTCCAGGGCGGCCAGTACCTGACCCGGGTCGCGCCCGACTACACCTACGTCCTGGTCGGCAGCTACCGCGGCTACTTCGACTCCGCTCCCGGCAGCGCCTCCCCCGGCCCCAACGAGACCGTCACTGTGGACCTGAGCCTCGCTCCCGAGCCCGAGGAGTGGAACCACCCCGATCTCACCGCCCTGGCCAACCTGGGGCGCCAGTACGACGCGATCGCCGATCCGGTCAACCCGTTCGTCGGCAACTTCTTCTTCAACCGCACGCTGTTCGGCTTCCCGGGCCGGATGGGCCTGGATCTGGCGTTCGCCGTGAGCTACAACTCGCATCTCGCCGGCGAGGACGGCCCCCTCGGTTTCGGGTGGACGCACAGCCTGGCCATGCGCGTCGAGGAAAACGGCGAGGATCACACCGTGGTCATGCCCGACGGCAGCCGCCGGTTCTTCAAGAAGAGCGGTACCACCTATACCCCGTTCAACTGCACCACGACCGCGACGCTCGCGGACCGCTCGCCGGACGGCTGGAGCCTCACCTTCCCCGACGGCCTGGCGTGGCTGTTCGACGCGTCCGGCAGGCTGACGAAGATCACCAACCCGCGCAACCACTCGATCACCCTCACCCACTCCACGCAGCTTGACCGCATCACCGACTCGATGGGCCGGCAGATCGATCTCACCTGGGCCGGCGGGCGCATCACCGCCATCACGACGCCGGCCACGGGCGGGCCGACCGCGCAGCTCGCATACGACGGCAACGGTAATCTCACCTCTCTCACCGATGCCCGCGGCCACGCCTGGACGTTCACCTACGACGCCCAGCACCGCCTGCGCACCGAGACCGACCGCCGCGGCATCGTGGTGCTGACCAACACCTACGGCGGTGACGGCCGCATCGCATCCCAGGCCGACGCCGCCGGCCAGCTCACTACCTTCGTGGCCACCCCTCTCGCCGGGAATCGTCTGCAGGTCGTGGTCACGCCCCCCTCGGGCCACGCGATCACCCAGGTCTACGACGCCAACGGGCAGCTCCTGCGGGTCACCGACGGCGAGGGCCACAGCGCGACGTTCGGCTGGGACGCCCACGGCAACCTCGCCGCCGCCACCGACAAGCTGGGGCACATGGTGGCGTTCGAGAACGACGCCCAGGGAAACCTCGTCTCGACCACCGACCGGATCGGCGCCACCACCACGGTCACCTACAACGGCCTCGGCCAGCCGACCGAGATCAAAGGCCCGACCGGCAGGTCCTGGTTCACCTACTTCGCCAACGGCAACCCGCGCGCCCTCTGGCTGCTGGAGGTCCCCCTCGCCGGTCTGGGCTACGACGGCCAGAACCAGCTCACCGCCGTGGATCACAACGGGCGCACCGTGAGATACGAGTACAACGCCCAAGGCATGCGCACCAGCATCCAGGACCCGACCGGCAAGGCGTTCCTCCTCGCGTACGACGCCGCGGGCCGGCCCACGCAGGTCACCCTTCCAGATGGGCTCGGCAACTTCCAGTACACCTGGGATCCCGGCAGCAACCTCACCAGCCTCACCAACCCGGCGGGGCACCAGACTACCTTCGCCTACGACGCTGAGAACAACATCACCAGCCGCACCTTCGTGCCCACCAACGCGACCGCGGCGCTCACCTACGACGCCCTGGGCAGGGTGCACACCGAGACCGACGCCCTGGGAGGGGTCACGACCTACGCCTACGACGCCGACTCCAACGTCGTGGCGGTCACCGACGCCGATGGCGTCACCACCAACCTCGCCTACGACCGCCGCAACCTGCTGCGCACGGTCACATATCCCAGCGGCAACCAGGAGACGATCAGCCGCGACGCCAACGGCCGGGAGACCGCGCTCACCAACGGCTTGGGGCATACCTGGCAGGCCGCTTTCGATGCCGAGGGCCGCCCCACCGAGCTGCGCAATCCGCTGGGAGCGGTGACCAAGCTGGCGCGCGGCCCGGACAGCCGCGACCTCACCATGATCAACGCACTGGGGGAAAAGGACCGGCTGGCTTTCAGCGGGCTCGGGGAGCCCACCGCCGTCACCGCCGCCAACGGCGACGGGATCAGCGCGCAGTACGACCACTATGGAAGCGTCTCCCGCCTCGTCGATGCCCGCGGCAGCGAGTGGCGTTTCGCCTACGACCTGGCGGGCCGGGTGACTGCCGTAACCGGAGCGGACGGGGCGACCGAGCGCTACGCCTACGACGCGCTGGGACGCCTGGTCACCCTGACCCGGCCATCGGGGGAGGAGGTGGCTTACCAGTACACCCCCGACGGCCGCCTCAGTCGCATCACGCTGCCCGGCGGCGCCCAGGTCGACTTCGGGTACGCCTACAGCGCGGCCGGCCTCGTGGTCACGGTCACCGAACCTCTGGGGGTCTCCACGTACACCTACGACAAGCTGGATCGCCTGATCAACCGGACCGACGCCCAGGGCAACACCGTCAGGTTCTCCTACACCCCAGCCGGGCGGGTGGCCTCGGTCACCTACCCCGGCAACCGCCAGCTCGTCTACACCTACGACGGCGCCGGGAGGGTGCAACGCCTCACCGACTGGACGGGTAAGGTCACGACGTTCCAGTACGATGGCGTGGACCGGCTGGCCCGCGTCGACCTCCCCAACGGCACCGCCACGGTCTACGCCTACGACCCGGTCGGCCGGCTCACCTCGCTCACCCATCGCGGCCCCGGCGGCTCGACCCTGCTTTCGTACACCATCGCCCGCGATGCGGTCGGCCGCGTGACCGCGATGACCACGACCGGCACCCTGACCCCGGCTTTCGGCGACGCCGACCGTGAGCGCAGCGTCGACTCCGCCAACCGCCTGCTCTTCGAGAAGGCCGGAGCCGAGCTGGCCACCTTCGCCTTCGACGCCGACGGCCGGCAGGTCGAGCGCCGCCTGGGGGCGGAGGTCACCACCTACAGCTACGACCCCCACGGCAACCTCTCCGGCGTCACCGGCGGCGGCCGCGCGACCACCTACGTGCGGGATGTCGACGGCTCCTGCCTGCGGACGGTGACGAACGGGGTCGAGACGCGCTATCTGCGCGACGGCAACGAGCTGTGGGCCACGCTCGACGCCGCCAACACCCCGACCCGCTTCTTCATCGGCACCGGCACGATCCTGTACACGCTCGACCCCGCCGGCACCGCCCGCGTCCTGCACACGGATCCGCAGGGCAACGTCGTGGGGGTCAGCGACGGGAGCGGCGCGCTCGTCGCCCGCTTCGCCTACGACCCGTACGGCCGCACCGTCGCCGCCGAGGGGCAGAGCGAGCTGGGCTGGCTGGGCAGCCACGGGGTGGTCACCGACGACAACGGCCTCCTCCACACGGGCGTGCGGATGTACGACCCGGCGAGCCGCCGCTTCCTCACCGAGGACCCTCTCGGCGTGCTCGTGGCTTCCAACCTCTACGCGTACACCGACGGGGATCCTCTCAACTTCATGGATCCAGCCGGGCTCCAGCCAGCACCGGATATTAGGCTGTGGAACGTAAGGAGGACACTCACTCCAGCTCCTTCATACCCCACGCCGCGCATACCGAGCGGCTGGGGGCCCGACATCTTCAAAGCCCACGTCGACTGGATCGAGAAGGGTCTGGAGGTCGGGCGTGACGCGGGAGCACTGGTCCCGAGTGAGTCTTGGAAGCTTGGCGAGGTCTATATCACCGAGCAGTCAGCGACCAAGTATTTGAGTAGCCAGGGCCTCGAATATGGCATGAAAGTTGTTGAGGTGGATTACTATAGGACGTTTGGAACTGCGCCGCTTCGCTCTGGACCTCCGGACAATCTCCTCTTGAACCGAATGAGCAACCAGTGGACTCGACAAGGTGTGAAGTCGACGTTCAGCGGCAAGAGCGTGACCGGGCAGCTCGTCAGGGGCATCGAGGGGGGCGCCCAGCGCACCGTGACCGGCAGCGCAGTGAAAAGCGCGGCCGGCGGCCTGGCGGGGCGGCTCATCACTCCGGACCTACTGCCACTGGTCGGGTGGGAGACGGCCCGCTTCGCCTCCTCGAGCCTGGTGTACATCTACAACGAGAACACCGGCCGCTACGAGACGGGCGACGAGGTGGTCGCCAACTCGTTCATCCCCTGGCAGGTCGCGGCCTGGGCGCCGCGGGAGGATAGCTCGTTCGAGCTCAAGAAACGGCTGCACAAGATCAAGAGGGATTTCAATGCGGGCCTCAAGCGCAACGCGCCGTCCAAGTGAGGAGGCTGCCATGAACGACACCAGCATTCGCTCCGCCCGGATCCCAGGCGCGGGGGGACTCGGCGCCGCCCGGTGGTGCCTCGCGCTCGCCGCGGTCATCGCACTGCTCCTTCCCCTCTCGCTGGCCGCCCAGACCACCGTGCAGTACGACACCAAGGGGCGGGTGGTGCGGGTGGATTACGGCGGCGGTCGAGTCATGACGTTCACCTATGATGCTGCCAACAACCTCGTCGCGGAAACCGCGTCCGCCCCGGGGGAGACTCTCGCCGTGGCGGTGAGCCCCGTCGGGAGCGGCACGGTGCTCGGCGACGGCATCGTCTGTCCCTCCGATTGCACCGAAACCTACACGGGGTCCCCATCGGTGGCGCTCACCGCCGTCCCGAATCCCGGCTGGCTGTTCCTGGGGTGGGGAGGGGCGCTCTCCGGATCGTCGAGCCCGGCCTCGCTGACGATGGCAACCGATGCCGTGGTGGTCGCCTACTTCGGCGCGGACAGCGGCGACACCGACGGTGACGGCACGCCTGACAGCGCCGAGACCGGCCCCGGTGGGAACGCCTTCGGTTACGACGGCAACGGCGACGGCATCCCCGACTACCAGCAGCCGCACGTCACCTCGTTGCCCACCTTCGACGGCGCCTCGTACGCCACGCTGGCGGTGGATCCTCCGGCGGTCCTCACCGGAGTTGCCGCGGTCGACAACCCGTCTCCGGGTGACAGCCCCGCGGGCGTGGGCTTCCCCTTCGGCTTTTTCGCCTTCACCATCGAGGGCGTGGCCCTCGGGGGGTGGGCGAACCTCGACATGTTCTTCCCGCCCGCACAGCTCACCTCCTACTGGAAGCACGGCCCCACCCCGGACGACCCGGCACCGCACTGGTATCAGTTCGTCCACTACCACCCGGCGCTGCCCGGGGCGGAGATCTGGCCTCGCAGCGACGGCGTGCAGGTGCGCCTGTTCCTGCAGGATGGCGCCAAGGGGGATGACATCCCGGACCCCGACGGCATGATCGTGGACCAGGGTGGTCCTTCCGGGCAGCAAATCACTGCGGCCATCTCCGTGACCCCGACCGCCCTCAGCTTCGGCACCTTGAGGGTAGGCCAGGACGCCGTCCTGTCGGTGACCGTGCGGTCCACCGGTCAGGGCGCGCTGGGGCTCGGAAGCATCGGTGGCGGCAACCCCCTGGCGGCGCCGTTCTCTATCGCCAACGATGGTTGCTCCGGCCGCACCCTCCAGCCCGGCCAGAGCTGTGTGCTCGGGGTGCGCTTCGCCCCCACGATCGCCGGCACCTTCAACGACAGCTTCGACATCCCCTCGAACGCCGGCACTCCTGTGGTGACGGTGAGCGGGCAAGCAGAGCGGCCCGAGCCGATCCCGGCTCTCGGTGGGGTCAACCTGGCGGTGCTGGCACTGCTGATGATCGTGCTCGGAGGGTGGCTCGCCACCCGTCGTGCCTGGTGACGACAGCGGGTGTGACACCGGGGGCTCGGGAGCACCCAGCCCCCGGTGATCGAGCCTGTGCAGTAACCGGGGACTACCACCGCTACCGGTCAAGCGCACGAGCGCCCCGCGCTCGAGCGGTGCTGCCTTCGCCCCCGGCGCCACGAACGGCGTTGCTTGCTGGCCGGTGGACGATCGACGAAGCGCGCGCGGGTGCGGTGCCGCCTCCACCATCCGCGAAGCAGCGGTTCAGTCGGCCGCGGTCATCGGGAGGTGACACGACAAGAACGCCGCCGCCCCCTCGGCACCCATGTACCGCTCGAGGGTACGGCGCTCGCTGCGGGCGAGGTCGACCACGATGAGGCCGTCCACCACGTTGGCGAACTCGGGGTCGATGTTGAACGAGAGGATCCTGCCGCCCAACCGCAAGTACTGCTTGACGAGGATCGGCACCCCTTTGGCATCCGCCTCGAGATCCGAGACGAACGTCGACACGGTATCCACGTCCCGCATCGCCCACGGCTGCCCTTTGCCCTCAGCCGCTTCCCAGCGCCGAACCCGGAACGGGCGCCGCGGGCGTGCCAGGTGGGCCCACTCGGAGAGCCCATGGTTGGCCTCGAGGAACTGGGCGATGAGCGCCCGTGAGGCGCGCTGGTAGTCGGCCGAAATACTCACCGGCCCGAACAGCACCCGGTAGCGCGGGTGGCGCACCACGAAGTGGCCGATCCCTTTCCACAACAGCATCAGCCCCGCGAACGAACGCTGGTACTCCTGACAGATGAACGACCGCCCCATCTCGAGCGCCGGGCCGAGGCGTGCGAACAGCTCCGGCTTGTAGCGCCAGAGCGTCGAGGTGTACAACCCGGCGATCCCTTTCGCGGGCAGGATCTCATCGGTCGGCCCGAGGCGATAGGCGCCGGCGATCTGCTTCCGGTCCGAGTCCCAGATGAACAGGTGCAGATAGGTCACATCGAACTCGTCGAGATCGCAGGCTTTGCCACTCCCTTCGCCGGCAGCCCGAAAGGTAACCTCCCGCAGCCTCCCGATTTCCAGCAGCAGCGTGGGTATCTCGGAGGCGCGGGCGACCACCACATGCAAGGGGCCGGAGTCAGCGAGCCACGCCGACCGCGGCAGCGCCTCGAGCTCGGCCTGTAGCACCGCAACCGGCTGCGCCTCGGCGACGAGCGCGATCTCGCTGCTCCGCTCCTCGGAGCGACGGCTCGGCCGCCCGCGCCTCGCCAGGTTGAAGGTGCGCTCGCGCAGGTAGCGCGTGACCTCGCGCGGGTTGCCCAGCCCGGCCACGCGGGCAGGTGGAATCGGGTCGCCGATGCTCACCGCAAGCGTCTTCGATCCCTTGTTGAGCAGCTCTCTGACGAGCAACGCGGTCCGCAAGCGGGGGTGAACGAGGCCGGCCAGGTGGAAGAACGGACCGTTGCTACCGGCAAAAAAGGCCGGCACCGCGGTGGCCTTCCCCCGCAATAGAATCCGCGAGGCAGTGTCGTTCCACGGCGGGTCGCTGACGCGCAAGCCGCGCAGCCGCAAGCTCGCGACCTCACCGGCCGGGAAAACCGCCAGCAAGCCGCCACCATCCACCCAGCGGATCGCTTCCCGCAGGCCGGTCCGGCTGGCCGCCGCCGCCGCTGCCCCGCCGAAGGGGTCGACGAACACAAACAGCTCGTGCAGCGGCTCGAATACGGCCAACAGGTAGTTGGCCATGATGCGCACGTCGGATCTGCGGCGCGTCAGCAAAGCGCCCAGCACGAGCCCCTCGACGCCACCGAACGGGTGGTTGGCCACCAGCACGGTGGGACCCGCGGCGGGGATCCGGGCGAGGTCCGCATCGGTGACCTCGTACCGGATACCAAGGGCTGTGAGCCCGTCCTCGCAGAAACGCGCCGCGTCGGTCATGTCGCACAGCGGCGCGTAGACCTTCCTGAGCCGATCGACGGCCAGGAGCCGCTCGAGCGCTCCACGCCACAGCACGTTGAGGTCGACCTTCCCTCCGCCCGATGGCAACGGTCTCAAGCTGAACCTGGGGCCGCCCCTGTCAGCACCCGGCATACCTTCGTCCCCCCCTAGCGCCCGCACCAGGCGACCTGCCGGTGGCTGGCGCTGTGGTGCCAAAGCCCGAGCTCCGTCCGGCAAGGTGCTGGTTCAGGACAAAAACCGCGGTGTCGAAGACCAGCGTCACGCGCGAAGCCACGCCCGCTTGGGAACCGGGGCAACCGCTGGCTGGTCGTCGGTCGGTCTCCAGCTCGTGTCCGCTGCTTTCTACCCGCTTTTACAACCCGTAGTACAGCTCGATCTCGTAGGGATGCGGTCGGTTGCGAACCTCACGGTCCTCCCACAGCTTGCGGGCAATCCAGCGATCGATGACGTCCTTGCTGAAGACGTCGCCGGCGAGCAGGAAGTCATGGTCAGCCGACAGCGCAGCCATTGCCTCCTCGATCGAGGTCGGCAGCGCCTTGATCCGCGCGCGCTTCTCCGCCGGCCACGAGAAGATATCCTCATCCACGGGCCCGAAGCCGAGCTCGGTGGGATCGAGCTGGCGCCGGATGCCGTCGATCCCGGCCAGTAGCTGAGCTGCGACCGCCAAATACGGGTTGCACAGCGCGTCAGGCGGTCGGAACTCGAAGCGTGCCGAGTCGGCGTCGTTGGCGTACTTGGGGATGCGGATCGCTGCCGAGCGGTTGCCGAGCGAGTAAATCGCCGAGATCGGCGCCTCGAACCCCGGGATGAGCCGGCGGTACGAGTTGGTGGAGGCGTTGGTGAACGCCATCACCGCCCCACCGTGCAGCAACAACCCGGCGATGTAGTGCCGGCCGATATCGCTGATGGCACCGTAGCCTCGCGGGTCGTAGAAAACGTTCCGGCCCTCCAGGCGCAGGCGTTGGTGGAAGTGCATCCCCGATCCCGCCTCGCCGTACAGCGGTTTGGGCATGAAGGTGGCGGTCAAGCCCATCTCCAACGCCGCCATACGCGTCACGTACTTGCCCAGGAGTACCGTGTCGGCAGCCTTGAGCATCGGCAGGATAGGGGTCTCGATCTCGCACTGGCCCGGGCCCCCCACCTCGTGGTGGTGATACTTCACCTCCACACCCATGCGCCCGAGCGCCATCGAGATGCGGGTGCGGGCAGTGGCGAGCTTGTCACGTGGCGGGATGGCATGGTAGCCGCCGTGCCGCGGGATGCTATACCCGGAGCCCATCTCGTGGCTGTGCCAATCAGCCTCCCGCGAGTTCACCCGGTACGAGGCGACGTTCATGCCGTTCTCGTAGGAGACGCCGTCGAACAGGTAGAACTCGAACTCCGGCCCCCACTCCGAGAGGTCGGCGATCCCCGTCGAGCGTAGGTACTCCTCGGCACGGCGCGCGATCGCTCGGGGGTCGTAAGGGTAAAGCTGGCGGCTGTCCGCCTCGACCGTGGTGCACAGGAACGACAGCATCGGCACCTCGCTGAACGGGTCGACGAACCCGGTGTCGAGGTCGGGGATCATCACCATATCCCCCGACGACACGGTCTTGAACCCCACGGAGGAGCCATCGAACCCGACACCCCGCTCCATGAGCCGCTCGGAAAAGCGCCCGGCCGGGAGCGTGATGTGGTGCCAGTGGCCCCACAGATCGCAGAACTTCAGGTCGATCATGTCGATGGCGTGGTTGCGGATGAAGCTTTTGGCTTCCTGGAAGCTGGTGAACACCGACGACCTCCTGGCGGGCCCCTTGGCACTTGGTTCCCGGAGCACCGATGATAGACGACTCGCCGAGGTTCCGCCAACTCCGAAACGCGGCTGGCGTTGGCGGGGGCTGGTCGCCAGCCGAGCCGGCTGTCCCCAAGGTCGGGAACGTGACAACGGCAGAACAAAGGTGAGGGCTCGCCCGACCAGCTCCAGACCGCTTCAACGATCATGACGGTCGACCACGGTCGGCGCGAGGCGCGACCGATTGCCGGGTATGGCGCCGTTCGGCACCACGAGGATGCCCGGTTTGACGCGTCGGGTACCATATCCTCGTGAGATCCCGCTTCCAGGCAATCGACACCCCGCGAGCCCCCTCGAGATCGCATCGGACAGCGAGCGCCCGCAAGGTCTTCGTCCTCGACACCAACGTGCTGTTGTACGACCACACCTGCATTTGGAACTTCCAGGAGCACGACATCGTGCTGCCGATCGTTGTTCTCGAGGAGCTCGACGAGTTCAAGAAGGGCTCCGACCTCATCAACTTCCAGGCTCGCGAGTTCATCCGCAACCTGGACGAGCTCTCGCGCGAGCACGCGCTGGCCGACGGGCTGCCCCTCGGCCCCGACCGCGGCCGACTGTTCGTGCAGACCGGCGACCTGCACTCGGTGAAGGTCGAGGCCGCGTTCACACGCACCAAGGCCGACCACCGCATCCTGGCGGTGGCCGAGCAGCTCCAGGCACAGCACGCCGGGCAGCGGCCGGTGATCATCGTCTCCAAGGACATCAACCTGCGGATGAAGGCGAAGGCGCTGGGGATCCCGGCCGAGGACTACGAGACCGGCAAGATCCGCGACATCGACAAGCTCTATACCGGCATGAGCCTGCTCGAGGGCGTCGACAAGACGACGATCACACGCCTTTTCGCGGAACCCTTCGCCCTTCCCGCCACCGAGCTCCTGGGCACCCACCAGCCACTCCCGCACCAGTACTTCATCGTTCGCAACGGCTCAACCTCGGCGCTCGCCCACTACAACCCGGAGACCGAGCAGCTCGAGCGGGTGATCAAGAAGCCGGCGTACGGGATCGATCCGCGCAACGCCGAGCAGATGTTCGCCGTCGATGCGCTGCTGCGCGAGGACATTCCACTCGTCACGCTGACCGGCAAGGCCGGCACCGGCAAGACGCTGCTCGCACTCGCCGCGGCGCTCGAGCAAAAGCGCGACTATCAGCAGATCTATCTGGCGCGTCCGGTGGTACCGCTCGGCAACCGCGACCTCGGCTACCTACCTGGCGACATCAAGTCCAAGCTCGACCCGTACATGCAGCCGCTGTGGGACAACCTGTCGGTGATCCGCCACCGCTTCGCCGCCGACAGCAAGGAGCAGAAGCGCATCGCCGACATGCTGGCGACAGAAAAGCTGTTTATCGCGCCGCTCGCCTACATTCGCGGCCGCTCGCTGGCCGACATCTTCTTCATCGTCGATGAGGCGCAGAACCTCACCCCGCACGAGGTCAAGACGATCATCACGCGCGCCGGAGAGGGGACCAAAATCGTCTTCACCGGCGACATCCACCAGATCGACTCGCCGTACCTCGACAGCCAGTCCAACGGGCTGACGTTCCTGGTCGACCGCATGAAGGGCCAACCGCTGTTCGCCCACGTGAACCTGGTCAAAGGCGAGCGCTCGAAGCTGGCGGAGCTCGCCTCCAACCTTCTCTGACCCCGTCGTCGAGGGCAGGAGGCCGCCGCTGCGGCCCCGGTGCCAGAAGTCTGCGGTCACACTCCCCGCAGCTCCCGCAGCTTCGCGGCCACCACTGCGGCATGCCCGGCCGCCTTCACGGTCGGCCAGTGCGCGGCCACCTTGCCCGCCGGGTCGACGATCACGGTCGAACGGATCACGCCCATTACGGGCTTGCCGTACATCTTCTTCTCGCCGTACGCGCCGTAGGCGGAGAGCACGGTGCGCTCGGGGTCGGAGAGCAGCCGGAGCTTCAGGCCGTGCTTGGCGATGAACCTCCGGTGGCTCGCTGGGGTGTCGGGGCTGCACCCCAGGACCACGGCATCGAGGTCGACGAAATCGGTGATCGAGGCGGTGAACTCGCACGCCTCGGTCGTGCAACCTGGCGTGTCGTCCTTGGGATAGAAGTAGAGCACCACCCAGTTGCCGGCGAGGCTACCCAGCGAAACGGTCACGCCGTCCTGGTCGGGGAGCGAGAAGGTGGGGGCGGGGGCGCCGATGGTCAATGCGCTCATGGCACGTTCCTCCTGCGACTGGGCCAACCTCGCACGGCCGTCGGCTGTTCCCGCCTCAGGCGGCGGGCGCCGGGTGCTTCTCGAGCCAGCGGTTGAACAGCCACATCGACAGCGCCGACAAGAACCCCACACCCATGAGGATCAGCCAGCCAAGGGCGTTGTGCGCGGGATCGAGCTCGAGCAGGCCATCCGGCCGCTCGGTCGCACCCTTGGCCATGATCTCGTTGAAGATCAACGCCCCAACCGGTCCACCGGTGAGCGACCCAATGGCGAGCGGTAGGTTGGCGTAGCCCAGGAAGAGACCTTCCTGGCCCTTCGGGGCCAACGCCCCGATGTACTCGTACATGCGCGGCGAGGTGAACAGCTCGCCGAAGGCGATGAGCCCAACGGTGAGGATGATGAATACCGAGGCGAGCGGCAGCCAGTTGGCCGCCAGGGTGCGGAGGCCGCCCCCGGTGAAGATGGGTATCAGGTTGATCGCCATCGACAAGCCGATGACGACGCAGCCGATGATCATTGACCGGACGGGCTTCAGCTTGCCGAAGTAGCGCGTGACGAGGAGCTGGAAGCAGACGATGACGAAGGGGTTGGCGGCGGTGTAGAGGTCCATCGCCGGGCCGACCTCGACGACCCGCTTCACGTACAACGGCAGTACGTTGTAGACCTGGTTATAAAGGAAGAAGAATCCCGAGATGACGATGAGGAAGAGCGTGAACCGGCCGCTTTTCAGTACCAGGACCATGTCGAGCAGGATGCGCAGGAGCGAGCGATGGGGCTTCTCCGGCGCCTCGGCCGGCTTTGGCGGCTCCTTGTAAAACAGCAGCACGATGAAAAATGCCACGATGGAGGCGGCAGCAGCAACCCCGAAGATATACGACAGGCTCGAGGATGTATCGCCGACCGGTTGTCCGAACGGCAACCGCAACACCCAAGCGATGAGCGCCCCGGCCGTGGTGACGATGAGCAACGAGCCGAGCGTGGTCCGAGCGATGGTGCCGGGTTTCGCTCGATGCTCGACGCTCCAGCGCACGAGCACGATGAGTGCGGCAGCAGCGACGGCGCACACAGCGACCACAAGGATGACCAGCAACGCGTTGGAGCGCGTCCGGACCACGAACGCCGTGCCGCGTCCGAATAGCGATCCGATGTTGATGACCATATAGAAAATTGCGAAGCCGAGGGTCGCCAGCACGCCCGACGTCTTCTGTACCGTGCCGGAGATGCAGGGCTTGATCACCGAGCCGCCCGCACCGATGAGCAGGATGGCGATGACGATGACGCCGATGAGCTGTGGCGAAGCAGTGAGCTGCTTGTGGACGACGGGCGAGAGGGTGGCACCGCCGAACCAGACCGGGAGCCCCATCATCGCGTACCCGACGGCCAGCAGCACGAAAGCGACGAGCAGGGAGCCGCGAAAGCCGACCTGGTCGGCGATGGTGCCGGAGAGGATCGGCAGGAAGTAGACGAGGGTCCAAAGCACGCTGTTGAGGTTGGATGGCCAATACTCGCCGAGGCCGAGCTGGCCGAGGTAGATGACGACGAAGCTGGCCATCGAGTAGTACGCGGCCCGCTCGAAGAGCTCCACGACGTTGGCGGTCCAGAACACTCCGGGGAAGCGGTGCGACGGCGCCTGCTCCATGCTGACCCTCCCTCCGCCGGTGGCGGAACGTCATTCTACCCGTGCCTCCGCCCGCCGTGTCGAGAGCCAGGAGTCGACAGCCGAACGCTTGTGCGCTTCGCCCATGGCGTCAAACCTCCAACCCTTGACTCTCTTCCCCGGCCGAGCACCACGTGACGCCCGAGGCGCTCAGGGGTCGAGTGCCCGAGACCGGCCGACCCGACCCCCTTCCGTGACCGAGAAAGGCTCCCGGCTTTCGACCTTCGACTTTCGACTTTCGACTTCCCACCGGGCGGGTGGGCGGAACCGAGCTACCAGATCTTCCACCACGGCTTGGACCCGGCCGTCTTGACGCTCTTGGCAGGCCCCGCCGCACCCCCGAGCAGTCGTGTGATCACAGCCGGTGGCGGGCCCTTCTCACCAGCGTAGATGAGCGCCCGCCGACCGTACATGTCGAGCGCCCGCGGCTCGGCACCGGCGTCGATGAGCTGCTTGATGATCGCCACTTGTTGGAGACGTGAGGCTTGCATCAGCGCGGTCACACCATCGCGGTTGGCGGCGTTGACGTCGGCCCCGGCCTCGAGCAGCACCTGCACCACCGCCTGTGCCCCGGCGCGCGCCGCGATCATGAGCGCGGTGTTGCCCTCTTCGTTGGCAGCATCCACGTGCGCCCCGCGCTGCGCCAGCAGCTTGACGATCTCGAGGTGCCTCATCCCGGCAGCGATCATGATCAGGCTCATCCCCGCTCGATCGCGGGTGTTCGGGTCACCGCGGTAATCGAGGAGAAGCCTCACCACGGCGGTGTTGCCCTGCTTGACGGCGAGCATGAGCGGCGACACGCCCGCTGCGTCCGCCTGCGTCATGTCCGCTCCAGCATCGAGCAATCGCTTGAGCCCATGAAGGTCGCTATTGGTGATGGCCTCGTGCAACGTGCCTGACATCGGTCGACCCCCTACCGTGGGGTGAACCGCTGGCTCGAGGTCGCGCCCGGCCCACCCCTTTCCGGCGCGGCTGCCTTCTCCCCAATACCCCATGGATACGGTCGAGCCCCGCCGCCTGGGCACCATACACCGCTCGCATATCGTGTGCAAACCATACTGACGGCGACGCTTCGACCAGCAAATTGACACCCATCGTGGGCGAGCGGACGCCTGGACTCCCAGCCAGGAGTCGCGTGCCGTCGAGTCGCTCGCAAAGCTCTGCAAGCAGCTGTTCGAGGCCGCGCCATCGCTGGTGGTCGCCGACTCGGTGTCGCCCCTTTGGGAGCTACCACCCGTACTCGTCGCCGCCAAGACACAAACTTGGCCAATCCCCCCGGATCCTGTACCGCCACGGCTGAGTGCGAAGCCGGATCCGGCAGCGACGCGTACCGCGTCCGACGCCTGCTGGTCCGCTGGATCGAGGACGGCTGGTTCGCCTTTTGCGCTCGCTTCCGAGACCTGCTGCTAGACTCTTCTCATGGACGGTACGAGCCCCGAGGTGTTCGTCCTCCCGCCGACCCACCTCGAGCCGTTTTTGGAACGCTACAAGCTCGACAGCGGCATGTTCGAGGCCACCGATGCCAGCCGCTTCATCAGCGAGGTGCTCCAGCGAGCCACCGCGTTCGTGCCTTCCGAGGCCGGGTCGGTCCTGCTCGATAACCCCTTCGAACGGACTGCCGACCCGACCAACCACTCGCTGTACTTCATCGCCACGTTCGGCCCCGCAGCCTCTTCGCTGCTGGGCGCCTCGATCCCGACCAACCTCGGGGTGGTCGGCCACGTGTACCGTACCGGCGAGTCGTACTTCGTCAGCGAGGCTCAGCACGACCCGCATTTCCTCCGCCACTTCGACGAGACCCTGGCGTTCCGCACCGACAGTCTGGTCGCCGTACCGATCCGTTTGCAGAACACGGTCTGCGGCGTGCTGGAGCTCGTCAACCGCAAGGAGAAACGGGCGTTCGACGAGCGCGACCGCGACCTGCTGGAGATTTTCGCCGCCTACACCTCGCTCACGTTGCAGACATTGCTGGACGCGAGACGGGCAAACGAGGCAGCCCGCAGCGACGACTTGACGGGCCTCAGCAACGACCGCTTCTTCCATCGCCGCCTGACGCTGGCGCTCGAGCACGCCGACGCCTCTGGGGGTCGGGTTGCGCTGCTTTTCTTGGACCTCGACAACTTCAAGTCGGTCAACGACACCCATGGTCACTTGGCGGGCAGCCAAGTACTGAAGGAGTTCGGTTACCTGCTGCGGCGGGTGGTTCGTATCCCCGGTGCGACGCTCGCCCGCTATGGCGGCGATGAGTTCGTCGTCATCATCCCCGGCTTCGACGGTCCTGCCGCTTTGCGCATCGCCGAGGACATACGACACGCTATTGCTCGGGAGGCCTTCCTGCGCGGCCGATTCTCGTGGGCCGACGGGCCGGTGGAGTTCGCGGGACCGCTCACCTGCTCGATTGGGGTTGCCGTGTACCCCGACCACGTCCCACGGGAGGGCTCGTCCGACCACCGCCGAAACCAGCTCCTGCGCGCCGCCGACCAAGCGATGTACGCGGCGAAGGCGAAGGGCAAAGACCTGGTCCTGCAAGCGCCGCTGGCGCCAAAATGACACCCTCGGATCTCGGAAGAGGAGGCCGCAACACCCTCTGCCGTGGCCCCGACGCACGTTTGTGAGAGTGGCACATCGATTGCTTTGAGCTCACGATGGTCGCACGCAGCACGCGATCACTGGAGGCAGCTCATGAGCTCACATCTGATGCGCAAAATCCTTTCGCTTGGAACTGTCGCTTTCGCCGGGCTGGTCCTCGGCCTGGTCATCGGCGGAGGTTTCGGCGTCACTGCTTCGACCCAGGCTGAACGCCTCGCCCCTCCAACCGCGGCTCCGGCTCTACCGGCCATGTACCCCGACTTTGCCAGCTTGGCCGACCGCGTGCTCCCCTCGGTGGTCTCGGTCTACACCGAGGATCGCCTGCTTCCTGGCGAGCGCGGGCGAGGGCGGGGCGAGATCGACCCGTTCGAGTTTTTCTTCGGCGTCCCCCGCCAGAATCCGCCAGACCGCCGGCAGACACCGCGCAGCTTCGGCGCCGGTAGCGCGTTTTTCATCTCGGCCGACGGCTTGGCCCTGACCAATAACCACGTGATCGAGGGAGCCGACAAGATCAAGGTTCGCCTCGCTGACGACAGCGAGCTCGACGCCACGGTGGTGGGACGCGACCCAGCCACGGACCTGGCCTTGATCAAGGCCGACGGCAAGGGCCCGTTCTCGTTTCTGCCTCTCGGTGACTCCGAGTCGTTGCGGGTCGGGGAGTGGGTGATGGCGGCGGGCAACCCCCGCCGGCTGTCCCACACCATCACGGTCGGGGTGGTCTCTGCGAAAGGACGTGCCATCGGCCTCTCACCGGAGACAAGCTCGTTCGAGAACTTCATTCAGACCGACGCGGCGATCAACCTCGGCAACTCCGGCGGCCCCCTCGTCAACCTGCGCGGCGAGGTCGTCGGCATCAACACCGCCATCGACGCCAGCGGCCAGAACATCGGCTTCGCGGTGCCGGTCAATACCGTCAAGTCCATCCTGAGCCAGCTCAAGGAAAAGGGTAAGGTCGTCCGGGGCTTCCTCGGGGTCAGGATCCGCAACCTCGACGACGAGGCCCGCGAGGCCTTTGGCCTGGCCACCCGTGCCGGTGCCCTCATCTCGGACGTCGATGCGGACGGGCCGGCCGACAAGGCCGGGCTCCGCAAAGGTGACGTCGTAGTCGCCATCAAGGGACAGCCGGTGAAGGAGACACGGCAGGTCATCGACACCATCTCGGGGATAATGCCGGGCACCAAGGTCGACGTCGAGGTGGTGCGGGATGGGAAGCCCAAGACCCTCACCGTGACGCTCGGGGAGCGTCCCGGAAACGGCGAGGGGAACGAGGGGACCGGGAGTGGAACAGCGACCACGCCGACCGGCAAGCTCGGGCTCCAGATCGAGGACATCACGCCGCAGCTCCGCCGGACGTTCGGGCTCAAGTCCAACCTCAAAGGGGTGGTGGTCACGGAGGTAACCGATCTCTCCCCGGCGGACGACAAAGGACTGCGGCCAGGGGACATCATCTTGCAGGTCAACGGCGAGGACATCGACTCCGTGGCATCGTTCCGCAAGGTGCTCGGAGCCCCGAAATCGGGGCAGCTCGTGCGGCTGTACGTATTCCGGCCGCGGGCCGACCAGCAGGACTTCGTGTTTCTCCGGGTGCCGTAAGACGCAGCCTGCGCAGGCGAGGCTCGACTTCGAGGTGAAGCCGCCGGACGGCGGCTTCACCGTCAAAGCCAACCGTTGTGTACAATCGATCCTTGGCATGGCCGTTGTTGGCACCGTCCTCGTCGTCGATGACCAAGCCTCGAGCCGTGAGGCGACGGCGGCCGCCTTGCTGCCCCTCGGCTACGAGGTCCTCCAGGCACGAGATGGGATCGAGGGCCTGCTACTGGCCCGCCAGCGCGTACCGGACGTCATTCTGCTCGACATCATGATGCCCGGTGTCGACGGGTGGGAGGTCTGCCAGGAGCTCAAGGCCGACGAGGAGACCCGGCTCATTCCGGTCGTCTTCCTTACCGGCCTCGACTCCCGTCAGGCCCGCCTGCGGGGCCTCGAGACGGGAGCGACCGACTTCCTCTCCAAGCCGTTCGATCTCGTCGAGCTCGAAGTCAGAGTGCGCAACCTCGTGAGCTTCCGCCGTCTGACACAGGACCTCGATGACGCGGAGAAGATGCTCTTCGCGGTGGCACGGGCGGTCGAGGCGCGCGACGAGCAGACTGGGGATCACTGCGGCCGACTGGCCGATCTGGCGGCCTCGCTCGGCGAGACGCTCGGCATCGACGGGGAGGGACTCAAAGCACTTCGCCGCGCCGGCTACCTTCACGACATCGGTAAGATCGGAATCCCCGATGCCGTCCTCCTCAAGCCAGACCGACTCACCGCCGAGGAGTGGCAGGTGATGCAGACACACGTCGAGATCGGCGTCAAGATCTGCGCACCGTTGCGCACTTTGCGCAGCGTCCTGCCGATCATCCGCCATCACCACGAGCGGCAGGACGGGAGCGGCTATCCCGACGGTCTTGCGGGGGATGCGGTGCCCGAGCTGGCCCAGGTTTTCCAGGTGGTCGACGTCTACGACGCCCTCACCAACGACCGGCCGTATCGCAAGGCGCTCACCCCCGCGGTCGGGCTGCAGATCTTGCACGAAGAGGCGGCGCGTGGCTGGTGGAACGGCGAGGTCGTCGAGGCACTCACGGACCTCCTGTCGCGGCAGTCGTCATAGCGCCGGTGAGCGAGGGGGCAAACCGCCCCCTTGGCAGGTTGTAGGGGAATGCACTAGACTGTCGGTGGCCGGCGAGCTCTTCAAGGAGCGCCGGTGGCTGTTCCCCACAGCCTTGCGACCCCGACCGGCGGCACAATGCGCGGCGCACACGCACGTCGCCCGAAGGGTCTAGGAGTCCATTGGATGGCAGAGACAGCGAATACCCCCCCTCAGGAGCGTCCCGAGGGGAACGGCGACAAGCCCACTACTGACCGGCCGGGAGGCGGGCGGCGACGGCGTGGATGGCGCCGGCGAAGCCGACGAGGCGGAGCGGCGTCTTCGCCTTCCGCCAGCCACAGCGGCTACCTGGCCCGACGGGACGACGGCAAGCTCGTGGCGGTGTCGGCAGCCCATCGCTTCCACCCATCCTCGTCCGACCCGATCGTCGACACCGACCAGATCGAGCGCTGGCACCTCGATGCCGGTCTTCTGGTCACGGCCTCGGTGAGCTCGAGCGGCGGCCACCGTCCGATGGTGACCGAGCTGCAGGCAATCGAGGGTTTGCCGCCCGAGGAGTACCGCCAGAGGGCGACACCGTTCGGCGAGCTGACGTCGATCGACCCCACCGAACGGCTACGGTTGGAGACCGACCCGGGCGTGCTGGAGCCGCGCGTCGTCGAGCTCTTGTCCCCCATCGGCAAGGGGCAGCGGTGCCTTATCGTCGCCCCTCCCAAGGCAGGCAAGACCACGCTGCTGCAGCAGCTCGCCCATGCCATCGCGGTCAACCACCCCGAGGTCCGGATCTTCGTCCTGCTGGTCGATGAGCGCCCCGAGGAGGTCACGGACTGGAAGCGCAACATCATCAAGGGCGAGGTGTTCGCGTCCTCCTCCGACGAAACGACCCAGAGCCACATCGAGGTCGCCGAGATGGTGCTCGAGCGCTCCCGTCGCCTGGCCGAGCTCGGCGAGGACGTCGTCGTCTTCATGGACTCGCTGACCCGTATGTCGAGAGCCTACAACAACAACCAAAAGAGTTCGGGGCGCATCCTGTCGGGCGGGATCGACGCCCGGACGATGGAGAAGCCTCGGCGCTTTTTCGGCTCCGCCCGCAACATCGAACATGGAGGTTCTCTCACTATTGTCGCAACATGCCTCGTCGACACTGGGTCGCGCATGGATGAGGTGATCTTCCAGGAGTTCAAAGGCACGGGCAACATGGAGATCGTGCTCACGCGCGACCTCTTCGAGCGCCGGATCTTCCCCTGCATGCACATTGCCCAGTCCGGCACGCGCAAGGAAGAGAAGCTCTACGATGCCGCCTCGGTCGAGAAGATCTTCCTGCTCCGCCGGGCTCTCGCCTCCCTCTCGCCCCACGAGGGGATGCAGCTGCTGCTGTCCAAGCTCAAGCAGTTCAGAAGCAATCAGGAGTTCCTCGCGAGCCTCCAGCGCCTGGCCAACAGCCGCTGACTGCGGCTGGCCGCTGCCGCTACCGTCGCCCGCACCGCACCCGCCCTCGAAGCGCAGCGCGCCCGGCGGCGGCCGGGCGCGCGTCACCAGCGTCGCTCCTTCGGAGCTACCGCTTGTTGCTGACCTGCATCGTGATCGTCGCCCAGGTTTTGACCTTGATGCCGCCCTTGGTCGCCGCCTTGAAACGGTACTGCCGTGCTGCCTCGGCGCAGGCCTCGTCGACGCCCAGCTTGGGCACTGGGAACGGCCGCAGAACCTGAACGTCCTCGACCAGGCCCTTGGCGTTGACCAGCGCCTTGAGGATGACCAGCCCCTGGAGCGACTGGCGGGACATAAGGAATACCCGCGAGTAGGACGGCTTGGCATCCTGGAGGATTTGCGGCGGCACGTCTACCAGCGTCGGGTCGACGAGGTCGTTCTCTTTCAGGCCGTCTCCGAGCCCGATCCCCGGCGCGGCCGGTACCGGTGCAACCGTGGGAGCCACGGCGGCCGGAGCCTGGGTTGCCGGCGGCGCTGTCGGTGGTGCCGTGGTCGGCACCGCCGCAGGCAGCGTGGCGACCGGCGCGGCAGTGGGCTGCGGGATCGGTGTCGGCACAACTGGAGGTGAGGTCGGTACCACAACCGGTGCCGCCACCTTGGCCTCGAGCTGCTTGGCCTGCGCCTCGATGGCAGCCAACCTCTCGCGCCGCTGCCGGTCCGCTTCCTCGCGCGCCCTGATATCGGCTTCGATCTTGGCCTGCTCCTCGGCCGTCAGCTTCCTCGGCCCGGCGCCCTTGCGGCTGTCCTCGAGCTGTTGCTGCAGCTCGGCCGCCTTGATACGCTCGGCCTCGGCCTCTCGTCTGAGCACCTCGATCTGCTGGTTGTACGCATCGAGCTGACGTTTGACCTCGTTGCGGAGCGACTCGGAGTCGATCCCAGCCTGAGGGGTTGGTCGCAAGAGCAGGATACCCACCACAACAGCCAGCACCGCCACCGCGCCGATCGCGACGTACAGGCCGGTTCGGCTCGAGGCCGGCTGCTCCACGACAACGGGTGCCGGGGTTTCGGAGGCCGCTGGTTTGGGTGGCTGGTAGTAGGCCGCGACGTCGAGACCCCGCTCTTTCTGCAGCTCGCGGTCTTCCTGCTCGATGTCGTTCCGATAGAGCCGGTCCATGAAAAGCGCAAGGTTGAAGGTGGTCGGCGAGTACGCTCCGCCGTAGAGCAGCTTCTCGAGCTCACGCTTGAGCTCGGCGGCCGAGCCGAAGCGCTCCTCCGGGCGAGTCGCGAGGGTCTTGCGCAGGATGGCCATCACGTCTGCGGGGACCGCACCTTCTTCGAACGCCAGCTGCGGGGCGGTGAGCGCCGCCGCTCGCACCGTCGGATCGGCCGGCAGCGGCGATCCGGTGAGGAGTTGGAAGAGAATCGCTCCGACTGAATACACGTCCGTGCGCCGGCTCGCCGGCTGCCCACCCAAAACCTCGGGCGCCAGGTAGGGGGCCGCCGCATCCTTGAGCGCCGGTACCTTGGCGAGGTTGGCGAGAAAGCCCTTGGCAAGCCCGAAACCGCCCGCCATCGCCTCGCCGTCGTTGCCGATCATCACCATGTGAGGGAGGAGGAAGCCGTGGTGGAGAGGCTCACCACCGACCTCGACAGACAGAGCCGAGGCCAGAGCCGCAGTGATCTTCTCGGCGATCAGGAGAGCGTTGTCGATGGCAATCGGGAACTGTTCGTGCGCCACCCTTTCGAGGAGCTGGTCGAGGGGCTGAGAAGGAACGTAGTCCCAGGCGAGGTAGGGAACGCCCTTCTCACGGCCGACGGAGGCGTTGCGCACGATGCTGCTCGCCTTGAGCGTCTGCGCGATTTGGTTGGCCGCCGCAAAGTCGGCGCTCATGAGGTTGCGGTCGAGTCCGATCTGGTCGAGGCGCCGGAGCCAGACGATGCGCTTGAACCCCGTGCGTTCCATTTCGCCGGCTCGCCACAGAGATCCAACACCTCCCCTGGCGCGCTCCTTGAGGAGCAGGAAGTTACCGAAAGTAGTGTAGGAATCAGCCATTGCCTGCCCTCCTCCGCATCCCACCGCAACGCTATCACCGGTAATGGACCGGGTCAACGGGGATCGCTTCCTCTCGTGAGCCTCGCCTGACCTGCCAGGTGGCGCTGGAGGATGATCTCAGCCGCAACACCGTCCACCTGCCGAGGCCAGCGACCACGCGGCACGCCCTCGGCCGCCAGACGGCGTTCGGCCTCGCGGGTGCTCCCGGCCTCGTCCTCCTCGACCACGGGTATCTGCAGCCGGGCCCGCAGCGCCTCCAGCGTTGCCGTGATCCGGGTCCCACCGCGTCCCACGCCGGACGAGGTCCGTGGCACGCCGACCACCACCGCTTCGACGCCTCGGTCCCGGCAGAGCTCCGCCACTCGCTCAGCGAGCGCAGTTGGGCCTCGAAACGCCAGGGGTGGCAACCGGGTAACCGCCACCTCGCCGGGATCGGACACGGCCATCCCTACCCGCTCGGCACCGATGTCGAGGCAAAGCCACCGCACGCACAGCAGCATAGCCCCGGTCGGCCCGGCTTCCCAGCTACCGGAAGCCCTCGGGGTACAATCCGGCCGCATGCGATGCCCACCTGCACATGGTGGACGGCAGCCGGGCACTCGACATATCACCGAAGCCCTGCTCGCCTTCTCGCTCGCCCTCGGCGCCTGGGCCGGAGAGCCCGCAGGGCCGGCTCAGGCCATCAGCCTCCAGGCTCAGCACCAGCAGTGGGTGGAGGACCAGCTCCTGTGTGCCCAGGGAAGTGTGCGCGTGTCCTATCAGGATATCCGCCTACAGTGCGACGAGATCGAGGTCGACCTCTCGACGATGAAGCTGAGGGCCTCGGGCCGGGTCGTATTGGACCAGGCCGACAGCCGGATGGCGTGCGATCGGCTCGAGTTCGACCTCCGCAAGAAGGTCGGCACCCTCTATGCCGTCGATGCCTTCTTGCCCCCCACGTACTACTTCCGTGGCGCCGAGCTGGAGAAGCTCGATGAGACGCACTACCGGATCAAGGACGGGCTGTTCACGAGCTGCCAGCTCACTACCGACGCGCCGCCTTGGAGCATCGACGTGGCCGAGGCGACGCTGGAGATCGAGGGGTACGGGCACTTCCGGGGCGTATCCATGCGGGTTCAGGGTGTCCCGGTGTTCTATACGCCCCGCCTCCTGTGGCCGATCAAGCGCGACCGGGCAGCCGGCTTCCTCGTTCCCAACTTCGGCTTCAACGACCGCCACGGCGCCTACCTGGGAACGGCGTTCTTCTGGCCAGTGTCGCGGGCGTTCGACACCACCTTCTATCTCGATCTCTACTCCAAAGACTATGTCGGGATCGGCGACGAGCTGCGTTGGGCGCCGGCCGAGAATGCCCGCGGCTCGCTCCAGCTCTACACCCTCCGCGACCCGGCAACCAACCACTGGGAGTGGAAAGCCTTCGGCAAGCACAGTCAGCTTCTCGCCGGTGGCTACTCGATCAAGGGTCAGATCGACGAGACCTCCGACCTCGACTTCTTCCGGCGCTTCGAGCGCAGCGCCGACCGCAACACGCGTCCGGACCTCTTCTCTTTCCTCACGCTCAGCCGGACGTGGGGCGCCCAGTCGGTCAACCTGCGCTCGGACCACCGCCGGCGCGTGTACGAGACCCTGACCGGCCAGACCACGCCCCCGCCTGACCTCGTGCTCGACAGGCTGGCGGAGGTGGAGTACAGGCTGCGTTCCACGAGGGTGGGAGCGACACCGCTGTACGTGTCTTTGGTGGCGCTCGGCGATGCCCTCAGGGTCGAGCGTTCCGAAACGCTCACGGGCCAGTACGGGCGCCTCGACGTGTTTCCAACCGTCTCTCTTTTGACCTCGGGCTTGCCCTGGCTCAGCCTCACCCCGACGATCGGCGGTCGAGAAACGTACTACACCAGACGCTATGAACTCGACGCCAACCGGCGGCCGGTACGCTTCGCCGATGAGGCGCTCGCGCGCTCGTACTGGACGGGCGGGCTATCTCTCGTTGGCCCCTCGGTCTCGCGGATTTGGGAGCTTGCGTCGGGAAACAAGCTCAAGCATCTCGTCGAGCCCCGCGTCGAGTACTCGTACATTTCCAATCCCGGTGATCAGCGCATCATCCCGGTCTTCGACGAGAAGGACTCGGTGCTGGTCGCCAACCGCTGCCGCTGGATCATCGGCAACCGGCTCTTCTACAAGGAAGGTGCCGCCGGCAGCCGCGAGGTCGCGAGCTTGGAGCTGTACCAGGACTACTCGTTCACCGGTCCTCTCACCTATGCACGCCCACCCTTGGAGGAGAGCCGCAAGGGACCCTTCACGGCAGCTCTGCGCACCACTCCGTGGCAGGGGCTGTCGATCGACGTTCGGGCCAGCGCCGGTCCGTTTGCCGGCTCCATGCGCAACACCTCCCTCACGAGCAGCCTGGCTCGCGGGGCATCGAACGTGGCCCTGACCTGGAGCTCGACGTACGACCCGCTCAAGGCACGCATGACCGCCTCGCAAGCCGTCCTCTCCGGCGCGCTCAGCCCATCCGGCGGCAGGTGGCGCCTAGAGACGCGTATGGTTTACGACTTCCAGAACCGACTCGCCCTCGACCAACGATACGCTTTCCGCTGGCGTGGGAGCTGCTGGTCCGCGTTTGCCGAGTATCGCGACTACAGGGCCCCCGGCCTCAACTCCCGCGACTACAGGATCTCCATCGACCTCACCGGCCTCGGCACGTTCCTGGACATCCACGGCGGCCTCGACTCCAGCCCATGATGCCCCGGCCGTGCGCCGAAGGTTTGCCGCTGGCCCCCGGAAAGCCCTGTGCGCTTGCCTCCCGGCCCGCAGCCCCTACGCTGCGTGCAGGTTCGTTCCAGCGTGCTACCAAGGGGACATTTCTAAAGAGCCTTGACGCGCCAGGTCATCGGTGGTTGCGGGCCGACGGAGCGTGGTGTATTCTTCGCTTTCGCCGGGTCGGGGCGTAGCTCAGCCTGGTAGAGCACACGGTTCGGGACCGTGTGGTCGGAGGTTCAAATCCTCTCGCCCCGACCATTTCCTCATCCTCGCCATGTTCGCATTTCGTCACTCATGCTGCGGCTCGTGCACGACGGCACGCTTCTTGCTTTTCGGACCGGCGACCCCGTGGCGGCACTACCGACGCCCGGACGGACGGCCCACGCTCAGAGTGCACCAGCGACAGCGCTGAGCAACTCGAAACCGGGTAGACTGGCGACGCGATGGGCCGAGGTGAGAGGGATGCCTTTTTGGCCACACGCCCTTCGCCGACGGGGAGAGGCGAGGTGCCATCTTGAGGCCTCTCGCAGGAGCGGATGATGCGGCGAGCAACCGACAACTTGGCTTTGGCTGCCATGGCCGTTCTCGGCGGTGCTTGGACTGCGGCGGCGCAGCCTCAGGCAGCATCTGTACCGGACCCCAAGGTCGTCGTCCAACGAGCCTGTGATGCCCTGGGAGGCCTCGACGCCTTCCGGAAGCTGGGAATCCTCGGCATCCAAACGGACCGTGAGGAGATCACCCAAGACGGGAAGGTCTCCAACGACTCGTATCTCGTGATCATGGACACTCCCGGGCCGATCCCCGGCCGACTGGAGATCGCCAGCACCAAGACCATCGCCGCCGACGACGGGACGGGCGGTTGGGCACTCGCCAACGGCAAGCCCGATCAACGCCCGGCCACCCAACACATGGTGAAGCGGACGTTGACGAGCTACACCTTTTCGCTTTTGGCACCCTTTTCCCTCACCTGGGACGGCGTCACGCACAAGTCCGTGCAGCCGGGCGTGATCGCAGGCCGACCCGTGTGGCGGCTCGAGATCGAGGTCGGGAGTGGGTTCTTCGCCTCGCCACAGGTTTCCCGAACCTGGTTTTTCGACTTCGATCAGAATTCGTTCGAGCTGATCCAGGCCATAAGCCCCGCTACCGACCTCGGCAAGGGAATCCGGGCCGATGGCATGCTCGTCGTCGTCACGCACCGCGTCAAGGTCGGTGGTGTGTCGCTGCCCTCCAGTGAGAAGGTCATCGGCCTCGACGAGGCCGGCAACCAAAAGAGCCACACCCGGATCAAGACGCTCAAGTACAAGCTGATCTCGAGCACCGAGGCCGGGTTGCTCTTCCCCAACCCGATTCCGCCCGACCAGCGTCCCAAACCCCCGCAGATGCCGATGCCCGGCTCTGCAGCGCGACCCAGCTAGCCGCTGGGCAACATTTGGTTGAGCCTTTCCTCCTGGGAGGTGGTCATGTGTAGATCGGTACACGCAATGCTGATCGCCGGGGTGATGATGCTCGCCGTGTCAGCGGCAGCCCAACCATCGCCCGCTCTCGATCCTTCCAGCCAGCTCGCCGAGCTCCAGCGCGCCAGCCAGGCACTGGAGCACCGCCTCGACGAGCTGGCCAAAGCGATCGACGACCTCGCCTGGTTCGCCCGGGTCGGGGACATCGCGGTTATCGACAAGTGGCGGATCGTCGGTCCTCCGGACGCCAACCCCGCCAACCCACAGGCACCCGGTGCCACCAATCCGGTCAAGTTCTATACGTACACATTCGTCCCCAAGGACCGCCCCGCCAACCTCAAGCTCCCCTTGGTGGTATTGCCCCACGGTGGCGTCCACGCCGACTTCACGACCTACCACACGCACATCATCCGGGAGCTGATGGCTATGGGCTACGTCGTCGTGGCACCGGAATACCGGGGCTCGACCGGGTATGGCCAGGGCTTCTGGCAGCTCATAGATTACGGTGGCAGAGAGGTCGACGATGTCCAAGCGGCGCGGGATTGGGCGATCGAGAGCTTCGATTTCGTCGATCCCAAACGCGTGGGCATGGTGGGGTGGAGCCACGGTGGCCTCATCGCACTCCTCGCTGCCAACCGCTTCCCGGACGCCTACGCCTGTGTCTTTGCCGGCGTACCCGTGTCCGACTTGATCGCCCGGCTGGGTTACTACGACGAGGACTACCGGGAGCTCTTCTCGGCCCCCTACCACGTCGGCAAGACGGTCCGCCAGAACATCCCCGAGTACAAGCGGCGCTCACCGGTGTGGAACGTCGACCACATCCGCTCGCCGCTTCTCATCCACACCACGACCAACGATGAGGACGTGAACGTGCTCGAGGTCGAGCACCTCATCCAGGCGCTGAAAGCCGCTGGCAAGACCTTCGAGTACAAGATCTGGGAGGATGCGCCAGGAGGTCACAGCTTCGACCGGATGGATACGCTGTCGGCCCGTCAGGTGCGCCGTCAGATCTGGTCGTTTCTGGCCCGACACCTGCATCCGCCGCGGCCAGAGGCCGGGCTCTAGGCCCACCAGTGGGTTGGCGTGAGACCGCCTGGAAGGCCGACCGCCCCAATCGCAGGTAGGGTCCTGGTGCTCGTCTCGACCCTCGCTCTTGGCGCCTGCCGGGAGCCAGCCGGGGTGCTGGCCACCGTCGGGAACCGGACCGTCCGCCAGGAGGACCTGATCGCTGTCGTGGAGAGCCAAACTGGCCAGCCGATCGGCGAGGCACCGCCCGAGCTGGTGGCAACGCTGTTCGAGGGGCTGCTCGATGAAGAGGTGGTGCTGGCGGCCTCCGGTGTGCCAACTGACTCCAAGCTGACTCCCGTCGCCCGTTCGGCGAGGGTGCGTGAGGCCCTCTTTCAGCTCTGCCCACCGCCTCCCTTGCCCACGGCGGCCGAGGTAGATGCCTTCCTGGTCAGCAGCAGCGCCGAGGAGCCGGGTGGCGAAAGGTTGCGCTTGCGGCAACTCCTGCTCCCCGATCAGGCCGCTGCGCACGCGGCGCGCGAGCGCCTGCGCAGAGGCGAGGACTTCGCGGAGGTGTCACGGCAGATGTCGCGAGCTCCCAACGCCGCACAAGGCGGGCTGCTGGGGTGGGTCGGCCCAGGACAGCTCCCTCCGGAGTTCGAAGCGGCGGTCTTCGCGCTCGCTGTCGGCGGTGTCTCCGAGCCCGTGGCCAGCACCGCAGGTTGGCACATCTTCCAAGTCGTCGAACGGCGCACGACGGGTAGTGGCGCCGATCCGGCTCGGCGCGAGCGCGCGCGCGCCGAGCTGGCGGCCCAGAAGGCCGAGGCATCCCGCCGAGACTGTCTCCGCGCACTGGCGGCACGGATCGGCGTCACGACCCATTGCAAAGATGCTACCTTCCCGTGCCGAAACCCTTTTGAGGCCTGACATGCGAGCTCTTGCCGTCGTCACCATCCTCTCCTCCCTCTGTACCCCTTTGCTAGCGGCCGAGCGCGTGCTCGTCGAAGGCATCGTGGTGCGGGTCAACGACCGCATTTTCACGACTCGCGACGTCGCCCATCGGATCGACGAACGAGCCGGTGAGCTCGGACGGCCCTTGACTGCCGACGACCTGCAGGCCCTCCTGCACGAGATCACCGAGGATGCCTGCCTGCTCGAACGAGCGGGCGAGCTCAAGATCGAGGTGGACGCGCAAGAGGTCGACGGCGCCATCGCTCGCCTTCGCGAGCAGAACCATGTGCTCGACGAGCAGGCGTTCGAGGAGTCGTTGCAGAACATGGGTATGACCCGTGACCAGCTCCGCGCCCGCGTTCATGACAACATCGTGGTGAATCGGCTCCTGAGCCGCGAGGTCCACCACCCCGCCGTCACCGAGGAGGAGCTCAAGCGCCGGTACTCCAGCGAGCTAGAAAGGTACCGGCTTCCCGAGAGAGTCCACCTGGAGCACGTCATCTTCACCGTCGGCAGCGACGCTGGCGACGAGGAGCGGGGGCTCGCGGCAGCCCGCCGGCTCGCCGCTGCCGCCCGCACCACCGGCGATTTCCTCGCCCTCGTCAAAGCGGAGGAAGAGGCCGGACGTGCGACCGGCGGGGACCTGGGGCTGGTCGCTGTCCCCGATCTGCGCCAGGAGGTCGCCCAGGTGGTGTCCCGCCTCAAGCCCGGTGAGGTGAGCGAGCCGTTCCGCAGCGCTGCCGGGATCCACGTGGTCCGCCTCCGGACGCGGGTCGAGCCGGGCTTCAAACCCTTCCCGGAGGTCGTCGAGGAGCTCCGCTTCCGCGAAGAAGAGGAGCGCTATCGCAGCCACATCTCCGGTATCGTCGAAGAGCTTCGGAAGCGGTACGTCGTCGAGGTCCACCCCGAGCTGGTACCACTCCCCGCGAGATAGCCAGACCACCAAAGGACAGGGAGCGGCCCGCCGGGCGACCGGCGGGCCGCGTGCTTTCCGCTCGCTGACGCCCTCAGCCGGGACGCTTCCAGTCCGCGCCGCACCGATGTCCACGACCGCACGCCCGGCCTGCACCCCTGCGCGAGCTGTGCGGTCCGAGGCGGCGTCAAAGGTGTGACGTATCGCGGCTGAGCGAGCCGACGGCGCATCGAGGCGAACGCCGTGGCGCGCTGGACAACGAAAGCCATACAGTCGGCTTCGTATCGCGTCGGCCGGCCACGGCAGTTCGTGGGCTGGTCCTCATGAAACCAGGTTGGGACCCAGGAGAGAGCCGACCCTCGGCGCCGAGCTTCGGCCGGGTGGGTGGGTGGCGGAAACCGTGTGAGGTTGAGGTCGTAGCGCTGTCCGGGGGTGTTGAAGTACTTGGGGTTTGCGGAGGGGGCGTTGGGGAGTCACCCCACGGAGGGTAGGTCGGACCTGGGTCGGGGAGGGGCGGAGGTGTGTGAGGGCGTGATTTCACCCCACTGTGATGACGCGGAGATTTAGTCGCATAGTTGCTATGGTTGTGTTGTCGC